>SCPP01000123.1_pt1 | contig 310374 bp, 249 predicted proteins | sample 6106811 | NCBI WGS metagenome assembly SCPP01 (sample SAMN10720449, study PRJNA508395) | human gut metagenome | isolation source: Participant 2 stool, 15 month | host: Homo sapiens | collected 2018 | reverse complement strand
TTGATAAAAGCTCCACTGGAGGAAGTCGTAGAAAATCGTATGGTGGCTGAACAGGCGTTACCCCATATGAATATGGCTCTTAAGAATGTGAATACATTACTTCAACTGACGACTAACTTGATAAATTTCGAACGGATAGATGTCTATTCATCCACTCTTTATGTTTCCGAGTATGAGCTGAATACTTTTATGAATGATGTTTGTGCCGCTTTTCGCAAATATGCTGAAATGAAACATGTCAGGTTTGTTTATGAAAGCAATTTTGACTATCTGAATGTGTGGTTTGATAGTGACAAGATGGGATCTATTCTGAAAAATATCTTGTCGAATGCATTGAAGTATACACCTGAAGAAGGTAGTGTCTGCATTTCCGCCTGCGAGGAAGGAAGCACCTGGAGCATTGAGGTGAAAGATACGGGGATTGGTATTCCTTCGTGCGAACAGAAGAAATTGTTCAGGAACTGTTTTAGAGGTAGTAATGTTGTCAATCTAAAAGTGACAGGTAGCGGAATAGGGCTGATGTTGGTATACAAACTAGTCAAATTACATAAAGGCAAGATTCAGATTCAGAGCAATGAACAACAAGGCACTTGTGTACGAGTTACTTTCCCGAAAGGAAATAGCCATCTTCATAAAGCTAAATTTATTTCTCCCAAGCTGCCGGATGAACGTCCGGAGACTATCATACCGGGTAGTATTTCTGATTTGCCGGCTATGGAGATATCCCAGATAAACAGTTCCTTACAACGTATCCTGATAGTGGAGGATAATGATGATTTGCGTAATTATCTGGTGGATATGCTGAAGACGAGTTATAATATTCAGGCTTGTCCGAATGGGAAGGATGCACTTATCATAATCAGGGAATTTAATCCGGATTTTGTTATATCCGATATAATGATGCCTGAAATGAGCGGAGATGAACTTTGTTCAGCGATAAAAGGGGATCTTGAGATGTCTCATATTCCGGTCGTTTTGCTGACAGCACTGGGAGATGAGAAGAATATGCTCGAAGGGCTGGAAATCGGAGCGGATGCTTATATCACTAAGCCTTTCAGTGTAGGAATACTCAAGGCAACGATTAAGAATTTACTGGCGAATCGTGCTTTGCTCCGTCAGGTTTATAATAGTATCGAAGAGGAAGAACAGAGTTTTCCGGTTAATTGTACTAATACTCTGGACTGGAAATTTATAGCTTCGGTCAAGGAATGTATAGAGAAGAACATGGGGGATCCGGATTTTAATGTAGAAATGCTTAGTAGTCGCCATCACATGAGTCGTACGAGTTTCTTTAATAAATTAAAGGTCTTGACAGGTTATGCACCAGCCGATTATATCCGGATGATACGTTTGCAACATGCTGCACAATTGCTAAAGCAGGGCGAATATACAATAGCAGAAATTACCGATATGGTCGGGTTCTCGGATGCGAAATATTTCCGTGAGGTATTTAAAAAATATTATGGTGTAAGTCCGAGCAAGTATGGAGAGTCGGAAAAGACAGGAGCTTCTCCGGCAGTTAATCTTCCAAGTAAGACTGATTAGCAAAAAGCCCTGTAAGAATGATTGCTTCTCACAGGGCTTATTTGTATGGAAAGAGTATTTTTTATAATAATTTGTTGGAGCCAAGTATGATCAACATGGTATATCCCAATATCAGTCCGATTAACCCCATGATTATTCCGACTTTTTCCATATCCTTTTGCTGAATCATGCCTGTGGCATGTGCCAATGCGTTGGGAGGAGTACTGATAGGCAATATCATTGCTAATGATGAACCGATTGCCACTCCAATCAATAAAGTCTCTACTCCACCTAAGGAAGATAGGTTCTCACGCATGCTGCTTCCTGCAATGGCTAGGATGGGGACGAGCAATGCGGCAGTAGCTGTATGTGAGATGAAATTGGTCATAGCATAACAAATAAGTCCGGAGCCGACAATCATTAATACAGGAGGCCATGTGTTGAATGGGATAGCTTCGATCATATGCTTTGCCAGTCCGGTCTCTTGCAAGGCTACGCCCAATGCGAAGCCGCCGGCTACCATCCAAAGTACGCTCCAACTGATTTCTTCCAGATCGCGTTTGGTGATGACTCCCGTTATACAGAAAACGGCTACCGGAATCATAGCTACTACATTAGAATTTACTCCCGTCACCTTGTCAAACATCCAAAGTATGACTGTGATAGCAAAAGTGATATAAACCACAATGGAACGCCAGTCTTTTTTGGCTTCACCTTCAATTTGTAATTCAATATTTTTTTGTTTAAAGGGAAACAATCGTAAAAGTATGAACCAAGCGATAAACAATACAATAATAGTATAGGGTAACATAAAACTCATCCATTCTCCGAAACCGATATTCAGGTTCAGTCCCTCCGGATCATTCAGGTATTTTAAGGCAATTGCGTTGGGCGGTGTGCCGATAGGAGTTCCCATGCCACCTACATTAGCAGCTACAGGAATAGCCATAGCCAGACCGATTTTTCCTTTACCGTCTGCAGGAAGTACTCTAATAGTACATAGCGTGATTGGGTTCCGAAAGGTCTTAGCATGACGCGTGCCAATAATACGTCCAATCCGCTTTTAGTTGCTGCGATGGCAAGTATGAACCCACCTATAAACAGCATGATGATTGGATCGGCAAAGCAATGCATAATGGATTTATATTTGACTGTCTGTCCCAATTCTTCTGTTGAGATTCCTTGAGTAAGGAACCATAAGCTGCTGTCGGAAACGGTGAGTAACAATAAAACGACAATCAATACGGAAGTGGTCCATGCAGGGACAGCCTCGAATACCCACATAAGTGTGGCGAAAAATAAAGATGGAAATAAGTCTTTGTTCTATAACGGTCAACCCTTCTATTCCAAAAGTGTCAATTGGGAGGAGCCATAAAATAAGGGAAAGGGTAATAGCTACGGTTAACTTTATACATCTGGCCACTGTCTGATTTTTTGCCAACCGTTTGGCTTTCTTTAAATCCTGATAAGCTTCCACTAGATGAAAGCCGTGAAAAATCTTGTACATAATACTAGTTTAAGATAAAATTAAAAAACGGTGCAAAAATAACTTTTTATTCTATATTTCGTAAATCAGTGAGAGAAGTTTTTTTATAATTTTTTTGGGTTGTGATGTCCTTGAAGATATTAATATGGATATTAGGTAGTCTGCTGCAATTTCTCTAAATTTGTGCCGTTAACTTGACTAATACATTCATGGAGCATACTGAAACTTTAATCGTGGAGCAGTTGAAGACAGGCAATGAAGATGCCTATCAATACATCTATGACCGTCACTATGCCTTGTTGTGTCATGTCGCGAATGGCTATGTAAAAGATCAATTCCTCGCGGAAACCATCGTCGGAGATACTATTTTTCATTTATGGGAGATTCGTGAAACGCTGGAGATTTCCGTTTCCATCCGTAGCTATTTGTTGAGAGCCGTCCGTAATCGTTGTATCAACTATCTTAATTCAGAATGGGAAAAGCGCGAGATTGCGTTTTCATCTCTGATGCCCGATGAGATAACAGACGATAAAATGACGATATCCGATTCGCATCCGTTGGGGACATTGCTGGAGCGTGAACTGGAAGAGGAAATATATAAAGCCATTGATAAATTGCCGAACGAATGTCGTCGCGTGTTCGATAAAAGCCGTTTTGAAGGAAAATCATACGAAGAAATTTCTCAAGAGTTAGGCATCTCTGTCAATACGGTTAAGTATCATATAAAGAATGCATTAGCATCTTTACAAACGAATCTAAGTAAATATCTGATTACTCTACTTTTATTTTTTTTCGGGTAAAAACGAAAAAAAGTCATTTTTAGACTACCCTCAATTAAAAATCTACTGTCTCCTTTATAGAACGCAGAAAAATGGAAGAAGAAAAGAAACATATTGATGAATTGATTGCAACCTATCTGACCGAAGGTTTGGACAAAAATGCTTTAGCCGAACTAAAAGCATGGATAGCTGCATCACCTGAAAATGAGGATTATTTTATTCAGCAACGGGAAGTCTGGTTCTCTGCCGTGAGCCGTGAAGCCGCGTCGAAATACAATAAAGACAAGGCATTCGATACCTTTAAGAATCGTATCGGGAGCCGGAAGCAAGTGGAGAAAGCTCCTCGCCAGGAATTCCGTTTGTCGGCGTTGTGGCGTTATGCCGCGATTATCGCAGTCATACTTGCAGTAGGATGCTTCTCATATTGGCAGGGAGGAGTGAATGTAAAAGACACTTTTGCAGATATATCCGTAGAGGCTCCTTTAGGATCAAGAACGAAACTTTATTTGCCTGATGGTACATTGGTTTGGTTGAATGCCGGTTCACGAATGACCTACTCACAAGGCTTTGGAGTAGATAACCGTAAAGTAGAATTAGAAGGTGAGGGATATTTTGAAGTCCAACGGAATGAGAAACTCCCTTTCTTTGTAAAGACTAAAGATTTGCAATTGCAGGTATTGGGAACAAAATTTAATTTCCGCGATTATCCGGAAGATCACGAAGTGGTAGTATCCTTGTTGGAAGGGAAAGTGGAATTAAATAATTTACTGAAAAAAGAGAAAGAAGCTTTCCTTGCACCCGACGAGAGAGCGATATTAAACAAAGCGAACGGATTGATGACCGTAGAAACGGTCACAGCCTCCAATGCCTCCCAATGGACGGATGGCTATCTGTTTTTTGATGAAGAACTTTTGCCGGACATCGTGAAAGAACTGGAACGTAGCTATAATGTGAATATCCACATAGCTAATGATTCATTAAATAAATTCCGGTTCTACGGAAACTTCGTCCGTCGGGAACAAAGTATTCAGGAAGTGTTGGATGCGTTGGCATCTACAGAGAAAATACAATATAAAATTGAAGAGCGCAATATAACTATCTATTAACCGGTTACCAGAGATTATAATACTATGATTGTTTAACCTTATAATTGAAGAATATGAGTAAAGGAAATAATACTGAATAGTCTTTAGTGAATGATAAGGAGAGAAAAATAAAAACCGGAAGATCTCGAACATCTTCCGGCTCCTGAATCTCTTCTTCAACAACTTTCAAACGTGAGCATGTTTTCAAAAGAGATTATGCAAAGTTAGCAAAATACATCTCTTTTAAAACGAGTTATTCAAGTTTTAATTAAATAATTTGTTTATTTTATGAATTACAGGAAGAAGGCCATATTAATGGTCGTGGCTCTCTTTTGCCTTAACATAGCAATACTAGCCCAGGCCGTTTCATTGAAAATGAATAATGTTTCAGTGAAAGAAGCAATGACGCAATTGAAGAATAAAAGCGGATATTCTTTCGTATATAAAGTGGGAGACCTGGATACTAGGAAGATTGTAAGTGTAAAGGCAAAACAATTGAATGAAGCTATCGATCAGATATTGTACGGGCAAGAAGTTGTTTATGAGGTAAAGGGCAAGAATATTATTGTCCAAAAAGGGCAAGCGCGGCAGAATACCTCTAAAGACACTAAAAAGCGTAAAGTCACAGGTACAGTGAGCGATGCCAACGGTGAACCGATCATCGGTGCTACCATCAAGGAAAAAGGAACAACCAACGGAACCGCATCTGATTTGGATGCTAAGTTCTCTCTGGAAGTGTCACCGGGAGCTGTATTGGAAGTCTCCTATATCGGTTATCAGACACAGGAAGTAAAGGTGGGCGACCGGGTATCTTTATCTGTCACCTTGGCTGAAAATCAGCAAATATTGGACGAGGTGGTAGTGGTGGGGTATGGTACAACCTCCCGTAAAAACCTGACTACTTCTATCGCTACCGTAAAAACAGAAAAGATATCCAAAGCGGCTACTAGCAATATCTCAGGAATGTTGCTGGGACGTGCTGCCGGTTTGCAGGCAACCGTTGCCAGTCCCCAGCCGGGAGGAGGTATTAATATCTCCATTCGTGGAGGTGGTACACCGATTTATGTGGTGGATGGAGTAGTTATGCCTAGCGGCTCTTTTGAAGTCGGCACGGGAAGTACGTCACTTCCTTCTTCCGTCAATCGTGCCGGACTGGCCGGATTAAACCCCAATGATATTGAATCCATTGAAATTCTGAAGGATGCTTCTGCAGCAATTTATGGTATCGGAGCAGCGGATGGTGTTATTCTGGTGACTACCAAAAAAGGAAAAGAGGGAAAACCGACCATCGTGTATGAAGGAAGCTATTCCGTGCAAAAACATTATCCTTACCTGGATGTATTGAGCGGACCCGAACTGATGAACATGGTGAATGTGTTCAGTAAAGAGAATTATTTATATGACAAAGGCCAGTATCCTTATGGAAATGCCGCTTATGACGATAAATGGACACCTATCTTTACACCGACACAAATAGCCAATGCCCCGACTACGGATTGGCTGGACAAGGTACTGAAAACAGGTGCAGTGACCAATCATAATCTGACGATTAGCGGTGGTTCGGAAAAGTTTAAATACTATCTGGGCGTTAACTACTATAAAGAAGACGCTACCGTTTATAATTCGGATATGGAGCGATACTCCCTGCGTACAAACATCACATCCCAGCTGACTAATTTCCTGAAACTGACAACAATTGTCAACTTGAATCAGAATAATTACACGAACTCTACTGTCGGCGGAGATGTCGGAAACTTAAGAGATCAGGGAGCCGGAGCACTTTTCGGAGCAATCTTCTATCCCTCTTATCTTCCCGTGTACGATGCCGAAGGACAATATAATGTATTCAGCCGGACGCCTAATCCTGTTTCCATGCATGATATTAATGATAAGTCCGAGCAAAATGGTTACTACATGAACTTCTCACTGGATGTCGATATTATCAAGAATATGCTTTCAGCCAAAGTATTGTATGGCTTGAACAAGGAAAATACCTCTCGTGATTCTTACATTCCTTCTGATATTTACTACGCATTGCAACGTAAATCCAGAGGAAACTTAGGATATGGAAAAAGGCAGCAAAGCACTCTCGAAGGTACATTGACATTCCAACATAAATTTGGAGAGTTATTAGATATGAATTTGATGGCCGGTATGGGACGTTATCTTGATAGTGGCGATGGTTCGGATATATCTTATGAAAATGCCAATGATCATATACAGGGAAGTAGCGTAGGTATGGCAGACGGTCCTTTTTATCCGACTTCCTATAAATATAAGAATGAAAAGAGGTCACAGTTTGTCAGAGGAAGTTTCGACTTATTCGGACGCTATGTAGTATCCGCTTCATTGCGCCGTGACGGTACGGATAAATTCTTTCCCAGTAAGAAATACGCCCTCTTTCCATCTGTTTCTCTTGCATGGAAAATGAATGAAGAATCATTTATAAAGAATATCTCCTGGATTAATATGTTGAAATTAAGAGCAAGTTACGGTGAAACAGGTAGCGATAACCTGGGTACAACACTATACGGTATTGTAACGACAGCCCGCGAGGATGTTCAGTTCAATAATAATTCGGTAACTTACATTCCCTACATATTGTCCGGCGCTAACTATGAAGATGTCACCTGGCAAAAGACAGTCATGAAAAATATCGGATTGGATTTTTCTATTTTTAGAGATAGAATCTGGGGTAGTGTAGACGTGTTCCGTAATGACGTAACCCATTTGTTGGGAACAGCACCGACAGAATTATTGGGAATGCACGGAACACGTCCTATCAATGGAGGACATTATAAACGTACCGGAATAGATGTGAGCCTGAACTCATTGAATCTTCAGACACATGATTTTAAATGGACCTCTCAAATTACGATGTCCCATTACAATGCAGTATGGATCGAACGTATGCCCAACTATGATTATCAGAAATATCAGAAAAGGAAAAATGAACCGATGAATGCATTCTATTATTATAAAACGACTGGTATTATCGATATGGATAAGAGTAATATGCCCGAATCTCAACGTTCATTGGGACCTGCCGCCTGTATGCCGGGTTATCCTATTGTAGAAGATAAAAATGGTGATGGAATCATTGACGTGAATGACTCTTACATGGATAACATGCTTCCTAAATTGTATTTTGGTTTTGGCAATACGTTTACATGGAAAAACTTTGATCTGGATATATTTATGTACGGACAATTAGGTGTAAAGAAATGGAATGACGCATATAGTTATAGTGCAGATGCCGGAAATCTCTCCAGGGGAGTGGATGCGCACAATGTTGGTATCTATTCTTATAACATCTGGAATACCCAGACAAACACGAACGGATATTTCCCAGGTATTGCAATCAGTAAATCAGTGGCTTTACCCGAAAATCTGGGCTTTGATTATACAAGAGAAAATGCCTCTTATATACGTGTGAGAAACATCACATTGGGATATAACCTGGGTCCCAAAGAATTATCCGTATTTAAAGGGTATATTAGGGGAATACGTGTGTTTGTCGACTTTCAGAATCCTTTGACCTTTACCAAATACAAGGGATATGACCCTGAAATCAACACTTCCTCTTCTAATTTGACTGGAGGGCAATATCCTCAAATGAGAGTTTATTCAATAGGTGCAAAATTAACCTTCTAAACTTCAAGCTATGAAATCTAACAAATTATGTCGTATGAAAAAGAAGATTTTTTTACCGATGCTTGTTTCCTTGCAACTATTATTCGGTAGTTGTGAGAATAATTTTGATCCTTATATTTATGGAGCTTTGTTGCAGGGAGAATATCCTTCTACAGAGCAGGAGTATGTTTCCTATATGATGATTTGCTACTTGCCATACACCACAGTTTGGACGTATGATATGGGTTCGGGCGGTTTGCAACATGGCATTCATATTCCGTCAGGCGGAGTGGTGCGTATGTTTGATTCTACTTCTGATATATGTGCATATGCAGCGACGGTAGGAGCGGACTGGAGACGTTTTAGTTTAGGAGATTATAGTAATTGTTTTTATTATTGGCGCGGAAATGTGGAAGATAACAGTAACCTCAACCATTTTCCGAAAACGGCTCAAATAACCCGTATGACTGAAGTGATTGGAACTTTGGAGAAAGCTCCCCTGACTGCTCTTACAGAAGAAAAAAAGAATAACCTGCTTGGAGAAGCACGTCTGTGTCGTGGATTGATGATGTACTTTCTGTTACATGTTTACGGTCCTGTACCGGTCATCCTAGACCCCGAAAAAGTAATTGATCCGGAAGCGTTATCGAATACCGTGCGTCCTTCTTTGGACGAAATGACTCAATGGATTACGGATGATTTGGAATTTGCCGCAAAGAACGCTCCCGAAACAGCTCCGGATTTGGGACGCTATACGCGTGACTATGCCCGTTTCTGCCTGATGAAACACTGTCTGAACGAGGGTGAACACATGGAAGGCTATTATCAGAGAGCGATGGATATGTATAATGAACTCAATACGGGTAAATATGATTTGTTTAAAACTGGAAGTACCCCATACGTTGACCTGTTTAAGAATGCCAATAAATTCAATAAAGAGATCATTATGGCTGTCAGTTGTAGTCCGACTGCCGATGGTAATCCGAAACATGGAAATGCGAACCCTTTCCTGATGTGGGCTTTACCTTCCGATGTGGCAAAAGAGGCTCCTTTCCCGATGGGAGGTGGATGGATGCAGGCTTTCAGTATGGACAAGAAATACTACGATGCTTTCGAAAGCAACGACGGTCGTCTGAAAACCATTGTAACCAGTTATAAGGACAAGAATGGTGTCGTTATCAACAAAGATAATCTGGGGGTGAGATGGAACGGATATATTATAAATAAATTCCCGCAGGAAACGATGACTACTTTCCAGGGTACCGATATTCCTTTGGCAAGATGGGCCGATGTATTATTGATGTATGCAGAGGCAGAAGTGCGTAAAACAGGAACTGTACCTTCCGTAGCTGCTATAAATGCGGTGAATCAGGTGAGGAAAAGAGCCGGGCTGTCGGACTTGCCGAGCGTGACAACCAATACAAAAGACGCTTTTTTAAACGCTATTCTGATAGAGCGGGGACATGAATTTTTCTATGAAGGTAATCGAAAGATTGACTTGATCCGTTTTAATAAATACGCGCAAGAAATGTATAAGGCGAAAGGCATAATGCCGACGCATCAATACATGCCGATTCCTAACTATGCAGTCGAACAGGCCATTTCTTATGGAAAAGAGCTGAAGCAGACTTGGGAACGTCCGGGTTGGGCGGAGGATAAGAGCAAAGCGCAACAAAGTATAAATTAAACCTATTAACTGAATAAAAGATATGAAACGTATGAGTTACTATATAATTGGTCTATTATTGTCTTTAATGAGTTGGTCGTGTTCGGATGATGCAGAAACAGGCAGAGAAGAAATTCCGGTGGAAACTGATGGCGGATATTTGTTCGCCCACATGACTAATGCAAATTATGGAAAGTTATATTATGCTGTTTCCCGGGATGGCATCAACTGGGAAACACTGAATAAAGGCCGGATCATCAATAGCGCTTACATTGGACATCCTGATATTTGTCAGGGACATGATGGAGCTTTCTATATGATTGCAGTCAATCCGCTGGCTTTGTGGCGTTCGGAAAATCTGGTGACATGGACATCTACCCAGTTGAATGAAATGATTTTTAATCGTAGTAATGCACAGGGATTCTATACTACCTATTATTGGGGAGCACCCAAAATGTTTTATGACAAGGATAGCGAACAGTACATTATAAGCTGGCATGCCTGCAACGACCCGGATAAGGACGATTGGGACAGTATGCGCACTCTCTATGTGTTGACAAAGGATTTCGAGACCTATACGGAACCACAGAAATTATTCAATTTTACCGGTACGGATGAGAATATGGCTATTATCGATGCTATTATCCGTAAAGTAAACGGTGTTTATTATGCGATTATGAAAGACGAACGCGATCCGGCTGTTGCTCCGGAAACAGGGAAAACAGTCCGTATTGCCACCTCTTCCAATCTGACTGGTCCCTATACCAATCCGGGAGCACCTGTCACTCCGAATGATATGATGCGTGAAGCACCTATTTTTATCGAACGGCCGAATCATAGCGGTTGGTTTATTTATGCGGAATCTTATGCAGCCAAACCTTATGGGTATCATTTGTTTCAGTCGACCTCTATGGACGGGCCATGGAAAGAACGTACTTTCTCCGGACCTAATGTAAAGGATGGTACGGACAGACCCGGCGCACGACACGGCTGTATTGTGAAGGTGAACGAAACAGTTTATCAAGCTCTGCTGAAAGCATATAAAAAATAAATGTATAATCTTAATATGACTGCATTATGAAATATTATATATATACGGTCCTTCTGTTGCTGTTAACGGCATCTTGCAGTGATGACGTACAGAAATGGGATCAATGGCCGGAATGGAAACTTGCCTCTCCTCTTTCTGTAGGAGGTCAAGTGTTGGATGAAGAGATTTACTCTAATTTTCAGGGAAAAAAGCTTCATCTGGACAAAGGACAGGAAGTCGAGTTTTCGGGGATTGACGAAATAGAATCCATTCTTTCACCGGATTACTTTGAATATGTGTCCGAAAATAAGGCCCGTTTCAAAGGAGAGACGGCTGATTATAGTGTGCTTTATGATCCTGCTAATGAGCTTTTGTACATAGAAAAAGCCGGGGCGACCTATCCGGACGGATTATGGTTCTGCGGAGCCAACTGGGGACATCCTCAAGCGAGGCTGGTTACCACAAGCGGTTGGAGTATGGACGGACCTAACAATGTGCTTTATTGTTATAAAAGTGCCGACAATGTTTTTCAACTGACTCTCTATCTGGCTAATAACTTCTCATTTAAGTTTTTCAAGCATAGAGGCTGGGGAGAGGGAGACAATGAGATCACTACTCTTCCCGAAGATAATATCACTCTAACTACCCCTTTCTTGGTTGCCGGAAAGACGGGAGGAGATTTTATTCCGGGACCGCTGTTCCAACCCGGAGTTTATCTTATCACGCTCGATTTGAACAATAACACTTGTGCTTTTGAAGCGAAAGATGAGAATATTCAAGAACAATCTTTCCTAGTTAACGGTCAGGAAATGGGTATATTAGAAGAGGCTTCATCTTTTCTGGGCATTGCTTTGGAACTTCATAAAGGTGATGAAGTGACTTTCAGCAATTTTGGTGATGTGAGAAAGATGCTTCAACCGGATTTCTTTGAAAACATAACAAAAGATAAAGCTACATTTATAGGAGTAGACGGAAACTATAAATTGTATTATGATCCGATAAACAAACTGACATATCTGGAAAACCGCTCGGTAAATTATCCGGATGGGTTATGGGTTTGCGGATCCAGTTTCGGACATCCTCAAGCCGGACGGGTGACTGTCGGTGCATGGACTTTCAACTTGCCGAGTGATGCATTCCAGTGTGTGAAGGTAGCAGACAATATTTTTGAAACCACCCTTTATCTGGTTAAAGATTTCCAGTTTAAATTCTACAAACAACGTCCTTGGGGAGGTGAACTGGCTAGTACTATTGTCAATACGCAACCTGTTAATTTATTGGGTAAGGGATGGTATTACAGTGATCCGGCAACAGGTGGCACTGGTGGCGGACATTTTACCGGTGATTTTGTAGCCGGACCGGATTTCACACCGGGAGTATATCGTGTCCGGATAGATTTGAATAAGAATATATGTATGTTTATTGATAAGGTGGATGAAGGACAACTTGGACCGGAATCTTATAAAATAAATGGTACGGAACTGACTCAATCTACTAATCCAAGCTATACCGCTGTAGAGTTAAACCTCACGAAAGGACAAGTGGTCGATTTCGAAGGATTTAGTTATCTGGACTATATGCTTCAACCGGAATACTTTACGAATGAAAATGGACAATATAAGTTTAACGCTCCGGACGGTAAGTATCGGATTTCATATAATAAGGATAGAGAACTTATATATGTAGAGAAAACGACCGATACGGAATTCCCGGAAACAGTATGGATAACTGGAGCTGCCTTCGGCCATCCTAGAATCAGCGGACTCCTTCCCGATGACATTGGAAATTGGGGATGGGATAATCCAAAAGACTTTATTTGTTGTGTGAAGACCGGAGATCGTGTATATGAAACTAACCTCCTTCTGAACAACGATTTCATGTTCAGATTTTATAAAAGAAAAGGTTGGAATAATGAAATTACTTCGTTTGATGTGACCATCGTATCTGAAGGTGATTTAATAGCCCGGGGCGGTTATTGGGATGGAGATCAATGGAAGGAAACAGAGAACTTTGGACCGGGAAATAATTTCAGAGCCGGTATATATCATGTCAAACTGGATATGAATACAAATACCTGTACGTTTACAAAGAGATAATAGTCTGACATAGGTATTAGTGTTACATAAGATAAAGAGGCCGGGTTTCACCGAAACACGACCTCTTTATACAAATAGCAATGTGGCTTTTTCTTTCAGAAATGTCTTATTATATAGATTCTAAAAATAATATTCATGAAGAATTTCCTATTTGTCTTAACTTTATTGTTTTCATTATCATCCTTTTCCCAGTCTCCGGTCGATAAGTCTTTTCCTCCGGAAGAGTTGTTTGCTTTGGGCTCTTACTATTATCCCGAGCAATGGGATTCCTCCCAATGGGAGCGTGATTTGAAGAAAATGTCGGAAATGGGCATCAAATTCACCCATTTTGCAGAGTTCGCCTGGTCTATGATGGAACCGGAAGAGGGAGAATATCATTTTGAATGGCTGGATCGTGCAGTCTCTCTGGCGGAGAAGTATGGTCTGAAAGTAATCATGTGTACACCTACCCCCACGCCTCCCGTCTGGCTGTCGAAAAAATATTCCGACATACTGATTCAACGGGATAATGGAGTGACTATTCAACACGGACGACGTCAGCACGCTTCCTGGAGTAGCGATCGCTACCGTCATTATGTAGAAAATATCGTTTCCCGCCTGGCAATACATTATGGCAATAATCCCACTGTTATCGGCTGGCAGATTGACAATGAACCGGGACACTACGGGGTGGTAGATTACAGTGAAAATGCACAAGCCAAATTCCGTATCTGGTTACAGAAGAAATACGGCACTATTGACAAACTGAATGATACCTGGGGTGCCTCTTTCTGGAGTGAAACCTATCAGAACTTCGAGCAGGTTCGCCTTCCCAACCAGCAGGAAGTACCTGATAAGGCCAATCCTCACGCCATGCTCGATTTGAACCGCTTTATGGCGGATGAACTGGCAGGCTTTGTCAATATGCAGGCAGACATCCTTCGGCGGCATATCCACAAAGACCAATGGATCACTACCAACCTGATACCTATTTTCAATCCGGTCGATCCGGTACGGATCGATCATCCGGACTTCCTGACCTACACCCGCTATCTGGTGACCGGACATAATCAGGGAATAGGCAGCCAGGGTTTCCGGATGGGTATTCCGGAAGATCTCGGTTTCTCAAACGACCAGTTCCGTAATCGCGTAGGTAAAGCCTTTGGAGTTATGGAACTCCAACCCGGGCAGGTGAACTGGGGAGTGTATAACCCCCAACCTTTACCCGGTGCCATCCGTATGTGGGTGTATCACGTCTTTGCAGGTGGTGGGAAATTCGTATGCAATTACCGTTTCCGTCAACCTCTGAAAGGCAGTGAGCAATATCATTACGGTATGATAATGACTGATGGAGTAACTCTTTCTCCGGGCGGTGAAGAATATGTACGCATTACGCAGGAGATGAAAAAACTGCGTGCCGCCTACGATAAGAAAAATCGTATGCCCGGTCAACTGGCCTCCCGGCGTATTGGTTTACTTTTCGATATGAGTAATTATTGGGAAATGGAGTTTCAGCGGCAGACGGATCAATGGCGGACGATGGCTCACGTGCATAAATATTACAATCTGCTAAAATCTTTTGCAGCTCCGGTAGACGTGATTTCGGAGAAAGAGGATTTTTCCGGTTATCCTTTCTTGATAGCTCCTGCCTATCAGTTGCTTGACAACAAGCTGGTGGAACGTTGGACTGAATATGTGAAGAAGGGAGGACATCTGATCCTGACTTGCCGTACCGGTCAGAAAGACCGTGACGCCAAACTGTGGGAGGCTCCTTTGGCTGCTCCGATTCATCAACTAGCCGGAATAAATAGCCTGTATTATGACCATCTGCCCCACAATCTGTACGGAAAGATCGATTTCGAGGGTAAGGAATTTGCCTGGAATAATTGGGGAGACGTACTGACACCGGCTGCCGGAACAGATGTGTGGGCTGTCTATACAGACCAGTTCTATAAGGGAGCTGCTTCCGTGATACACCGCAAACTGGGTAAAGGAATGGTCACTTATATCGGAACGGATACCGATGACGGCAAACTAGAAAAAGAGGTAGTGCGTCGTGTATATACGGAAGCAGGAGTATCGACCGAAGATCTGCCGTACGGAGTAGTGAAAGAATGGCGCGACGGTTTTTACATCGCTTTAAATTATACATCGGACGTTCAGGAAATAGCCATTCTCGACAAGGCGGAGATACTGATCGGCAGTGCACGCCTCGAAGCTGCGGGAGTAGTGGTGTGGAAAGAAAAATCAGACAACAGGCATAAATAATCAGCTAACAGGAAAAATGAAGATAAAGAATTTGGTCTTTTATACCCTTTACGGGTTTACTCTCTTTGTTTGATCTTAAGATAAAAAATGAACAAATAGATTTATATATTAATCAATTGAAATAGCATGAAAAATAAATGGTGTGTTAATGTTGTGTTTTTATTCTTTTTTGGGATATGTGTATGCGCCTGTACACAGGATTCTAATTCTTCAAACAACAGCCGTTGGTCGGAAGAGAAGATACAGGAATGGTATGACAATCAGCCTTGGTTGGTAGGTTGCAATTATATTCCGGCAACGGCAATCAATCAGATAGAAATGTGGAGTGCGGTTACTTTCGATTCTGAGCAGATAGACAAAGAACTTTCATGGGCACATGAACTAGGCTTTAATACCTTACGCGTTTTCTTGAGCAGTGTTGTATGGCAAAATGATGCAACAGGAATGAAAAAACGTGTGGATGAATTCTTGAATATTTGTCGGAAGTATTCAATCCGTCCTATGTTTGTGTTCTTTGATGATTGTTGGAATCCAGAGTCGGCTTATGGCAAACAACCAGAGTCGAAGCCGGGAGTTCATAATTCCGGCTGGGTGCAGGACCCTTCATGCAGCTTGCGCAAGGATACGTTGACTTTGTATCCTTTTCTACAAGAGTATATCAAAGATATTGTACGCACTTACGCTCATGATGATCGGATATTGATGTGGGATTTGTATAATGAACCCGGAAATAGTAAACACGAAGAAACCTCTTTGCCTTTATTGACCAATGTTTTTCGTTGGGTACGCGACTGTAAACCGTCACAACCGATTACTGCCGGTGTTTGGGACTATAATTCTCCTCGCAAAAATGTTCTGAATGCATTTATGCTGAATCATTCGGATATTATCTCTTATCATAATTACGATGATGAGGCACGGCATGCCGAGTGCATCAAGTTTCTAAAGATGCTTAATCGTCCGTTAATCTGTACCGAATATATGGCCCGTCGCAATGACAGCCGCTTTTGCAATGTTCTTCCTTTGATGAAAAAAGAGAAGGTAGGAGCCATTAATTGGGGATTTGTTGCGGGAAAGACAAATACTATTTTTGCCTGGGATGAAGTGATTCCGTCGGGAGAAGAGCCGGAGTTATGGTTCCATGATATTTATCGTTCTAACGGAGTACCTTTTCAGCGGGAAGAAGTCGATTGCATAAAATCTCTGATAGGAAAAAGATAGAATCCCGTATTCATTTTTCATTTCTGTTTTTTAGTTTTCATATAGGTTACTATAATATATTATTTTATTTTTGCATCGTTCTTCTTATGATTTGATAACTACTATAATTAAAACCATGAAAAAACTGAAGATTTTATTATTTCTATGTGTTGTCGCATGTACGCTTACGGTACAAGCACAAAAACAATTTACCTTGAACTCTCCGGATGGGAAACTCCAAACAACTATTACCGTCGGTGATAAGTTGACTTATGACATCCATTGTGACGGACGTCAGATACTGGCTTCTTCTCCAATTTCAATGACATTGGAGAATGGAGAAGTTTGGGGAGAGAAAGCAAAGTTGGCCGGCACTTCCGGGAAAAAAGTAGATCAGATGGTTCCTTCTCCTTTCTATCGCGCCAACGAACTAAGAGATTACTATAATGAACTGACTCTCCGGTTTAAGAAAGATTGGAACGTAGAGTTTCGTGCTTACAATGATGGTATTGCATATCGCTTTGTCAGCCGGTCGAAGAAACCTTTCAATGTAGTGGATGAAACTGTAGATTACCGTTTCCCGTCCGATATGGTAGCCTCTGTTCCGTATGTAAAAGCGGGGAAAGATGGTGATTACGAATCCCAATATTTCAATTCTTTCGAGAACACTTATACTACTGATCGATTATCGAAACTGAATAAAAAACGTTTGATGTTTCTGCCGTTAGTAGTGGATGCTGGTGAAGGTGTCAAGATTTGTATCACAGAATCCGGTTTGGAGAATTATCCCGGTCTCTATTTATCTGCTGCTGAAGGGGAAAAACGGTTGACGGGTCAATTCGCTCCTTATCCCAAGAAGACGGTGCAGGGCGGACACAATCAACTTCAGATGTTGGTGAAAGAGCGTGAAGCTTACATTGCCAAAGTAGATAACCCCCGAAGTTTTCCATGGCGAATGAGCATTGTTACCACTTCCGATAAAGATTTGGCGGCAAGCAACTTGAGCTATTTGTTGGCTGCTCCTTCCCGTCTGACGGATATTTCATGGATCAAGCCCGGTAAAGTGGCATGGGATTGGTGGAATAACTGGAACTTGGATGGCGTTGATTTTATCACCGGAGTAAATAATCCGACTTATAAAGCATATATTGATTTCGCTTCTGCAAACGGAATAGAATATGTAATCCTTGATGAAGGTTGGGCAGTCAACCTGCAGGCGGATTTGATGCAAGTAGTGAAAGATATTAATCTGAAAGAACTGGTAGATTATGCAGCTTCCAAAAATGTAGGTATCATTCTTTGGGCTGGTTATTATGCCTTCGATCGTGATATGGAGAACGTTTGCCGTTATTTTGCCGACATGGGAGTCAAAGGCTTTAAGGTCGATTTTATGGATCGTGACGATCAGTATATGACAGCATTCAATTATCGGGCTGCCGAAATGTGTGCTAAATATAAATTGATTCTCGATTTGCATGGAACGCATAAACCGGCCGGCTTGAATCGTACCTATCCGAATGTGTTGAACTTTGAAGGGGTTAATGGCTTGGAACAGATGAAATGGAGTCCGGCTTCGGTCGATCAGGTGAAGTATGACGTACTGTTGCCTTTCACCCGTCAGGTTTCTGGTCCGATGGATTACACCCAAGGCGCGATGCGTAATGCTTCGAAAGGTAACTATTATCCTTGTAACTCGGAACCTATGAGCCAGGGAACTCGCTGTCGCCAACTTGCTCTGTATGTGGTATTCGAGTCTCCTTTCAATATGCTGTGCGATGCGCCAAGCAACTATATGCGCGAACTGGAATCGACCGAATTTATTGCCAATATTCCGACCGTATGGGATGAAAGTATCGTGCTTGATGGCAAAATGGGAGAGTACATCGTAACGGCACGCCGGGCAGGAAATGTCTGGTATGTAGGTGGAATTACCGATTGGACGGCACGTGATATTGAAGTAGATTGTTCCTTCTTGGGCGACAAGACATACGATGCTACATTATTTAAGGATGGAGTGAATGCCCACCGGGTTGGACGTGATTATAAATGTGAATCTTTCCGGATAAAGAATGACAGTAAGTTGAAGATTCATTTGGCACCCGGAGGCGGTTTTGCACTGAAGATCAAATAATAGCTACTTTAGGTTCTATATTCTATCTAAGTATTGAACCGGATTTGATAAGTTTGAAATAGGTTCGATGCTGTTCAGTAAATTTGATACAGCATCGAATTTTTATGAACAGGTTGATTGAAGACCTGCCATGCAATGACAAATTAGAACGTGTCAGGATAATGCCGCAATACCTGTTCCTATCAGATTGGCATTATTCATACTTTTTATGTCGATCTCTACGTCTTCCAAACCAAATAAACTGAAGAGTTCCCGTAATTTCTCCATGACAATCATATTATAGTTTTTATCTTTTCTGTTCTTGCTCCAGAAAAGACTTCCTTCGGCAACCAGGCAAATTCTCCTTATCTCCTTATTGTATGACTTTAGCAACATGATAAGCCCTGTAAGTGAAGCTGCAACCAATTGCGCTGATCTGCCATATATCCACTGTGCTACCTGCACATACACTTCTTTATAAATATCGGGATAGTTCATGATAGAGGTAAGCTTTTGTGCATCGAATTTTTCTTCAAATTCTTCCAGAGGGAAAGTCGCTTTTAGAATGTCTCCCAAGTACATGCCGGATACAGCTTTCTCGAAACGTTGTCTTCCCGGATTGTCGGAGATTACATCTACCGTATTATCTACTGCGGTGAGGAATGGTGGATGGAAGTTCCCTGACTCCAGATTAACGGGAATCAAGCCATCAACCTTATGTGACGGACTTAACTTCTTAATTTTGTCAGCCGGAATAAAAGTAGCCATATTGGTACCTGTTCCCACAATCAGACCTATATATGCATCGTAACTGCTGTCGGTAAGTCCTGCGAATAAACTGGCTACGGTGTCATTAAGTACTTTTATATTCGTAAACTTGATTTTATTTCTTTCGTTTAGATAATCCAATAAAGGCTTCCCTACCACTTCTCCGATCATCTCTTTTATGTCAACTCCTTTTGTCCAGCGTAAGAGTTTTGCATCTCCGCTTGGCACAGACTCTGTCGGATAAGAAAAGCAATATCCGATTGGCATTTCTTTTTCCCGTTTTATTCCGGTAATCATGTCTGCCAATTCTTTGAATAATTCCTCGCGGGTATAGCCGGGAGATTTCATAACCGACATGTCTTTCTTCCAACCATTGTTGGGGTGAATAGTTGGAGGAACTTTACTGAAGTCAACGATTGCCACCCGATAATTGGTTCCTCCCAAATCAAGCACTAACGATTTACCATTAATACTACTTGCTTTCGGAGTGATAAAAGTTGGAATGCATTGTATCTCTGCATTTTCAGTGTTCAATCCCTCTTCTACTTTTGCTTTGAATGAACGGGCAATTTCTTTGAGTTGCTCATTATCTAACTGAAAAATATTCTTCTCCATGATATTGACTTTTATTGTGTATACTATGATATATATGAATAACAACTGAAAAGGAATTTTGCTCGGTCGGTATACGGTATATGGATTCGGCCGGATTCCTGATTTATCTCTTTCTTTTTTGCTCTTTCCTAAAAAATAACCTTTCGTTGAATTCAAGTTCTCCTGCAAATGATTTTTCATTTTCATTTCTCATGTTCTCATAAGTTGTATGGTATTTGTTTGTAAATCAATAATATAATGCTATGAGAAATAAACTGTAAAGTGGTATTTCTCATAGTATTTCCATCATTTATCCTTAAAAAAGCTGCATTTCTCATCGGTTTCAACTCATTTTTCCTCTTATTCTCATACTCCTTTTATCTGTTTTGCTTATTTCTCATGCATGATGGCTGCAGCTTTTCCCGAACTCTCGCCGGACTTACGATTATTCCTTTCCTTATGTTGTTTATTAATCAACTTCCTATTGTTTACTGCTTTCCTGTGTATCATTCACCTTATATCTTACTGTTTTCCCTTACTCATTGCCATTTCTTCCTGCTACAGGGCAGACGCATTAAAAATTATTTTCCTGTAAAAGTTGTGACAAATATTTTTCATCCCATCCGGCTTTTAGTCTTTTCAGATTCATGCTTCCTTTTGTTGTTTTTTCATTCTTTAGTATGGTAAGTGCCATCTTTGTTGCCACCGAAAAGTTTCTGGCTGCATTTTTCACCTTTTTACTGTAGTCTTCTCGAAAGGTAACATCCAGTTGCCAATGAAGATTATTTTCAATAGACCAATGCTGCCTGATGGCAGATGCAATCTCCTCCGGTTTGGTATTATCAAGTGAAGTTACATAGTATCTGACCTCTTGAGTATATTCTCCTGTTGCTACTATTGTTCTCTCCGACTTTATCCCTACAATAGACTTCAACCCCACAAGTTTCTTCTTAAACATTTTCTCCATAATAGATCCATAACTGACTACAGTACATGTTCTTGTCTCAATCCTTCCATGTCCGGTGTTTTCCGACACATGCCTGGTGACTCTATTGATTATTTCATCTCTATCCTGATAATCGTCAATGATTTGTTTAGCTAGTTGATAATTTTTTTCTTATTCTCCTTTATAGCTATAATATAATTTGCATCATGCTCAATAATGGTCTGGGTTATATCTTTCTGGCATCCCATCGCGTCAATTGTAACAATACAACCACTTAGTTCCAAAGAGTTAATTAACAATGGAATAGCTGTAATCTCATTGCTTTTATCATCTACTTTTACCTGACCTAAAGAAATTCCATTAGCGGCAGACCAGGCGGAAACCATCCATAATTTGAATCCTTCTTTTCCCGTAGTATGCTCTCCATCACATTGGCTTGGACCACGCATGAGCTTGCCATCTATAGCTACAACGCCTTTCACCTCCTGACAGACTTGTTTTACCCAGTTACGAAAGATCAACTCAAAATACTCGGGCTTTATTATACTGAAGAATCTATTAAAAGTATCATGACTGGGGATGAACTCCAGGTCAGGTATGCGACTTTTGAAAAAAGCAATTTTCGCATTGCCAAATTCCTCAATCTCATTCCAGGATTGGGCGCCACAGATTACAGCAGCAATGGATATATAGATAATGGTTTCCATTTTATGTACTTTTTTGCGGTTCATCCTAGGATCTTCTATTTGTTTACAAAGGTCAATTATGCCAATTTTCATGTTAGTTTATGTTTTAATATATCTTATAAAGATAAGAAAAACAATCGATATAAACAAATGATAGTGTATTAATAATCAGTAGTATAGCAAAGAAATAACAAAGGAGAATATAGTAAAAAATATAATGCGTCTGCCCTGCTTCCTGCTACTATCTGTATCGTTGCACTCGAGTGAACAGATCGTTCCACTCTAGTGGACGGTTCTTTCTACTCTAGTGCACAGATCTGTTCACTGGAGTGGAACGATACAGATGCAGGTAGGAAAATATGCGAATATCTGCTCTATATACTTTCAATAAGCATTGATAATATATTGTAAAGCGGTGTGTAGTCTGATATTCATCTTGGTCTTTAGTTTAAAGTCTAGCTTGAGAATTTTATAGGATAAATAGCCAAAATGCTATGAGAAATGGTTTAAACCCTATGAGAAATGCTCGATTTTACGGACTAAATCATGGCAATACTATGAGAAATACCCTTTTGTGTTTTATTTCTCATAGTATTATCTATTTGATTCACAGATGATTATTATGTATATTATGAGAACATGAGAAATGAAAAATAAAAATCCTTTTCAGTAAATCGAAGATTCTACGTATCATTCTCATACAAGTATTATATTAATGAATCAAACTAAGGAATGGAATCCACTATAAAACCACTATCTCTTATATCTATCTTTCTTCCCTATTATTTTTATGAACTGATTCTTTAATTGCTCCCTAACGCAAACTGATCCCCGGCACTCCTACGCGCCCGCGTGTGATATAATAATGTGTATCCCTCTCGTCGTTTCCGCGCACAATTTCCCTATACATGAAAAATATGTTCTACAACATCGTTATGCGTCAGCACTTTAGCAAATGTACTCAAAAATAATTAGAAAAAATAGTTTGATATATTTGGAGTGTATACCAAAAGGGCGTACTTTTGCACCCGCTTTCCAAGAGAAGAAAGCCTTGACAAATTGACTTAGTGAAAAAGTGGAATCCCACTTAAAGAAAAGAACAAAAAACTTCCGAAAAAGTTTGGATTATAATAAATAAAGTTCTTATCTTTGCAGTCCGATTCGCAAAGGAAATTGGCAAGAGTTATTCTTTCATACCTTCTTTCCCTTCGCATAGAGAGCCAGAGAAATCGAGTAAAAAAAAACTAAAAAAACTTCCGAAAAAGATTTGGTAGTTAAAAATAAAGCCCTTACCTTTGCACCCGCTTTTAAAACGAAAGCAGCAAGTTCTTTGAAATATTGATAAACAATACAAGTAGTACAAGTAAAAAAATAGAACCGTCAATACTTGTCTTATGAAGTAGTGATACAATTAAGACTAATAGGTATTTGAATAAGGTCAATAAATTTACGGCGTCCTGAACAGAGCAAAAAAGTCATCCTAAGGGATGATAAAAAATACTTTTACAATGAAGAGTTTGATCCTGACTCAGGATGAACGCTAGCGACAGGCTTAACACATGCAAGTCGAGGGGCAGCATTTCAGTTTGCTTGCAAACTGGAGATGGCGACCGGCGCACGGGTGAGTAACGCGTATCCAACCTGCCGATAACTCCGGGATAGCCTTTCGAAAGAAAGATTAATACCGGATGGCATACGAATATCGCATGATATTTTTATTAAAGAATTTCGGTTATCGATGGGGATGCGTTCCATTAGTTTGTTGGCGGGGTAACGGCAAGACTACGATGGATAGGGTTCTGAGAGGAAGGTCCCCCACATTGGTACTGAGACACGGACCAAACTCCTACGGGAGGCAGCAGTGAGGAATATTGGTCAATGGGCGTAAGCCTGAACCAGCCAAGTCGCGTGAGGGATGAAGGTTCTATGGATCGTAAACCTCTTTTATAAGGGAATAAAGTTTTCCACGTGTGGAATTTTGTATGTACCTTATGAATAAGGATCGGCTAACTCCGTGCCAGCAGCCGCGGTAATACGGAGGATCCGAGCGTTATCCGGATTTATTGGGTTTAAAGGAGCGTAGGTGGACAGTTAAGTCAGCGGTGAAAGTCTGTGGCTCAACCATAGAATTGCCGTTGAAACTGGGAGGCTTGAGTATGTTTGAGGCAGGCGGAATGCGTGGTGTAGCGGTGAAATGCTTAGATATCACGCAGAACCCCGATTGCGAAGGCAGCCTGCAAAGCCATGACTGACGCTGATGCACGAAAGCGTGGGGATCAAACAGGATTAGATACCCTGGTAGTCCACGCAGTAAACGATGATCACTAGCTGTTTGCGATATACAGTAAGCAAAGCGAAAGCATTAAGTATTCCACCTGGGGAGTACGCCGGCAACGGTGAAACTCAAAGGAATTGACGAAATTTCGCACAAGCGGAGGAACATGTGGTTTAATTCGATGATACGCGAGGAACCTTACCCGGGCTTAAATTGCAACAGAATATATTGGAAACAGTATAGCCGTAAGGCTGTTGTGAAGGTGCTGCATGGTTGTCGTCAGCTCGTGCCGTGAGGTGTCGGCTTAAGTGCCATAACGAGCGCAACCCTTGCCACTAGTTACTAACAGGTCATGCTGAGGACTCTAGTGAGACTGCCAGCGTAAGCTGCGAGGAAGGTGGGGATGACGTCAAATCAGCCTACCTTACGTCCGCTACACACGTGTTACAATGGGGTACAGAAGGCGGCTACCTGGTGACAGGATGCTAATCTCCAAACCTCTCAGTTCGGATCGGAGTCTGCAACCCGACTCCGTGAAGCTGGATTCGCTAGTAATCGCGCATCAGCCATGGCGCGGTGAATACGTTCCTACTTTGTACACACCGCCCGTCAAGCCATGAAAGCCGGGGTAACGAAGTACGTAACCGCAAGGAGCGTCCTAGGGTAAAACTGGTAATTGGGGCTAAGTCGTAACAAGGTAGCCGTACCGGAAGGTGCGGCTGGAACACCTCCTTTCTGGAGCGATGCCGTAACTGTCACAAAACGTGGCAGCCACTTAAAGACTTTAAAGGTTCTGTTTTTTGTACTACTGGTACTTGTTTATTTATAACATATAGATCAACCATCTATAGAAGTATAGATAGAGATAAACAAGAAAAAGAAGCCGAGTCTAGACGAAAGGTAGACAAGGTTGAACTAGTCCTATTGCTCAGTTGGTTAGAGCGCTACACTGATTATGTAGAGGTCGGCAGTTCAACTCTGCCTGGGACTACCAAGCTCAAGAATGAGGAACAGGGAAAGCTAAAAAAACAAAATTCTTGAATAACCTCTTGGGGGATTAGCTCAGCTGGCTAGAGCATCTGCCTTGCACGCAGAGGGTCAACGGTTCGAATCCGTTATTCTCCACTATCTCTGAAAAAGAGAAACGATCTTTGACATGATGTACAAAAAGTAAAATTTTAGTAAGAGCTAAAAGTATATATCAAAACGTGTTCGAGTATGCAATATTGATAGAAGGAAGCAATTCCACTACCAATACCAGTACGAGAATAAAACGTTTGAAAGTAAGCAAGGGCGCATGGCGGATGCCTTTCTCGGAGGCGATGAAGGACGTGATAAGCTGCGATAAGCTTCGGGCAGGTGCAAATAACCTTTGATCCAGAGATTTCCGAATGGGACAACCCGTCATTCTGAAGGAATGACATCTTGCATAGCAAGAGGCTAACGCAGGAACTGAAACATCTTAGTACCTGTAGGAAAAGAAAATAATAATGATTCCCCTAGTAGTGGCGAGCGAACGGGGATTAGCCCAAACCAATGTTGTTACGGCAATATTGGGGTTGTAGGACCACGATGTCGCAAGACATTTGACGAATAGAATCCTCTGGAAAGTGGAACCATAGACGGTGATAGTCCGGTATATGAAGTCAAATTAAGCGTAGTGGTATCCTGAGTAGCGCGCGACACGAGAAATCTTGCGTGAATCTGCCGGGACCATCCGGTAAGGCTAAATACTCCCGAGAGACCGATAGCGAACCAGTACTGTGAAGGAAAGGTGAAAAGCACTTCGAATAGAAGAGTGAAATAGTCCCTGAAACCGTGCGCCTACAAGCGGTCGGAGCTGCGTAAGCAGTGACGGCGTGCCTTTTGCATAATGAACCTACGAGTTACTTTTTCCGGCAAGGTTAAGCATCTTGAGATGTGCAGCCGAAGCGAAAGCGAGTCTGAACAGGGCGTCGAGTCGGAAGGAGTAGACGCGAAACCAAGTGATCTACCCTTGGTCAGGTTGAAGGTTAGGTAACACTAACTGGAGGACCGAACCGATAAGCGTTGAAAAGCTTCCGGATGAACTGAGGGTGGGGTGAAAGGCTAATCAAACTTGGAGATAGCTCGTACTCCCCGAAATGCATTTAGGTGCAGCCTTGTGAGTTACTAATGTGAGGTAGAGCGACTGATAAGATGCGAGGGCTTCACCGCCTATCAAGTCTTGATAAACTCCGAATGCGCATTAGTTCTATCACAGGAGTGAGGGCATGGGTGCTAAGGTCCATGTCCTAAAGGAGAAGAATCCAGACCATCAGCTAAGGTCCCCAAATAAACACTAAGTTGAACTAACGAAGTCAGATTGCTAAGACAGCTAGGATGTTGGCTTGGAAGCAGCCATTCATTTAAAGAGTGCGTAACAGCTCACTAGTCGAGGAGTTTGGCGTGGATAATAATCGGGCATTAAGTGTTTTACCGAAGCTATGGGATCCGTAAGGATCGGTAGGGAGCATTCCACTCTGCGTCGAAGGTGAAGCGTGAGCTTTGCTGGAGCGTGTGGAAAAGCAAATGTAGGTATGAGTAACGATAAAGGGGTGAGAAACCCTCGCCGAAAGATTAAGGTTCACGATCAACGCTAATCGGATCGGTTAGTCGGGTCCTAAGGCTCAGCCGAACGTGATACGATGGCAGAACAGGTTAATATTCCTGTACTACCTTAAGGAGTGACGTGGAGACGGAGGCGTGACAGCGCCGCGGACTGACGGAATAGTCCGTTGAAGGGTGTAGATGTTGATTATCCCAGGCAAATCCGGGATAAGAGTCGAACCTGATAGTATACCAAATTCTTCGGAATAAGGTAATAGTGCGTGTAATCATACTCCCAAGAAAATCCGCTAAACTTAATCCTTGAGGTACCCGTACCGCAAACGGACACACGTGGTCGGGTTGAGAATACTGAGGCGCTCGAGTGACTCACGGTTAAGGAACTAGGCAAATTGACCCTGTAACTTCGGGATAAAGGGTCCCAACGAGAGTTGGGCGCAGAGAATAGGTCCAGGCAACTGTTTAACAAAAACACAGGGCTGTGCCAAATTGAAAGATTACGTATACAGCCTGACACCTGCCCGGTGCTGGAAGGTTAAGAGGAGATGTCATCGCAAGAGAAGCATTGAATTGAAGCCCCAGTAAACGGCGGCCGTAACTATAACGGTCCTAAGGTAGCGAAATTCTTGTCGGGTAAGTTCCGACCTGCACGAATGGTGTAATGATCTGACACTGTCTCAACCGTGAGCTCAGTGAAATTGTAGTATCGGTGAAGATGCCGATTACCCGCGATGGGACGAAAAGACCCCGTGAACCTTTACTATAGCTTAACATTGAATTTGGGTAATTGATGTGTAGGATATACTGGAGACTTTGAAGCAGGTACGCCAGTATTTGTGGAGTCGCTGTTGAAATACTTTACTTTGATTATTTGAGTTCTAACTCGTTGTTACGAGGACACTGTTTGGTGGGTAGTTTGATTCAGTGGTCGCCTCCAAAAGTGTAACGGAGGCTTCTAAGGTGCCCTCGGGACGATTGGTAACCGTCCGTAGAGTGTAATGGCATAAGGGCGCTTGACTGGGAGACAGACAAGTCGATCGTAGGAAACTAGAGCATAGTGATCCGGTGTTTCCGTATGGAAGGACATCGCTCAAAGGATAAAAGGTACCGGGGATAACAGGCTGATCCCTCCCAAGAGCTCATATCGACGGAGGGTTTGGCACCTCGATGTCGGCTCGTCACATCCTGGGGCTGGAGAAGGTCCAGGGTTGGGCTGTTCGCCCATTAAAGTGGCACGCGAGCTGGGTTTAGAACGTCGTGAGACAGTTCGGTCCCTATCTGCCGTGGGCGTATGAAATTTGCGTGGCTCTGACACTAGTACGAGAGGACCGTGTTGGACTGACCGCTGGTTTACCAGTTGTGCCGCCAGGTGCATTGCTGGGTATCTAAGTCGGATTGGATAAGTGCTGAAAGCATCTAAGTACGAAGCCAGCCACAAGATTAGATTTCTTAGGGTCGTCAAAGACGATGACGTTGATAGGATGCAGGTGTAAAGGTGGTAACATCGAGCATTACTAATTGCCCGTTCACGTTCTTTCGGACATGTACCGGTTGGGTATATACGTTTAGCTTGCTAGACACTATGATTTTACTTTTCATCATGTCATAACCTTCTTCAGGTGGTTATAGCACGAGGGTTCCACCTCTTCCCATTCCGAACAGAGAAGTTAAGCCTCGTCACGCCGATGGTACTGCGTAACAGTGGGAGAGTAGGTAGCCGCCGTTTTAAAGAAGCCCCTTGATTCATTTTGAATCAAGGGGCTTTCTGTGTTTTATCACTTCTGAATCAGGGCGTTCTCTAAGGTCGGATAAAAGATAACCTCTTCTCTTCTTCTGCAAATAAGATAGCTGTATTTACTAATGCCAGATGTGAATATGCCTGCGGGAAGTTGCCCAACTGTTCTTTGGTTTCGAAATCAATATCTTCACTAAACAATCCGAGATGATTGGAGTATTTCAGAACTTCGTCAAACAGGCAGCGTGCTTCTTCTTTATGGCCGGTTACAAACAATGCCCGTATAAGCCAGAATGTACAAATCGTAAAAGCAGAAGTAGGCAACCCGAAATCGTCTTTGCTGTTATAGCGATACATAAGTCCTTTATGGAAAAGGGCTTTCTTGACAGCTTCCACTGTTTTATGATAGCGTATATCATCTGCTTCTATAAATCCATAGGGTTCCATCAATAGTAATGAAGAATCCATTGCTTGATTATTATATGTCTGTGTGAAGCTTTGAAGTTCCTTATTCCAGCCATATTTCATCACGTCTTTCTTTATTTTTTCGGCTTCCAGTTGCCAACGTTCGCTATAATTATATTTGTTAAGCATTTGAGCGATTTTAGCTCCGCGATCTAAAGCTACCCAACACATCACTTTGGAAGAAACAAAGTGTTGTCCTTCTCCCCGGATCTCCCAGATTCCCTTATCGGGCTTTCTCCAGTTTTCTACTACTTTTGCTAAAATGGTCTTTACCATTTCCCACATGTCTTCAATTTCATCCAGTGTGCCGGGCATGAGGCGATAATATTGGTAAATCAGGTCCATCAGGTAACCAAAAGAGTCGTTTTGTTTCTGATGGTATGCATCATTTCCTATTCGTACAGGTTTGGAGTTCTTATAACCGGATAGATGGTCGAGTATCACTTCGGTTAGTTGGTGCTCGCCCCGGATGCCATACATAATTTGATAATCATGTTTGGAAACGAATGTGGATTGGATAAATTTCATAAAGCGTTTGGCTGCACCGGTATGTCCGATTTGAAACATGGTTTCGATGGACATGGAAGCATCCCGAAGCCAGCAGAAACGATAATCCCAGTTGCGCACTTCTCCTACAGCTTCCGGAAGGCTTGTCGTTAGTGCTGCCAGCACAGCTCCGTTGTGGTAGGACATTAGTTTCAGAACCAATAAACTCCGTTCGATTACGTCATTATATAGAGTGTATTTCTTGCTTCTGTCTGTCCAGTTCAGCCAATATACCAGCGTACGGCAATATTCTATTTTCTCCCTTTCTATGTCGATTGGGATCACTTTCTCGTTATAGGAGAGCAGGAGAAATTCGTCTTTCTCAAGAATGATTTCTTTTTTCTCTTTGATGTCCTGAAGAGACAGGGAAGCATATAAATATTGTCTGTCCTTGTTGTCAAAGGAGCAGTAGGATTCGATATACTGTGGAGTGATATTAAGGATCACTTGTCCCTGCGCATAGTTCGGGGCCGGATGATAGTTGATCTTGAAACGCGGTTTCCCTTTTATCCAATGTATGTAGCGGTATAATTCGGCAGGTAAATAATGCCCTGTTTCGTCTTGTGAACGATAGCAGGGCATATAGTCGAGCACTACGAATTCTCCTTCATCGGAGGAGAATTGGGTAGAAAGAATATTGGTGTGGGGGACATAATTTTGTGTGATGCGATAGTCTCCGGAAACTTCGAATCCGAAAGCTCCTCCTTTCTCCCGGTCGAGCATACTGGCAAAAATAGAAGGAGAATCGAAATCGGGAAAACAGAGCCATTCGATATTTCCGTTCTGCGAAATGAGAGCTGCCGTTCGGCAGTTACCTATCACTCCATAATTTAAATTATTCATATTGATTGCTTTTTATTGAGTTTTTAATAGATCTTTGAGAAAGTCGAAAGCGAAAGTCAGGCGATTCTTAATACTTCCTTCTTTTGTGGCAGTTTTTTGTTTGCCTAGTAAAGACCGTAAGAAAGGAAGTACGTCAGATTGGGCAGACAGGTGATAGTTGGCGGCTTCGGATACGCTACCTATTTTAATGGTGATAGCGCTCATCGGCAATGCCTGAAACATATCTTCATCTGTAGTGTCGTCTCCCATCGCTATAACAAAATCATAACGTCTGTTGGCTAGCAGACGCCCCACCTCCGAACCTTTATTGCAATCCGGTGATTTGATTTCGATCACTTTATTTCCTTGCAGAATTTGTAGTTTCTGCCGGGTACAGAGCGAAATCAGCGTGTTGACGAGTTGTTGGGCTCTTAATGTGCCGAGCCATGCGTCACTTTCACGATAATGCCAGGCCAGGGCAGTTTCCTTCACTTCCAGATGGGAACGGGGAGTACGGTCTACAAACATTTGAAGAATAGAGAGAATACCTGCTCCCCATTCTATCTTCTTTATGTTTTTATGCCAGACTCCGTTCTCTTTGTAGAAAGCCCCATGTTCGGCAGCCATAGAAATAGGAAGGGTGCCAAGCCATTTTTCTAATGTAAAGTGATCCCGCCCGCTATTGATAACAATATGATTGGCGGGATCGCTAGCCAGTTGTTGTAGAATAGAAATGAGTTCCGGTGTAGGTTGTGCATCCTCGGGACGTGGTTTGAGAGCCGTCAGTGTACCATCATAGTCCAGCAGAATCAGGCGTTGTTTGGCTTGGTTATACTTGAGTTTGATTTGTGCAATGCTAGCGGCTACGATACGTTTTTTTCGTAGCATATCGTTTTTCATACATGTCGCGTTCAGTTCATTGACAAAGTCGGCTGCCCATTTGTTGACTGTCTGTACGGACAGAATGCTTTGCATACGTTGCAGGCGTTGTTTTTGTTCCTCTTCGGGCATTTCAAGTGCCTGGCAAATAGCATTTTCTATTTGTTCCGTATCGTTCGGGTTGATTTGGATAGCGTCCGTCAATTCTACGGCGGCACCTGCCATTTCGCTAAGGATAAGTACACCGGGATTGTCGCATTTGGTAGCTACGTATTCTTTGGCTACCAGATTCATTCCGTCCCGAAGTGGAGTGACGAGGGCTATGTCGGCCACATAGTACATGGCAGTCAGTTCTTCCAGTGAAAAGCCATGATAGAAATAACATACGGGAGTCCAGTTCATTGTGGAGTAACGTCCGTTGATAGAGCCGATTTCTTCGTCAATTTTTGTTTTTAGTTCCGCATAGCTGCCTACATGGTCGCGTGAAGGGACAATGACCATTGCCAATGTAACTTTACCGTGATATTCGGCATGATGTTCGAGGAAGGTGGCAAAGCCACGAAGACGGTGCAATATGCCTTTGCTGTAATCCAGTCTGTCTACTGACAGGATCAGTTTATGCTCGCCGAAAAGTTTCCGGGTTCGTTCAATGGCCTGATGTACTTCTTTATTTTCTGAAGCCTGATGATAGGATTCATAGTTGATTCCCATCGGCAATGCTTCTACTCTGACCATCCGGTTGTTGATCTGTACTTCATCCAGTTTGAAGTCGAGATGCAGCACACGCTCTACGGCACTGATGAAGTGACGCATATAGTCATGAGTATGGAAAGCAATGAAGTCTGCTCCCAGCAAACCCTTCAGAATCTCGGCACGCTCCGGAAGAATACGGAAGAGTTCGTAAGAAGGGAACGGGATATGATGGAAATAACCGATACTTAGTTCCGGATATATTTTCCTCAACATTCCGGGAAGTAGCATCAGTTGATGATCCTGTATCCATACCTTATCGCAGGGACGTATCAGCCGGCAAATCTCCTCACAGAAGAGTCGGTTGACTTGTTGATAGGATTGCCAGAAACAGTTCTTATATAAGGTATAAGCATAAAAGTAATGACACAAAGGCCAGATAGTACTGTTACTGTATCCTTCGTAATAGTTTTCAATTTGCTTTTCCGACAAGAAGACCGGATGAAAATTCATTTCCTGTAGTTTCTCGTTAATCTCTTGCTGGTCCTTCTCTTCATTTGTACATATTCCGGGCCAACCTATCCAGTGCTTCTCATAAGAAGTCTGGAGAGAATCCAAACCTGTTGCCAGTCCGCCTTCGCTACGCGAAAATACGAATGTGCCGTTTGTGTCGGCTACTTTGACAGGTAATCTGTTTGCAATAATATAAAGTTTCATATCTATTTCTTCGCAAAGCATGTACCAATTGACTTATGTTGATGCTTAACCGTTTATTATCAACAGATTATAAAGATGTAGTATCCTCCTTTTGTCTTTTCAAAATGAAAATCCCCTTTCAAAATGATAATTTGTTTATTTTTTCTCTTCTGAAATCACGAAAAAACAGAAAGTCTTTCAAAATAGAATCCTTTTTTCAAAATGGAAGGGTGTGTCGGATGGTAAGAAAGTAACTGCCTGTCTGTATCTGTTTGAATGTTAGCTTATTATGTATTCTTTGTTTTTTGTGGCACGCATTTGGCATGAAGAATGGCAAGTAAAAATTTATAGTAATCATTTAAAAGGTAAAAACATGGGAATAACACTATCATTTATTTTCTGCCTGTTGAGCGGTTTCGCTTGTTTCTGGCTGTTCTGGAAATGTGTAGACTGGTTTGAGAATATTTAAAGAAAAAAGGAGAATTGATTATGTACACAGCATTATTCGTATTAGGTATTGCAATCTTCGGTTATTTGATGTATGTGCTCATCAAACCCGAGAAGTTTTAAAGTAACACACACAGTTTAAGGTAAAAAGTATATGAATACAGAAATTTTAGGCGTGGTTGTTCAGATAGCCTTGATGGTGATTCTGGCTTATCCACTAGGAAAATACATTGCCAAGGTCTACAGAGGAGAAAAGACCTGGTCTGATTTTATGGCTCCTATCGAAAGAGTCATTTATAAAGTTTGTGGAATCGACCCCAATGAAGAAATGAACTGGAAACAATTCCTGAAAGCATTGTTGATTTTGAATGCTTTCTGGTTTTTCTGGGGAATGGTACTCTTGGTTTCACAAGGATGGTTGCCTTTAAACCCGGACGGCAACGGACCGCAGACTCCGGATCAGGCATTCAATACTTGTATTAGTTTTATGGTGAACTGTAACTTACAGCACTATAGCGGTGAAAGCGGACTGACTTATTTTACTCAATTGTTCGTCATCATGCTTTTCCAGTTTATTACCGCAGCAACAGGTATGGCTGCTATGGCAGGTATTATGAAGAGTATTGCTGCAAAAACAACCAAAACGATTGGTAACTTCTGGCAATTTCTGGTAATAAGTTGTACGCGTATCTTATTACCTCTTTCTCTGATTGTAGGTTTTATCCTGATTCTTCAGGGAACTCCGATGGGATTTGACGGTAAGATGAAAGTCACTACTCTTGAAGGTCAGGAACAGATGGTTTCTCAAGGTCCTACGGCCGCAATTGTTCCTATTAAACAGTTGGGTACGAATGGCGGTGGATATTTTGGCGTGAACTCCTCTCATCCATTGGAAAATCCGACTTATCTTTCTAACATGGTAGAATGTTGGTCTATCTTGATTATCCCGATGGCGATGGTATTTGCACTGGGTTTCTATACCCGCAGAAAGAAGTTGGCTTACAGTATATTCGGAGTAATGCTTTTCGCTTTTCTGGTCGGTGTGTGCATTAATGTCAGTCAGGAAATGGGGGGTAATCCGCGCATCGATGAACTGGGAATTGCACAGGACAATGGTGCGATGGAAGGTAAGGAAGTGCGTTTGGGAGCCGGAGCAACCGCGTTGTGGAGTATTGTAACGACCGTAACTTCCAATGGTTCTGTGAATGGTATGCATGATTCTACCATGCCTCTGTCCGGTATGATGGAAATGTTGAATATGCAGATTAATACCTGGTTTGGCGGTGTAGGTGTAGGGTGGATGAACTACTATACGTTCATTATTATCGCGGTATTTATCAGCGGTTTGATGGTCGGTCGTACCCCGGAATTTCTCGGAAAGAAAGTAGAAGCCCGCGAAATGAAAATCGCTACGATTGTAGCTCTGCTTCATCCGTTTGTAATCTTGGTGTTTACGGCAATCTCAAGTTATATTTATGTACACCATCCAGATTTTGTGGAAAGTGAAGGTGGATGGTTGAACAACTTAGGATTCCACGGTTTGAGTGAACAGCTTTACGAGTACACCTCTTGTGCTGCCAATAACGGTTCCGGTTTCGAAGGCTTGGGTGATAATACTTATTTCTGGAACTGGACATGTGGTATCGTTTTAATTCTGAGTCGCTTCCTTCCTATTATCGGACAAGTTGCCATTGCCGGGCTACTGGCGCAGAAGAAATTCATACCGGAAAGTGCCGGTACGTTGAAGACGGATACATTGACTTTCGGAGTAATGACATTTGTAGTTATCTTCATTATTGCCGCTCTGTCATTCTTCCCGGTACATGCATTGAGCACGATTGCTGAACATTTAAGTTTGTAATACTGAATTAGAGAAGATATGAAAGATAATAAATCAGCTTCTTTGTTTCCAAAGGAGCAAGTTATAGAAAGTTTGAAACAATCATTCGTGAAGCTAAACCCGCGACTGATGATAAAGAACCCGATCATGTATACGGTAGAGGTGGCTACAGTGGTCATGCTGCTTGTGACGCTCTACTCCATTGTTAATTCTTCACAGGGTTCGTTTGCTTACAACATTGCCGTGTTTATCATTCTGTTTATCACTTTGCTGTTTGCCAATTTTGCCGAAGCTATTGCAGAGGCACGTGGTAAAGCACAGGCCGACAGTTTGCGTAAGACTCGTGAAGAGACACCGGCAAAGAAAGTGGAAGGCAATAAAATCGTTACTGTCAGTTCTTCACAGTTGAAGAAAGGGGATGTGTTTGTCTGCGAGGCAGGAGATGTGATTCCTTCCGACGGTGAGATTATTGAAGGGTTGGCTTCTATTGATGAAAGTGCCATTACCGGTGAGTCTGCTCCGGTCATTCGTGAGGCAGGTGGCGACAAGAGTTCGGTAACAGGAGGCACGAAAGTACTGTCCGATCATATAAAGGTGATGGTGACCACCCAACCGGGAGAAAGTTTTCTTGATAAGATGATCGCATTGGTGGAAGGTGCTTCCCGCCAGAAAACCCCGAATGAGATTGCGTTGACTATTTTGCTGGCAGGTTTTACGCTTGTTTTCGTCATTGTGTGTGTGACTTTGAAACCGTTTGCCGATTATAGTAATACGGTCATCACTATTGCTTCGCTTATTTCTTTGTTTGTGTGTCTGATCCCGACAACAATCGGTGGACTTCTCTCTGCTATCGGTATTGCCGGTATGGACCGTGCACTTCGCGCCAACGTGATTACTAAATCCGGTAAAGCGGTTGAAACTGCGGGCGATATTGATACATTACTGCTGGATAAAACGGGTACTATCACCATTGGTAATCGTAAAGCAACTCATTTCCATACAGCTCCGGGTGTCGATCTGCACGATTTTGTGGAAACTTGTCTGTTGTCTTCCTTATCCGATGAAACGCCGGAAGGTAAGTCTATCGTAGAATTGGGACGTGAGTCGGGCATTCGTATGCGTAATCTGAATACAACAGGAGCACGTATGATTAAGTTTACGGCTGAAACCAAATGTTCGGGAGTAGACCTGGCAGATGGAACGCAGATTCGTAAAGGTGCTTTTGATGCCATCCGTAAGATGGTGGAAGGTGACGGGAATGAATTTCCGAAAGAAGTGGAAGAGACTATTTCTTCTATCTCAAGCAATGGTGGTACACCGCTGGTAGTATGTGTAAACAGAAAGGTGACTGGTGTTATTGAACTGCAGGATATTATCAAACCGGGTATTCAGGAACGTTTCGAACGTCTGCGTAAGATGGGAGTGAAGACGGTAATGGTGACAGGTGACAACCCGTTAACTGCAAAATATATTGCTGAAAAAGCCGGTGTGGATGATTTTATCGCCGAAGCGAAACCGGAAGATAAAATGGAATATATCAAGAAGGAACAGCAGGCTGGTAAATTGGTTGCAATGATGGGAGACGGAACGAACGATGCTCCTGCTCTGGCACAGGCCAATGTAGGTGTAGCCATGAATAGCGGTACACAGGCAGCGAAAGAAGCTGGTAATATGGTCGATTTGGATAACGACCCGACGAAGTTGATCGAGATTGTGGAAATCGGTAAACAATTACTGATGACACGTGGTACGCTGACTACTTTCTCTATCGCCAATGACGTAGCGAAGTATTTTGCTATCGTTCCGGCCTTGTTTATGATCGCTATTCCCGAACTGGCTGCTCTGAATATCATGCATCTGCATAGTCCTGAAAGTGCTATTCTTTCGGCAGTCATTTTTAATGCGATTATTATTCCGATTCTGATTCCGCTGGCTTTGCGTGGTGTTCAGTACAAGCCGATAGGTGCAAGTGCTTTGCTTCGCCGGAATCTGCTGATTTACGGTGTGGGTGGTGTGATTGCTCCTTTCGTGGGAATCAAATTGATAGATTTAATAGTAGGTTTATTCTTTTAATTAAAAAACAATAGCAATGAAAACTTTATTGAAGTCATTAAAAATAACACTTGCTTTTTGTGTCTTTTTCTCCGTGTTCTATATCCTTATCCTGTGGGTGTTCGCACAGGTAGCAGGTCCTAATAAAGGAAATGCCGAGGTGGCTACGCTGGATGGGAAAGTAGTGGGAGCAGCCAATGTGGGTCAGATGTTTACAAAAGATATTTATTTCTGGGGACGTCCTTCTTCTGCCGGTGACGGGTATGATGCGACGAGTTCCGCAGGTAGTAATAAAGGGTCTACGAATCAAGAATATCTGGATGAAGTGAAAGCGCGTATTGATACTTTCCTTGTACATCATCCTTATTTGAATCGTGCGGATGTGCCTGCCGAAATGGTTACGGCCAGTGGTTCGGGACTGGATCCTAATATCACTCCTCAATGTGCGTATGTACAAGTGAAGAGAGTAGCACAAGCACGTGGATTAACAGAAAAACAAGTAAGAGCGATTGTTGATAAAAGCATAGAAAAACCGTTTTTGGGGTTGTTGGGAACAGAAAAGGTGAATGTCTTGAAATTGAATATCGCTTTAGAGGAAAGCAATAAGTAGATGAAGATTGAGCAGCGTTCCTGTCCGGACCGTTTGGGTTATGCCGCGGTTCAAATTAACAGGGTTGGATGGGGCGCTGCTTTTTTACAGGAACATAAAATAGAATTAGATAAGAAGTATGAAAAGTTTTTTTAGTAAAAAGAGTATTTTAGGAACAATGGCTGTAGCAGCCGTATGTATGTTGGGAACTAGCAATGCACAAGCACAAGAGTTTACTATACAAGGTGATTTGGTAAGTTCGTATGTATGGCGTGGTATTTATCAGGGGGGAGCCGCTTCCTTTCAGCCGACTTTGGGATTTAGCGTAGGTAATTTCTCGCTTACTGCATGGGGCTCAACCAGTTTGAGTGAGAGTAATAAAGAAATTGACCTAACCGCAGCTTATAAGTTTGGTGAAGCGGGACCGACACTTTCTGTAGCCACTCTTTGGTGGGACGGACAAGCTGATGTGGCTAATGGAGAACTTACCAATAATTATTTCCATTTTAAAAGTGGAGACACCGGACATCATTTTGAAGCAGGGTTAGCTTATACGCTTCCTATTGAAAAGTTCCCGTTATCTATCGCATGGTATACCATGTTTGCCGGTGCTGACAGAAAAACGACTGATGAGGGGGAGGAAAAGCAGGCATACTCTTCTTACGTAGAACTGAATTATCCGTTCAGTGTGAAAGGAGTTGATCTGAATGCTACTTGTGGAGTGGTTCCTTATAAGACTCCGCAGTATAATGTGAATGGGTTTGCAGTGACGAACCTAGCTTTGAAAGCAACGAAAGCAATAAATTTTAATGATAAGTTTTCATTGCCTATATTTGTACAGGCTATATGGAATCCACGTTTGGAGGACGCCCATTTAGTATTTGGCGTAACTTTAAGGCCATAAAATAAACTCATGAATTTTTGTGAAACCCGTGGTGATCGTGATGATTACTACGGGTTAGGATGTTTAAAATAACAGATTGACGTAATGGATGATAGAGAACATAGTGTACAGTATTTTTTGGATCTGATAAAGAAGTCCCACCGGGGCAAATTCAAGGTCTATATCGGTATGATAGCCGGTGTGGGAAAGTCATATCGTATGCTTCAGGAGGCTCATGAACTGCTGGAGAACGGGGTGGACGTACAAATCGGCTATATTGAAACTCATGGACGTGCCGGGACGGAAGCATTGCTGCAAGGGCTCCCTGTCATTCCGCGTCGCAAAATCTTCTATAAGGGGAAAGAATTGGAAGAAATGGATCTGGATACGATTATCCGTGTCCATCCAGAAATTGTAATTGTGGATGAACTGGCTCATACGAATGTAGAAGGTAGCTTGAACGAGAAACGTTGGCAGGATGTGATAACTTTGCTGGATGAGGGAATCAATGTGATCTCGGCAATCAATATTCAGCACATCGAAAGCGTGAATGAAGAAGTGCAGGAGATTACGGGTATTGAAGTGAAAGAACGAGTGCCCGACAGTGTGCTTCAGGAAGCGGATGAGGTGGTGAATATTGACTTGACGGCAGAGGAACTGATTGCACGTTTGAAAGCGGGAAAGATCTATCGTCCGGAAAAGATTCAGACGGCATTGGACAATTTCTTTCGGACAGAGAATATTCTTCAGTTACGTGAGTTGGCTTTGAAGGAAGTAGCGTTGCGGGTAGAAAAAAAGGTGGAGAATGAGGTGGTGATGGGAGTAGCCGTCGGACTTCGGCACGAGAAATTTATGGCTTGTATCAGTAGTCATGAGAAAACACCTCGGCGAATTATCAGAAAGGCGGCAAAGTTGGCAACCCGGTATAATACTACTTTTATAGCCCTGTATGTTCAGACTCCGAAAGAGAGTATGGATAGAATTGATCTAGCCAGTCAACGGTATCTGTTGAACCATTTTAAGCTTGTGGCGGAACTTGGGGGAGAGGTGGTGCAGGTGCAGTCGAAGGATATTTTGGGGAGCATCGTCAAGGTTTGTAAAGAGAAACAGATATCGACTGTTTGCATGGGAACTCCTAATTTAAGGTTGCCATACGCTATTTGTTCTATACTGGGATATAGAAAGTTTTTAAATAATTTGTCACAAGCTAATGTAGATTTGATTATACTTGCATAATATTAATCGTATGAACGTTATGAATATTAAAACGAAACTGATTCTCGGTATCGGAATGCTGGCCGGAATGATTATTTTGCTGGTAACACTTTCAGTTGTGAATCTTCAAATTCTGACAGCGACAGAACCTGATAGTCCTGCTGCTACGCCCGGATTGGAACGTGCTTTGTTATGGATTTCCGTAACGGGAGGAATCTGTATCTTGACCGGACTGATATTGCTTTATTGGTTGCCCCGTACTATCAGTAAGCCTATTAAAGAACTGAAAGAGGGAATTCTTGAAATAGCCAATCATAATTATGAGAAGCGTCTGCAGATGAATAATAATGAAGAATTCCGGGATGTGGCGGATAGTTTTAACCGGATGGCGGAGCGTTTGACCGAATATCGTGCCAGTACTTTGTCGGATATTCTTTCTGCAAAGAAATTTATTGAAGCAATTGTAAACAGTATAGATGATCCGGTGATCGGCTTGAATATGGAGCGTGAAATTCTGTTTATCAATGAGAAAGCACTCAATGTCTTGAATCTGAAACGGGAGAATGTGATTCGTCAATCGGCGGAGGAACTGGCTTTGAAGAATGACCTGTTGCGGCGGTTGATCCGTGAACTGGTGACGCCAAGCGAGCAGAAGGAACCATTGAAGATATATGCTGACGACAAAGAGAGTTACTTTAAGGCCTCTTATGTCCCTATCATTAATACGGAGGCTGAAAAAGGGGAACCTCGCAAACTGGGTGATGTTATTTTATTAAAGAATATCACGGAATTTAAGGAACTGGATTCTGCCAAGACTACATTTATTTCGACCATTTCACACGAATTGAAAACTCCGATTGCTGCTATCATGATGAGTCTGCAGCTATTGGAAGATAAGCGTGTCGGTGAGCTGAATGATGAACAGGAGCAACTGTCTAAGAGTATCAAGGAGAATAGCGAGCGTTTGTTGAGTATCACCGGAGAATTGCTTAACATGACCCAGGTGGAAGCCGGAAAACTACAGTTTATGCCGAAGATCACCAAACCGATTGAGTTGATCGAATATGCGATCAAAGCTAATCAGGTGCAAGCGGATAAGTTCAATATTCAGATAGAAGTAGAGTACCCGGAAGAGAAAATCGGCAAGCTCTTTGTCGATAGTGAAAAGATAGCTTGGGTATTGACTAATTTGCTCAGCAATGCGATTCGTTATTCTAAAGAAAACGGGCGTGTGATTATCGGTGCCAAACAGGATGAAAATATGATCGAACTCTATGTTCAGGATTTTGGAAAGGGTATCGACCCGCGTTATCACAAAAGCATCTTCGACCGTTATTTCCGTGTACCCGGAACGAAAGTACAAGGCAGTGGCTTGGGATTATCTATTTCGAAGGATTTTGTGGAAGCTCATGGTGGTACGCTGACGGTAGAGAGTGAATTGGGGAAGGGAAGTCGGTTTGTGATGCGGTTGAAGGCATAGTTTTGAAGGAGTTTATGAAAGAATTAGACTTCCGACAGGCACAAAATCTGCTTGCCGGAAGTTTCTCTATTCTTTCTTTTTATCGTTTTCTTCTTCTCCAGCATATCCAAATGCCACACAGACCAATAATAAATGGAATGCCATAGCAATAGATAATTTTGATAGTGGATAGATCCATAGGAGTCAGGCTGATATCTTTGTCGAGATAAGGGGCTCTGGAAGAAGATACCGGAAATTCATTATAGCATAGCCAACGGAATGAACCGGGAATCATATTGAAGTTGAATGAATAGATACCCGGTCTTGAGCTTTTTTGTAGTTCGGCATTGCTGAAACAGTCTGCATCACCCAACACAATGATCCGTTGTTTTTTATCTTTGCCTTTTATCTTGCGGGTTAACGCTATTGCCGTGGGATAGGCTCCTAGCTTTTCACCTTGAAGAGAGTCCAAAGAAAGGGAATCATTCACAAAATCTTTTGTTTGATACTCAATCCATGTTTGTTGAGCGTTGCTTTGTAATAAAACTATTGGATGGAATTTTGTTGTATCGACAACTTCCAGAGCAACAGCCGATGGCATGGTGACTGCGCTATGCGTCTGCCTGTCAACCATACGTTTGTAGAAGCCTCCTATACTGTCGGCGGCTATCTGGGTAGCTTTCGCGAGAACGAGGTCTCCGGGATTAACATCAGAAGGTTGTGCAATGATTCCCGGCAACAGTTTTAAACCAACTTTCCGGAGTAAAGGATTCATTACTTCCTGACGTCCGACGTCTCCCATAATCATCATATTACCTCCGCGTTCAAGAAAACGATCTATGATTTCTTGTTCTTTGGAACTCATGGAAGAACGCATTTCAGCGATAAGTAATATATTGATATTACTTGGTATATCATTCATATCCTTCAGATTCAGTTCCACCAAATCAAAACCTTGATTAATCATGGAATAACGAAAGCGTCCATGTGTGGCAAAAAGTGAGTAATCCTGATCTCCCTTTTTAGTGGTGGAACGTTCCTGATGTCCTGTGATGGCGCCTACCTTCACAGGAGTAACAAGCATTTTCTTCAATGCTGCGGAGATTTCTGTTTCAGAAGGGTGATATTCCATATCGTCGAACAAGCGAAGGCGGGCTTGTTCACCGGATCCACGCTCAACAACACGCACAAATCGGTAGTTTTCTTTTGCCAAGTCTATTTTTTCTTTCAGTTCTTCGGCACTTTTCAGCTTTTGGGGATTGAAGTTCTTTTTCTTGGCAACTTCATAAGCTATCTCACGAATGTTCTTATTCGGATATTGGCGATAAAGGGCACTGTCTTTCGGTGTGGAGTAATAGTAAACATACTCCATCTTTATCTCCGGTTTGAAACGTGTGTACATTTTGAAGCGTGCCATATCCTCTTTTTGCTCTTTTGGAGAAGCGACATCAAATTCTTTATCGAAAATATTGACGTAAGTTGTGATTGTCATAGGTCCGGATAATTGCTTCATCACTTTCTGACTTTCTTCCGAAAGTGTACGTTGTTTGCTGCGGGTAGCATCATAAAAGCCCATCATTGCCGGACGGGAACTGACAAAGCCGATAACTATAATGGTACATACAGCTAAGGCATAGCGCATTGTTTTTGAAAGGAGTGAACGGTGTGTTTTTTCATTGTTCAGTTTAATGACCGATAGCCAGAGGAATAATAAAATTACGGCAAGGAAATAGATAACGTCATCGCTACATATCAATCCTCCAACCATCTCACTGGCACGTCCTTTAATGGATAGCCAATAAGTAATTTCTCTAAAGAATATGGACTCCTGCCCAATTCCTCCCACATAATTGAGAAATGCTAATGCGGAAAGGGTGGCGACAGCTGCCACAACCTGGTAAGATGTGAGTGTGGTCATAAAGAGACCGATAGAACAATAGGTCAGTATCAACAGAAACATGGATAACAATCCCGCCAAGATAAGTGTAATATCGACATGCGGCACGGAGATAAACATTACGATTGTCGGTAGGGCAAGGATGATGACAAAGATCAGGGCGAATACCACCATTGATACAAACTTGCCGGTAATGATTTGGATACTATTTATCGGTGATGAATAAAGTAGTTTGATAGAGCCTGATGAATATTCACGACTCATCAAGTTCATGGTTAATAAAGGAATATACAGATAGATCGTTTCCTGAATTACTTCATATATTCCTTTGAGACCAAGGACAAAACCGGCTGTGACACTGAAAGTGATCGTGTTGCCCAATGCTTTTATTTTTACTATTTCCGTCAGGATATTCATAAAATCGAATCCTACCTGGCATGTAAATGCAATCAGTAGCAACCATGCGACCGGTGAGTAAAAGAGTACCGCTAGTTCGGTACGGGCTATTCTAAGTATAAGTTTTAAGTTCATCTTTTTCTCTTATTAATTTCTTCTGCGGAAAAACCAGATGCCAACTCCTATAAGTAAGAGGATAGCTGGTATAATGATTATGAAAATAGTTTTCATTGTACCAATATCTTTCACTCCGATCGAAAGTTTGTTATCGGTACAATGGGGACGGCGTACGTCGATCGGAAATTCTCCTCCGGAAAGCCAGCGGAAGCTTTCGATAATCAGATTAAAGTTTCCTGATCTATATCCTTCGCGTGAAAGAGTCAGTTCGGTGTTGCTTATGCAATCTGCATCACCAGAGATGATAATACGCTGCTCTTTATCTTTCAGTTGGCGTGAAAGGGCATAGGCTGTGATATAGGTTTGTTCTTTCTCTCCTGCCGAAGCATTACATTCTACTGGCAATTCCTGTAAATCTGTTTGTTCTTTTTCAATCCATACACCTTTGGCGTTTGTTTCAAGAATCGGAGTATATTGGAAGCCGTAATCGTTGTCGGAGGATGTAAGGGCTACACATCCGGGCATAGAGACGCGTAAATCATATTGGAGAAAATCTTCTTTGAATCCGAATGTAAGTTTTCCGATTCACGGGTTGCTTTGGCTAGAATCAGATTAGGAGAGAAATCAACGGAAGATTGTGCCAGTTGGTATTCTTCCATTTTGATACCGAATTTGCTTAAAAAAGGATTCATAACTTCTTGCCTGCCTGTATCGGTGAGAATAAATAAATTACCTCCACGAGCCAGGTAAGCCTCCAGTTGATTTTCTCCTTTTTCTGTAAGCGGGGTTCTCATTTCTGCAAGGACCACGATATTGATTAGGGAAGAAATGGTGTCTCCGTGAGAAATGTCGATCTCGCAGACATCAAAGCCTTGATTAATTAAGGCGGCTCTAGAATATTTCTCAATGGAGAAGTTGCTATAATCGCGGTCACCGGATTTGGACACCTCACGTTCACCGTCTCCTTTGATAAAGGCAACAGTGGGAGGAGTTGAAATCATCTTTTTGATGGCTGCTGTAATTTCCGCTTCGGATGGCGTTGCATCCATATCTTCAAAATCACGGATGAAGGTACGTTTTCCATCTTGCGTTTCCATAATGCGAACAAATGTATTTTGTTCTTCACGCAGGTCGATGATTTGGCGGATTTCTTCCGGAGATTTGAATAAATGAGGATTCAAGTTATAAATCATGGTCATATAATCACGCATCTCATCTACTGTTTTGCCTTGAAACTTAGGATTATTTGCAACGCCGTTGGGGGCGAAATCATAATAATAGACATATTTCACTTGCAGGTCCGGTTTAGCGAGACAATAAGGTTCGAAGATTGTTTCATTCGCTTTCTTCATGATAGGGAGGTAGCGATATGATTTGTTATCAAGTAGGTTAACATAATTGGTAATAGTTACCGGTCCTGTCAATTTAGCTAATACGTGTTGGCTATTTTCGGTAAGTGAGTTTAGTTTTGTGCGTGTTGTATCCCATACCTTGATCATTCCCGGACGTGAAGTGAAATAGCCAATTGCCATTGCTGCGACAAAAAATCCCAGATAACTGATTGCTTGCCGGAAACGACTGATAGTTCGTCGGTCGGATGTAAGTTTGAAAGTGGTAAATGTCAGGAAAAGGGTTACTACGACCACGAAATAAATCACATCTTCACTCCGAATTACTCCATTCAGCATATCGATTGTTCTTCCGTTTATTGACAGCCAATAAGTCAGTTCGCGTATAAAATCGTATTCCTGGCCGATATTTCCTACAAAATTCAGTATGGCTAATACAATAAGTGTCCCAACTGCTGCTACTACTTGATAAGTCGTGAGTGAGGACATAAAGAGCCCGATAGCGCAATAGGCGCATATTAATAAATAGAGTCCTAGAAGGGCGACTAGTACAGGAGCCCAATCAAAAGAAGGGATTACCAAACTGCCATAAATAGCACTGGCTATCGGGACAAGCATCAGACAGCAACCAAATCCGATGGCTGCAAGATATTTACCCAATACGATCTGACCACTGGTGACTGGGGATGAATATGCCAGTTTGATTGAACCCGATGCCGTTTCGCGACTGATGAGTCCCATTGTCAACAATGGAATATAGATGTATATGTTTGATACGACGGAGGACAAAAAACCGTAACTACAAGAAGCTGCTCAAAGCCTCCTCGACAGATCATAGTCGGTCACTATATTCTCCATTAATGACGTAAAACTTGATGTTGTCAGGAATGAGAAAACAATCAATATGAACCATGCAATCGGCGAATAGAATAAAATGGCCAGATCGGTTCGGGCAATACGCATTATAATCTTTAAATCCGTCATGTTAGATATTATTTTTAAGTTTTCCCGATAGTTGTGCAAAGATTATGTCAAGAGAGCAGCGTTCCATCGTGATTTCTTTCAGCCGCCATCCGTTTTGTATGCTTAAGGCTACTACTCGTTCAGTTATGTTTTCATCGTCATCAAAGCGTATCCGGAATGTACCGGGATAGAGTTCTTCTATATTCAACACATGTTCTATCTTTGCTAGTTCTTCTATAGAAGGGGGAAGGGCAAATGTAACGGTGAAACTACTTGGAACCACATAGTTGTCAAAGTCTTTCATGCTACCTGAAAATACGACTTTACCATGTTCAATCATACGAATATCATTGCAGGTAGCTTGCACTTCCGACAGGATATGAGTGGAGAGTAGGACAGAATGATCTTCAGCAATTTCTTTAATCAGATTGCGTATTTCGACAATTTGGTTAGGATCAAGCCCGTTTGTAGGTTCATCAAGTACTACGAATGGAGGATTATGTACAATAGCCTGTGCAATTCCTACTCTTTGTTGATATCCGCCTGAAAGATTTTTTATCAGCCGTTTGCTAAAATGGGCAATAGCGCAACGTTCTTTGGCTATTTCTACGGCTTCACGAACTTTTGATTTCTCTATTCTCCGCAATGTGGCACAGTGTATGAGATATTCGTCGACAGTCAAGTCTGGATGGAGAGGTGGCTTTTGAGGTAAGAAACCAATATGTTTTTTGGCTTCAACCGGATTTTTTCGTAGATCGATGCCATTGATAAATACATCCCCTTCCGTTTGATTTAAAACTCCACAGATGATATTCATAGTGGTGGATTTACCTGCTCCATTAGACCCTAACAGACCTAATATTCCTGTTTTTTCAATAGAAAAATTGATATCGCGAATGGCCCAATCGACACTATAACGATGGGATAAATGCTTGACTTCGACAATAGGAGTACTCATACTTTTTATTTTAAATGATTAATAGATTTCTTATTCATATTACCATGCAACCCCTCTTGAAATATCCATCCGGTTCGATTTGATTTTTCTGAATTTCCAGGAGAAATTTATGGTAAAATACCGCCCGAAGTTCTCTCTGTCAATATAACTGGTATGGTTATCTTTCATTTGGATAATACGGTTATGATATGAATTTAATAAGTCAAATGCTGTAATGCTTACTTCTGCCTGTCGGTTGAATACTTTCGCTCCAGCATAAATATTTAAGATATTTTCTTTATCAATTTGATGATAGGTTTTGTTGTTCTGATGTTGATAGGTATATGATACCTTTGTAAAGAAGTACTTCAACATGGGAGTGCACGTCATGTCTACCGTTAAACGATTTGTTAATATCCGGTTCGATTGGTCATTCACTTTATTGGAGGCTTGTCGATAGTGGATGCTCCAATAGGCTGATGCACGTAATCGAGGAATCAGATTGGTAGCGAATCTGGTTCCTATCCTTGTTGTGCTTATTTTCGTTATATCCCGTATATTATCATAGTAGTAAGGCAAATGTTCATACTTATTGTTAATATTAACATCTAAATTGGATTTGATTTTTACGATGGGATACATCCAGGAAATATCCCAATCTATATTCCATGCTCCATTTAGATTGTCGTAACTGCTGAGCGTACTATTTGCAATAGCCGTATAGTTAAAATCAGGCAAGTAAGTTGCTTTGTTAAAATAAGTGCTCCTATTGGAGATGCTGTTTTTTATGAAAGCTAGAGTTAATTCCGAATTTATCAAATGTCCGTAGTCATTAAAGCGATACTGTTCTTTCCACCAAATTTTATGTATGGTACTGGCTTTCAGATTTGGATTTCCACTGCTGATAAAGTAAGGATTAGAGTTGTTGACTTCTGAACGTAGTTGTGCTATATTGGGGAGTTGACTATTTATGGTATATTTGATTGTGTGCTCTGCTTTTTCACTAAATCTTCCTCCTAAAGAAATTTGTACTTCTCCTTTTAATGCGTTAAATGATTTTTCAAATTTTGTTTGTGCCGTTTCTTTTCTATCCTTAATAATGGAATGTTTCCACCCTGCTGAAATATCAATGTTGAAGATTCCCAAATCGGGTAGAATAACGGTCGTTTCAGGGGTATGTTCTATCAGGGAATTTCGGTAATTATATGTATTTGTAGGGTCTGTTTCTCCTGTTATTTTGTTCCATGCAAGCTGATTGATATGGCGATTGTCCGATACAAAATTGTATATTAATTCGATGAATGAATATTTATCTTTTGATAACATGCGCTTTAATCCTGTTTTGGCTTCCCATTTATTTCCTCTTCCATTTGTTGGAATGGCTATGATCTCTTGTAGACTTCCACTAGCCTCATTTTGTGTTTTGTTTTCCCGGTTTTCTTCTCCGTTGGACGAGCTATTCGAATAGTTCGCGTTGACGGAATAGTTCCAGTCTCCGAAGAATTTATTCCAACTAACTGCTCCTTGCATCTCTTGAGATTTACCATTGCCATTTTGTTGTAAAATGCCGGTAGATTGGATCTCATCTATGCTATTTGTTATTTGTTGCAATGTATGTTGTTTTGAATGATTAGTCGATAATGTATAATCAATAATCAGATTGCCCCATTTCTTATCATTCATACTGAATCCAGTACTCATAGTATGTTTATTATACTGATTTGTGTTCTGATATTGGTTTAGATAGCTCTTTTGCCAGAAGGCATCTGTAGCGAAGTATTCTTGTTCAGTTCGGGTATTTGCTTCTGTTGCGCTTCGTGCAAACTGATAGCTGCCTTTTATTTCTTTATAAAATCCTGTCTCTTTTTCCCAACGACGGGACAGATTGATGCCTCCAAAGCTATTTTCACTGTAAGTTTGCGATGGGTTCTTGGTACTGAGGAACATTTGCGGTTGATTGGTTGTTCTATTTAAATTGTTGTGCATGGTATTGATCGCTACCAACATTTTCTCTGAGAAGAAGTTAAATGTACCTCCTATGCCATAGCGTACATCATGGTCTGCAAGTTGTTTTTTTTCCATATTTCCTCCGATACTTGCTATTAGATTCCCTTCCTTCGAGTTTACTAATTTGCTTTTTGTCTCAATATTCAGAACTCTGCGTTTCTTACCTTTTCTGTTTTTACGTGTTTGCTCTTTATGCTCATCTTCATCATAAGCGGATATATATACAACATCATTGGCAGGAAGGTGATTCAATGCATTCATTGGATTCTCTCCAAAAATCTTTTTGCCGTCAACGTATGTCTTTTCTACATCTTTTCCAGCAACTTTTACACTCTTTTCCGAAACTTCTACTCCCGGCATTTGTTCCAGAATATTTCGTGCCACATCATCTTCCAATATGTTGATTCCTTGTGGATTAAAACGGATAGTATCGCCTCGATATACCATAGCGGGAATTTTGCCTTTTATTGTTACGGCCTGTAATTGTATAACGCGGTCGGTCAGATAAAAGTCTTTTTGTGTAGTTTGTCCCTCGTGTACATAAAGTGTATCGGAATCTGCGATGAATCCGTCGGCCCACACGATGGCTCGTGCGATACCGACGGGAACTTTATTCCAAAAGAAAAAAACTGAACTTTTATAATCTTCTTTCAATGTATCTTTACCACATATCAGATTTGCCTTGACTGCATCAAGACTTACTTGCATAATACTTGTGCGCAGCTTTACTTTTCCATATTTAGTAACCTTTTGTTGTATAGTAGTGGAATCTGGTGGAGTTATCTTTTGAGCATACAGTATGTGTATATTACAGAGAGAGAGTAATATACATGAAATATAGATTATAGAAGTTACATTTTTCATCGAAGGCTACATTTAAAAATTAGATTTTGTAAATGGAAATAAGTTTTCAGATGTATAATCTAACTGTTGAGCATCAGAACGCATCTGTACTCTAATGACACCTGTATTTGCTTTAATTGTAACTTCCATAGGTATACCTATATAAGAAAAAGCTAATATAAGATTCATATTTTGCCGGACATCGGCCTATATTCGCGTATGCTTCCGTCATTTGTAGTACCTTCGTAGTTCGATTTCACTTTACCAAACCGATAAGCAAAATTTATGGTGAAAAACCGTCCATAATAATTTGTCCACGTGTTTTGAATGTAGTTGGAATACATTTGGCTGTTGAAAGTCCGATGACTATTTAGTAGATCATATGCGGCAATACTAATGTCTCCTTTGCGATTTAACACTTTACAGCCTACATTCAAGTTTAGGGTGTGATTGCGATTAATCTCTTTATTGATTCCATAATCACGGCTGAAAATGAAATTATAATGACTACTTAGATAGAAGTATTTACATATTTGGCTTATATCTAACATTGCTCCTGCCGTCTGATAGAATGTTTTACCTGTATAATTTTCAGTATTGATGCTATGTACATAATGGGTATTGGCACTGATTGTTACTTTTAATCTTTTAGTTAGGCTGCAAAGTAGGAAATGTTCGAGCGATGGATCATAGGTACGTGTTGTTGTCTTATTTTCTCCTATATAATATGGGTTATGTTCGTAGTTGAATCCGGTAGATAAGGTATATTTGGATTTTATGCTACGTATAGGCGCCTGCCATATCAATTTGCCTTTTATGTCCCAATATCCTTCTACGTTTTCAAAACTAATTAGAGAACTGTGTGCAGGTGCTGTATATTGCAATTCCGGTAGATAAGTTTCGGCATTGTAATAGGTTGTCTTTGCAACAGGAGAGTGTTGGCGGATAGAGGCATTGATAATAACACCTATGGTGTGGTTATGTTTTCCTAACATACGATTGCAATTGAAGAGGAACGAATGTAGATATGATTGTTTTAAGTTGGGATTTCCACTGCGCAGCATGTAAGGATTGCTGTTATCTATTTGTGGGCGTAACTGCACTATGTTTGGTGCAAAATTATGCAGTCTGTAAGCGGCACTCCATGACTTTGTTATATCTGTATGCACAAAAGATATTGCTACTGTTGGAGAGATGAATGTTTTACGGTAGTTGTCCATTTCTTTTTCTTTCCGCTTAAGTGTACTTTCCTTCAGTCCGGCTGAAATGTCACAACTTGTTTTTTGAAAAGGAAAAAAGTGAAATGAAACTTCCTGTTTTTGTGTCAGGTTATTTATTTTATAACTATATGTATTGGCTTCGTCTGTTTGTGGATTTGTGGGGCTCAACATATTCCAAGCGAATTGGTGTTTCCATCCGTTTTCGTATTTAACGGAATAGTCAAAAGATATTTGGGTGTCATTTTCTGGATTCAGTATATATATTAATTGCGCATTGCCGTTCCACTCCGTATTGCGGAGTTTTGATGGAATAGTCAGATAAGTTTGTGTTGTCGAACTTTCTAATGTGTCTATCCGTAATGAATGATTTTTGTCTTTATTTATATCTACTGAACTTTCTAATGTATATCCGATTCTGTCGGTAATACTGTTGACATAACTGACATCTTCCTTCACATGAAAATTCTTGTTTAGATTATCGTAATGCATCAGGCTTTTCGATGTTTGAAGATTGTTTTCTTCATTATAGATGTAAAGCGATTGCCAATCTTTGTTGTTGTTATATGTTATAAGCTGGTTCCAACGGAATTCTCCCCATTTGTCATTTGAATTGGAGAAAGAAAATTCGGAATAGTGATTTTGTTTTCTGTCACTGTTGCTATTTTGTTCTTCATAAAGGCGCTGCTGATAATTGTTGCTAGGAAAATAATGTTGTTCGGATCGTGTATTTGTATTATCGCGATTATATCCGAAAGTGTAAAATGCTCTAAATGTACCGTATGTTCCATTTTCTGTGTCCCATGAGCGTTCCGTAGCCAGATCTGCATAAGTCGTTTCGTTGTAAGTACTACCAGGATCGGAAATGGAAAGAACATTTTTGATATTATTTGATTTTCGGTTGATATTATTGTGAAATACATTACTTGTGAGTAAAAATTTCTCGGAGAAAAAGTTAGTGGTGAGTCCGAGCCCTTTACGGAACTTTCCTCTGTCGTTCTTTGAGTCCATGTTGCTGCCTGTACTAGCCAATAGGTGTGCCTTCCATGAGCTGATGAGTTTGCTTTTGGTTTCTATGTTGAGCACTCTGGTGAGATCCCCTCTGTACATTAGTTTTTTTGTTTTCGTATTTTCATATTCATCATAAGCCTTGATTTTTAATACATCTGTTGCAGAAAGATTCTTTAGTGCTGCCATTGGGTCACTTCCGAATATTAGTCTGCCGTCTATATAAGTTTTGGTTACTTGTTTTCCCATGATTTTGACGGAATGGTCGTCAGTCTCTGTTCCGGGAAGTTGCTCGACTATATTCATAGCGACATCCCCTTCTTGTACGTTGACTGCCTTCGGGTTGAATATTAGCGTGTCGCCATTTTGGGTCACAATGGGGATTCTGCCCTTGATGGTGACTTCCTCCAGTTGGATGGATTCATCCAAAATTTCTATGTAAAGATTAGAATTCTTTCCAGCTATTATATTTAATTCTTTTTCAACTTTCCGACACCCTATTGCAGTGATAATGAGTTTTGCTTTTCCTGTTTTTATGGGTTTGAAACGGAATACTCCATTTATGCTTGTTGTTTTCAGTGTGTCTTTTGCATAGATCAAAAAGATATTGGCACCGTCTAATGAACCATTAGATCCATTTTCTTGTTTGTGTATAATAAATCCCGATAGCTCATTTGTTTTATCTTGAGCATTTATCGGTAAAGTAATGTATAACAATAAAAAAATAGAAATAAATCTTTTCATATTGCTGTTTTATAAAAAGTTTAGTGATAGTATGTGATTCTTGTTATTTCTGTAGGGTTTGTGTATCTTCTACTAAAAAGAAATTAACAACTTCATGCCCTCCAATTTTTTGGGCTTGTGTTACATATCCTATATAGCTTGCTACGAGTATTTTTTGACTCGCATTAGAAACTCTTAGACTATATTGGCCATCAATGTCAGTAACTGTCCCATTAGAAGTCCCCAATTCGACAACATTAGCTCCAATTATTGGTTCTCTTGTTCCAGCATCATACACAATTCCTTTTATTAATTTTCCAAATATTCCTTTTGATGAGATACCAAACTGATCTTTATTGTTTTCTAGAATTTGTTCGCTATTTTTTTCATCTTTGACTTTTGTTGTTGGAGAAGAATTTGAATTCTGTGCAAATGTGCACGTCATTGTAGTAAATATGAATACAATGAATAAAATAATCTGCTTCATAATATAATTTTTTTAATTGTTATACATTTTACTATCACTAAACTTTTTATAAACATACACGTTGAATGGTGAGGAAAGGCTAAATTACCCTGTCAATCATCGCTATCAAATAATCGCATTTTCCACGTTCAATATCATTACTAGCCAAAGAACGAGCTTGTATCAAATAGCGACGTGCACTTTTCAACTTATCATAGCAAATGGCTTCGATATCTGTACCGGAGTAAAAATTAACAGAAGTCATAGGTTCCATACCAGATTGTTTTTCTGTTGCAGATATAGGGGCTAAAGTTGTCAGCAATCCTAATGCTTGTAACTTATGATTAGTTTGCTCGTTGAGAGCAATAGAAGTAATTTTTGTTGATACAGCCTTATCAATAGCCTTTAATGTAGGACACATTCCTTTTAAAGAACTGATATATACAGACAGTTGTGCAATCATTGGAGCACTTAAAGGTTTCCCATTTAAAGTTTCTTTGAATAATTGTTTCTCTATATCATTCAAATATGCTTCCTGGGTATATGGTTTAGTTGATTTCTCTACGCTCAATCCCATGCGCATCAAACGAAACATTAATGACATCATTGGATACCCGTTATTGTAAATCCATGTTGACATATCAGGATTGACACCACCTAAACGCAAAAAATCCTTATTAGAGTCTAGCCAACTTAAATCATAGAAGGTACTGAATATCTTTTGTAAGACTTTCTTTTGCATATCTGCCGATACCGGTTGATATGAAGGTACATTGCTTTTTTCGTTGGCTTCATTGATATAAATACCTCCGATATAAGAAGATACAGGTGACAATGTTTTATTGATTAATTCAATAATCACAAAATCAGGAAATAACTCCCGGTAATCATTGGGAATATTATTGTCGTGAAACCAGGCAGGACTATTTTTAACTACATACTTCACATGAGCGATTTGTGCATTTAAAGAGGCTATCGGATCATTACCTAAATCATAGTTTTGGCAACGCGGGTCTGTAGCATAAGCTGGTGAACGCTTTCCATAGAAATAGCGTGGATCTCCATCGTGTTCCATAGCCCATTTCTTCAACATGTCTGATTCATTTTCACTGGTGGCGGCATACAGATATTTGAGCGTAAATGCATCACATACACCCGGTTTGTCGACAATCAATACCACTCCTTTTTCTTTATCACCGGGCTGTGCCAGATAATTGTATAATACGTTGTCCATGACTGAAGCTGTGATACCATATTTTTGAGTAAACTCGGGTGAACGCAGTTCTTCAGGGGAATATGCTGCAGAACCAGCCAAATTAGTTGCCAATCCCAAACTAATCCCAAATGCTTTTAGCATACGTGCTGTTAGATTCTCACAGATCACCTCATCGGCAATGTAATAAGTCCGGAAGCGCGGATCAATCTCTGCCATTTGGTATACTCCATTGCGACGTACGCTGACGGCAAGGTCGCGTGGTACTCCTATCTTGGTACTTAAGATTTCTCCAGTGCGTAAGTCAGTGACATTGTACGCGGTAACTTCCGAGTTGTTGTTATTCAGGAAAGCAATCGTATTTATCATTGGGTTATTAGCACGGAAAGTTGAACCTTTCTCATACGGTTTTATTATGATTGGTTTTCCTATTCCTAAATCTTCAAATATTATATTCCATTCATCTGCACTTTTTTGGATGGCTTTTACCCAGCTATCTTGAATCAGAGTGTCGATGTAGAAGACAACAGGTTGTTGCGTCGTTATATTACGCCGTGTAACATAATATCCTTTCTTGAAACGTTTTTCATTACGATAGTCCGTGTATGAGATATAACCTGTTCCTACACGTGGGTTGGCTTCGCGGGTGTTCATTTTTTCTTTCGACAGTAGGGCTAGTGTCGTTTGTACCGACATGGTTAATTCCGGTTGTTCTTTGGAGACGAATCCCATGATGCTGATGCTCAACTTTGCAGTACAGTTTTGAGTGATACTGATACAATTGTCGAATGCATCTGCAGAGTCCACAAAAGATGTTTTACTTTGAGGGGAAGCGCTTGCAATTGTGAGCATACCTCCATAACTGCGTCCGCTAAGATTGAGTACATCTTTATTGGAACAAGAGAAATAGGAAGTGGCATTAAATACAACAGCCGTTGAATCGCTGGTGTATCCTTCAATTGGAAATGCTTTGTAAATAGCATTACTACGAGATAATGCAAAAGCCGCTTCTTGATTATCGTCCTGTTCGTTGAGGCGAACATTGTATTTCGGATCTCGGAATAATATTAATGAATCGGTTTTATCAATAATCAGATACCTGCTTTGAGCAGCTTTTGTGCCCGCCAGCGAAATGTCACTTGCAGTAGTGATGGCAGAGTTTACTAAAAAATCCCGTCCCATTAATTCAATCGGTAGTTCCAGATAAATCTTATCCTCGTACTGATGAACTGTGATTGTCCCTTTATTGACTGTATGTTTCTTCTTATCTTTGAAAAGCTTGTCGTAGACACTCTTTTTTTTCTTTTGAACACTGTCAGTCTGTTGTTCGGTTTTTGCTTTTCCTTTTTTCTTTTTGGAGCGGGCATTGGCTTCATTTGTTGATCCGATAATCAACAAAATTGGCATCAACCATAAAAATAGTATTTTCATCTTTTGTCCCTCCCTTATTTTAAGTTGATGTCGAGCATCTTTAATAATAATTCATAGTGAGCTTTCGTCTTCCCTGATGCACTGGCTGCCTTTTGTTTCATCAGTTGTTTGGCTTTAGCTATATATGCGTATACATCTGCTTGTGTAACTTTAGCCGTCATAGAAAAACGATTCAACGGTCTCCATTCAAAACCTGCTACAGGGTTGTGTATAACATCCTCTTTGATAGCATGTCCTTGGCAACAAGTATATCCGAACTGGCGGTGATTGATGTCAAGTGGTTTTTCTCCGGCCAATGCTTTCCCAGCTCCTTTGATTGTGAAACCGGCAGTTTGCATCATCATGTATATATATTGTTTCTGGAGATTCATTTGGGATTCTGTTAATGTACATCCGGAAATGGTCGGTTTCCATACAAAATTGTATATCATGTTGAAAGCCTCGGCAGCAGTAAATGAATCTTTTTCTAATCCTTCGTATTGTGATACCTGAAAAGGTACAGGCAGTATATATCTCAACATGAAGTTTTGAATAGTTTGTTTAGGGGAACCGGAAATTGGGAATTTAGTTAACAAGTTTTTGTTGTCAAGCCAATTCAGATCGTTATAAATCTCGAATAGGTAATTCAGGGCTTCTTTTTGTTGTGCCTTTGGGATCTGTGCAAAACGTGGCATTGTGTCCCCTTCTTTAACTTCGTTGACAAAATAGCCGCCTACATTGCCTGCTACATGGGTAACGTACATTGCAAGTTGTTCTACGATACCAATAAATAAATCTTCACGGTATTCGTATGTATCGTCACCTTCGGAAATCCAACTTTCCAGATTATTCATGATATACTTAAGGTTCTTGATGCCATATCGAGTTGCTTTCATAGAGTTGTCACCAATATCTTCCGTTTGTGAACGGGGATCAACAACTCCATATACTTGTTGTTTTCCATATCGGTACACTGGATTCTCTTTAATGGCATCACTGATCCATTTGCCTGTTATAATTGCTTCTTCCTCTGCAGAATTAACATTGAATACTGGAGTATACGTCCATTTAATGAGGTATTTGTCGTATTCACCAAAGCGGGGAGGAGTCAATTTAACGCCACGTTCTTTATCGCCAGGTTGTGCTACATAGTTGAAGCGTGCATAGTCCATGATGGAAGGAGTGGTACCATACTTCTGTGTGAATTCCGGTGAACGTAAAGAATCTACCGGGAAGGTGGAAGAAGCTCCCATGTTATGCATAAACCCTAAACAGTGCCCGATTTCATGTGAAAGTACATAGCGCAACGCATCTCCAACCATTTCATCCGGAATATTGACTGTGCGTACATCTTTATCGGCTTGTGCTGTTTGCACGAACAACCAGTTGCTGATAAGTTTGATGACATTGTGATATAGATATACGGAGGCATTCAGGATTTCTCCGCTTCGCGGGTCTACCCATGATGGTCCCATTGCATTTTCAATGCTTGATGGAGCATAGCGGACACATGAATATTTGATATTGTCGGGATCGAATTCCGGATCATCTGTCGGGAAATCTTTGGCTGCTACAACATCTTTGAATCCAATCTGTTCAAATAATTCATTCCATTGGGTGACTCCTTCCCGCAGATATGGTTTCCATTTCTCTGGGAAAGTATTATCGATGTAGAAGACAATCTGTTTAGTGGGTTTCACTTTCTCTCCACGTAAGTAGGCGGCGGTGTCGGACGGTTGTATATCCCATCGATTGGCATAGTAAACGGGTACGGTCGTTTTAGCTCCTTCGCCTAGTTGTTCGCGTCCGGTAAAAAATACACCGATCCGGTAATCTGCCATACGTGGACGATAAGGCTTTTCTTTTAACAGCATGATGGAACGTGTCATTTCTGCGGTGAATGGACGGTCTTTTATGAGTGATGTTCCTTGTGAATTGCTGACAGAGAATGTATATGACAGACAGCTTTTAATAGAAACATTATCTTTGAAAGCCTTGATTTGTGAAATGTACGAGCAGTCGGATTGATAATTCTCTGTACGATTGTACATTCCATAAATAGAATTTTTGTCGAAGGGACTCATCTTTTTATTGTCGCCCAGGAAGACGCTGCTCATATCAAAAACGATAGCAGTAGAGTCATTATTGTATGCTTGAATCTTTTGGTTGCTTAAAATTGCTCCCAGTGTACTTTTGCGTAAAGCTTCATCAATTTGTGTGTTACCAGTAATATAGTCAGTGTTTACCTGACGTAACTGTACATGTGTTTTATTGCGTGTGAATACTACGTGAAGAAGATCGGTCGGTTTAGAACCGACTACTGCATTGCCATTATCAGAGATACTGGTGACAGTGGAACCAATAAGCATATCTTTATTGATTAAATTCACAGGAAGTTCAAAATATACTTTTCCATCCAGCAGATGGAGAGTAATCAGTCCTTTGGCTATTTCATGCTTTTTCTTGAATAGTTTGTCATATTCACTTTCTTTTTTAGCAGGAGTTGTTTGTTCTGTTTTTGCCTTCTTTTTTTTCCAGAAGAATGGAAATTTACGCTGTGCGTCAATGGTGGTAGACGAAGCTACCACCATTGCTGCAAGTAAGAGGATTTTCTTTTTCATATCAGTTCTTTAATGTATTTTTATGAAATTAGATTAATATCCGGTTGTTGTTACATCTAGGATTTTACCAAAACCATCATAGATTAGGGCTTTAGAAATATCCAAGGTTCCTGCACCGGCCTGTTTCATCGGAACAATTGAGACTTTTCCGTTAAATTCTGCGGATTGGGTCACAATAATGAGGGCTTTGTTATTCCATGCATTTGGGGCAATAGTTGGTGGATTACCAGTCATTACATTAATTTGATTAGTGTATTGTCCTTGTTGATATAGCTTGGCTTTTGTGATTTTTTCTCCGTTACTGGGGGTAAACTGTGAGGTGGTGGAGACAGATACTTCATTTCCCATACCGTAAGTAAATGAGTATATAGCTGCATCTGTTACTACATATAATACATTATTTGTATGTCCGAAGAAAATAGATACAGCTTTGTCTAGTAAGGTTTTTCCTGTCGTTGGAATAATATATTTGTTTTTTGCAGCTGCTGGTTGTTCTGGTGAAGTCACAATCCATCCCTCCCAATTATCAGGATCTTCATAATGTCCTTCTTCTGCTTTATATTGGCTTAAAGTGTAAATAGCATAATTTCCACTATTATCGTCTTTAAGTAAGAAAGTGGCCAATGAGCCATCTTGAGAACTTGTTGCGGCAATAGCTGTTTGACTTCCCATGTCATTAGGATCGAAATCTGGATTTGAGATATACGGAGTACATGTGTTATAACTCGTGCCATTTAAGGAATAAAAGGCACCTTTGGGTTTATCTAACCATACTAAATGGTTGTCCCCAATACTAAATGAAGAATTTGCTGCATATACATTGTTATTGATTTCAAATCCATTAAAAACAGAATTAGGCATAGAGAATTTGTTACCTGCTACGTTTAAGAATGAATATAGTCCATTATTTGTATAAGCGATGAAAAGTTGTGAAGAACGAATATAAGATTTTACTTGAAAATCGGTGGGGCAATATAAAAATATTTTTTCATCTTCCCATGTCCCGTTTATTGAATAGTCCTCACAGTTGAAACGAATGCTTTTTCCTGTGGAAGAAATAGCCCAAATCTGATTTAAGTGAGAACTACCAAGTATTGCTGTGTTCCCCATCACCTCATAGGTTAATGAAGTCAATAATTCATCATATGCTGCTCCATTAGCAGTTTCTAGTATGTGACGAAATATTCTTTCTTCTTTTGTATATTGATTTGTTATTTGAGAATTGTTAATCAAAGTGAGATCTGTTGTTGTTCCGTTTTCACTATCTGCGATTAACAATCCGTCTAGGAAGCTACTTTGTACATATAATTCCCAAGAATAAATATATTGTAAGTTATCATTTGCTACATCTGTTACAGTCAATTTTAACGTATAGGCTCCATTTGATATAGGACGATTTATAATACCATGAAAGTCTTTTTCTGTACCAATAATTTCATAAACAGGATTGCTAGTTGAGGGTTCCTCGGTTACAGCCCATTCATAGCGCAAATTAGAACCATCAAAACCATCTTGGGTAATAGATGGTACAATATCGACAGGAGATTGATAACCTACGTATATTGAATTTTCTTGATTTTTATCGTTTATACTAATTTGTACTTCTGGAATAAGGTTTGTTACAAATGAACTTTTATCCTCATAACAAGAAGTAAACCAGAGAATATTAGGCAGCAGTAATATTATTAATTGAGTTATATTATTTTTCTTCATAATTTTATAGAATTATATAAATTAATATGTTCTGGCTTCTATAATTTGTCCTTTCAAATTACCTTCGTTATGAACTAGGGGGGCATCGGGATGTTCTTTCTGATACTTTTTTAGATAATCCGCTAATTTTGCAGCATAAGCTTCATATGATTTGTCTGTTACGAATAATCTATAATTGGCGAGATATTTATATGTAAAATATGTTGGTCTCTGTGGTTGGTCAGGATGCGCAGTCATATCGTCCCAATCATCCCAGTCTAAAGCTGTTACAATTGTTTTTAAAGCATTGGAACTATAAGCCGTTGTAGAAGAAGAGGTTGGAGCTAGAGATGATTTTATTAGTGAGTTATATGTCATCCATAAATATCGTTCAGTTGCCGGAGGGGCAATGATATTGCTGTTCCAACTTAACGTTGCTGTGATATATTCTTTAGGTCCTAACCCTAGAGTTGATGACTCCTTTAGCTGGATATAAAGTTTATATGATGCTCCATTTTGTATTTCATCAGTATTAAACAGCCTTATTTTTATTGTTCCTTTTAAACTATTTGCGGGAATCACTGCAGCAGTTATTTCATAACTGTTTTCGGGGGCAGTGGTTTCCTCCGCATTGATTACATAATTCACAGTACGGTCTTCTGTCGATACATTTCCGACCAAAACTAAAGGCAATTCATATTCACCATATTTATCAAAGGGATTCTCCAGAAAAGAATAATTCCCTTTAAATATGTCGGTTTCTGCATCGTACTCATTCGTAGAATTGAATCTGACAGCATTATATTGACTGTCAAAATATGGTATTTCTTCCTTGCCGCAACTAATGAGGCATAAAGAGAAACAGCTTATCGCTAAGACTGATTTTATAATTATTTTTTTCATATTAATATTGTTTATTGTACACGACCGGATTGTATTTCGAAGGTAGGATAAGGCAATAAATATTGCGTATCTGTCATCTCTTCACTATAATTAGGAATGGATTTACACCCTGTTCGCTTATAGTAATAGAACATGACACCTTCGGAAATGAATTCTTTGTGATATTCTTTTTGTATTTCTTTTATGATTTGATCTGCATTTAGATCTTCAAGAGGGGTGCTGATACCTCTGTTTTCGCGAATCTTATTTAGCCTTTGTAATGCCATGTCAAGATTTGGGGTTGCACTTGTTGCATAGCATTCTGCAGCAATATAGAATATTTCAGGCAAGCGTATTAGAGACAAGCGGTTCTTATTGAATTCGTCTAAACTTGCTTGATGAATTTTCATAGGGACATATCCTCTGGAATCACTTTGGGTTTGATCTAACATTCGTGTGAAACGAACATCTGAATTTATGCCTTCATATATATTTTCAACATCTGTTGGAGATATATACATAGCTGTATAGTCTGTGTTGACGAAGTTGGGTATTATATATGAGGTAATTTTGGACGTAACGTCTGAAACATTTAGGCTAAATAAAGCTTCGGATGCTAGAGAACGGTTAGATTGAGAAATTTCTGGTAACAGGTAGGAGTAAGTGTACATATCGTCCATAACAATTCCATTATCACCGATAGCTGTGATTATCTCTTCAGTAGCATTTAAAGCTTTGTCTATGCTTTCTTTACTGCCTTCCCATAAATATACACGTGCTTCCAATGCTTTGACTGCATAATAATTGAGTCGTAAAGTTCTATCTTTGAAGAAACCATCTGCATCTATACTTGTGTAATAAGAAGCCGGATGTTTTTTTGTGATCGGGTCGTATTCCTTTAATAATTTTTCTGCGGCTTCCAAATCGTTGATAATCATTTGAAGTGTCTCCTTTCCTGTGCGTTGAGGAGTTGGGATCGATGATAAAGTTGTTACATATGGAATCGTTTTTTTAGAATTTAGTTCTGCGGAACGGTTTTTCCAATCACCATATCCATATAGGCGCAACAGATCAAAATGCATATATGCACGAATGGCAAGAAGTTCTCCTTTGATAACATGATAATAGACTTCGTTCAGACTTGACTCCTGTCCTTCCATATTAGTTAATGCTTCATTGGCATTGGCTATTACAGAATATGCTTTAGCCCAGATATTTTCGATGTCCGAGAATATTTGTGTGTGGTCGTAATTGAATTTTTCATATTCTTGCATTTCTTTACTATTACTTGAATTGGAAGTCACAGGATTAAATTGATGACCTAATATTTCAATTGCATACCAAGATAGTTCTTTACCATAAAGGATATTATCTGTCATGCTAATATAACAACCTATTAAGGATTGTTGGAATCCGGCAAGAGTGCTATAATGATCTTTTTCTCGAATTTCAGATCCTGAAGTAACATCGAACCAGTCGCTGCAAGAGGATAATGTTACTACGGATGTTAATAGGATTAATATGTATTTTTTCATCTTTATAAAATTTAGAGAGTGGCTGTTAATGAGAACGACATATTTCTTGCGAAAGGATAAGTTAAACCTCGTTCTATTTTTATAGAAGAGAACGTTGCAATATCATTTAAATAGAATGATAAACGCAGGCGTTGCATACTTAATTTCCTATAAATGGAACTGGGAAACTCATAATATGCACTGATGGAAGAGAGTGATAATTCACGCCGATCCTGTACAAAGCGAGTGGTAGCACGTGTGGTTGTTTCAGAATTAAATTTCTTGTATGGTGTTACTTGTCCGGGAGTAGTCCAACGACCAATTAGCAATCGGCGATCCACATTGTAAGCAATATTTGCATTTTCCACCCGACTGACGAGGGTTGAATTATACATTTGACAACCAGCAAGATAACTTATAGTAGCGCTTAATCCGATACCTTTATACTCGGCTGTGAAACCGCCTGTACCACGATACTTAGGATCGGAGTTACCAGCAGCGACCATATCATTGGCTGAATAAGTATAAGTGTAGGTACCATCTTTTTTAATGTATATTTCTTGTCCGGTTTGCGGATCAATACCGGCTGAAGGGACTGCCCATATTGTTTTCATAGATAATCCGTCTTGATACATTAATACAGGTGCAGAGGTATTATTATCTTCTGCTTGTTTCATCATTTTTTCATTGTAAGCCCGCATACTCTCTGACAAACGAATTATTTTATTTCGGTTATAGGCAAATGTTCCATATACATTTACAAAACCTTCTTTTCCTTGCCATATTGTATAATTAGCTTTAGCTTCAACTCCAGAATTACGTACCAATCCTAAATTATCTTTTACTATTGCGAATCCTGTAGAAGTTGGGATTGTTACATCGGTTAACATATTCTTGGTATCTGCTGAGTAATAGTCAACAGAAAGGGATAATCCGGCAACTCTCATATCAATTCCTATATTATGATCCTTTTTCTGTTCCCATTTTAATTTGGAGTTAGGCATGGATGCTAAATATGCTCCTGTAAATTTGCCAGCTAAGCCTCCATATACGACGCCTGTGTAATAATTATATGTAGCAATTGCTGCGTTAGTATCAAAGTTTTGATTTCCAGTCAAACCAATCGAAGCTCGAAGTTTTAACTGTTTAATCCATCCAACACCTTTCAAGATGGCTTCATTGTGCAGGTTCCATCCAATACCAAAAGACCAGCTATTGGCCCAACGGTTATCTGAACCGTATAAGGAAGATGCGCTTTCCCGAACAGTTGCATCGGCTAAATAACGATTGTCATAATCATACGAAGCGGCTAATAGGAAGCTGGCTTCACGGTTAATTGTGGAATAACCAGTAGGGGTACTGTTTTCTGCATATTGTTTTGCGAATGAAATATCTGCCTTCTGATTATTTGGGAAACCTTCTGCCGTGTGTCGATATGCTGATGATTTTTCTCCGGAGATAAAGGCACCGGCATTTCCAAAGATAGTATGTTTACCAAATTGATTATTATAGTTTATATTCAAGTCTCCGGAAATAGAACTGGATTTACCATTTTCCATAATATACTTACCACGCTTAAGTATATCATTAACATTTGCAAAAATGGAATGTGAGGCGGGATAGAAATCATCCATATCATTTCGTTTTTCAGAGACTCCTATACGTGCTGTTGCTTTCCAGTTTTTATCAACTTGCCATTCTGCATAAAAATTATTGGTGAATTGTAAATAACTGGAAGTAAAGCTGGTTCCGATAATAGAATTATACATAGGGTTAGCTACTTTGGTTGATGTTGAGCCAATTTGTTCTACCCATTGAACTATATTCCCATTTTCATCAGTTGCTTGCCAATATGGATTCATTCTGGAATATTCGCTAAATTCTCCATAAGGGGACTCATTACTTTTGTTAGATATGATTGATAGGATATTCTTTAGTAATAGTTTGTTATGTCTGTATGATAAATTTATATCACCCGATATATTGCGGCGGTCAGATCCCTTCATAACCCCAGTAATCTGATTATAAGTAAGGTCTAAGATTGCACGTAAATTTTGGGAATCGCCTAATTCTATATTTAGGTTATGTTTATGTCCTATGCCAGTGTGAAGTGGCTTGGATAACCAGTATGTATCTAATCCTTCTAATGCAAGTTTTCGTCGGCCATTATATAATTGATCTAATTGGATTTGTGTATTGGCGTTACTACTTGTATATACTCCGTCTAAACGTTCTGCTTCCAATTTTTCAAATGCATTACAAAGGTCATAACTGGTTAAATCCGGCATTTCCAAAGAAATACTACCATTATACGTAATACGCTGTTGATTTCCGGTTAAACGTTTTGTTTCAATAACAATTACACCATTGGCTGCTTTAGAACCGTAGAGAGCTTTTGCTGAGGCGTCTTTTAAAATTGTAATGCTTTCAATTCGGTTCATGTCCATGTCCATTATTGTTTCAGCAGTTGTTTCAAAACCATCAAGAATGAATAAAGGTTGATTGGGTTGATTTTGATAGTTGCTGCGCAAAGAACTGCTTTCTGTCGTTGGAAAACTGGAAGTTCCACGCATTGACATATCCGGAACACTATTGGGATTGGAGCCCATATCAAAATTATCTGCAATGTATATTGTAGGATCCAGATTTTTCAAGCTCTGGAACACATTCTGATTTCCGACACGCATCAGATCTTTGCTCGAAATAGTAGTTGCTGCTCCAGTAAAACTTTCCGCTTTACGAGTATAAATTCCAGTAACGATAACCTCATCTAATTTAGTATCACTTTTTAGAGTAATATTTTTTCGTACATCATTCCGACCACTATTAATCATCACTTGTTGAGTAGACATTCCGATATATGAAAAGGTGATAGTACATGCGGTATTAGTTGGAATCTCTATATTATATTTACCATTGTTGTCGGTTATGGCAAATCGTTGAAGATCACTAATCACAACATTAACACCAGGCAGGGGGTATCCTTCTTCATCTGATACAATACCGGTTGCGGAACGTTTATCCCCTTGTTGTTCCACTTTAGAGATGGTAACAATATCTCTTTCCATACTATAAGTAAGCCCTGTACCATTAAGAACAGTACGTAGTACGTTATCCACAGTTTCATCTTATTACATGGATAGTGATGGGTTTCAGTGACTTTGTCTGTTCTGTATTGTAGACAAAGCTTAATCCGGTTTGTTGTCTTAAAGCATCGAAAAAATCTTTGACAGTGACAGATTCCAGATTTAAAGTTACTTTTTTGCCACTTTCTGGAATGGCAAACATCATTGTGGGTAATAGTAATAATACTACTACCAGAGAAAGTATTCGGATTCTTTCTCTACTTTTTGTCTTTCTCATTCTTTCTTCTTGTTTAATTAGTAATTAATTGTCTGTGATTAAAATCTCTCTTCCTTCTATTTTTATTTGTAAATTCGTAGTACGTGCTATTGCTTTTAATATCGGGCTGATTGCGGCATAACGATCCATATTACCAGTAAATCGCAGTTGTTTAAGCTCGGAAGTGCCAAAGGAAATATTAACATTATACCAATGTTCTAGAATTTCGACAATATTTTCTAAAGTACGATTTTCGAAAATAAGTCGTCCTTCATTCCATGCTATGTAGGGAGTGAGGTCTACATTGTATATAGATATATTGTTACCTTTCTGTTCAATGTGTGCCAATTGGCCCGGCTCTATGAGTTGTTCTTGTGTACTTCCTTGAGGAATAATACTAATGCTCCCTTTCACTAATGCGACTTCTGTTCGTTCAGGGCTGAATGTATTAACATTAAACTCTGTACCATACTGTTTGATTGTTCCTTGGTCAGTGATAACATAGAAAGGACGAGCATCTTTGGCTATTTTAAAATAGGCTTCCCCTTTTAGATAAACCATGCGTTTAGACTTACTAAACCTTACAGGATACCGTATTTCTGTATTATAATTGAGGTGTACGGTTGTTCCATCTTCAAAGGTTACTCTGAATTCGTTTCCTTGTTCAGTTGTTAATGTGTTTTTTTCTACTGTTTCAGGCTGCTGTTTTTGAGGTATATCTATATTTATATTGGGTGTTGATGGATAGATGAGCGCACCATTTTGAGCTATAGCAGTTGTGGAATGATTAACTTTAACTGGTGTTGGATATGTTGGGGTAAGCGATTGCTTGTCATTCCCGGCTAAAATTAATGTAGCTTTAGGAATTCCTGGCTGTATGGCATCTCCTAAGGCTAGATTGTCAGATATTTGTTTTTCGGAAGCAATATAAAAGTACCATCCTCCTGCTGCTATTATTATAGGTAATATTAAAATAGCTGCATATTTCAGGAGAATTGATGTGACTGATACTTGGCAATATTTCTTTTTGAAATGTTTCCATGCCTGATGTGAGTTAATCTGTGTATATGCCTCGTAGCGCTTACGAAATGATGCGCTTGTTCGTAAACGATTGAAAAACTCTTCGTGTTGTGGAGAGGTCTTGATCCAATTGTCAAGTTGTTTTTTCTCGTGCTCTGTAATATCACCGAAGAGATATTTGGCTATTAATTCTTCTGTACCAGATTTTATTTTCATATATTTATTGTCTTATCATTTGTTAATAAGACAACATGAAGATTAAAAAGAGGTACAAACTTTCTAAAAAAGATTATTTTGGTTACGAAAAAAACTTGGAACTATACAAAATGTCACATAAGGGGAGCAAAAAATAGCATGTGCCCATCTGTTCTTTGATAGATTGTATAGCTCTTTTCTTTTGTGTTTTTACTGTTTCAATCGAAATTCCTAGTGCAGTAGCTATTTCTTCATTCTTTTTTCCATCCATATGTAATAAGAATATTTCCCGGCAGCGTGTTGGCAATTTATCGATAGCACGAAATAGTAGTCGGTATACTTCTTCTTCATTGGTATCTTCTTCTTCTGTGATTTCTCGATAAGTGCTTGCCAAGCGTTCAAGATAGAGAGATTCTACATTCTGATGTTTTAAATAATTAAGAGAGGCATTTCGTATAGAATTATAAAGATAAGTTCGGAAAGAAGGCAATGATAAGAATCTCATTTTCTTTTCCCACATAGTTGCAAAAAGATCCTGTACAATATCTTCGGCAGCTTGTTGGGAAGAGAGAAAGTTGATGGCATACAACACCAATGCTTTATAATATTCATTATAAAGCTGATGATAAGCGGCTGGGTGTTGCTCATTTATACCTTTTATAAAGGAACTTTTCTCTTCGTTCATGGTGAAATATTATGTTTTATGCAGCAAATGTATAAAATATCTAGGATAAAAGAAGCCTTTCAAACTCTATAGTGTTTGTGAATGCTTCTTTTTTTATTTTTGCTTGTCTGTATAACTTCATTTTTTTCTTTGGAATAATATAACAGCAAAAAAACGCGACTCTGTTCTGAAACTTTAGAGAATCAATGTATTATAGTCTCTCTAAAAATCTTTATATTTGCAGACCGTTTGGAAACGATAGTGAATAATAAACAATACAATAACTTAAAAACAACCAAAATCAGATGAAGCAGGATATGATTGTTATCCTTGACTTGGGTAGTCATGAGAATACGGTGTTGGCTCGCGCCATCCGTGCATTAGGAGTTTATAGTGAGATTTATCCTCACGATATCACAGTGGAAGAACTGAAAACATTGCCCAACGTAAAGGGTATTATAATTAATGGTGGACCGAATAATGTAATTGATGGCGTTGCCATTGATGTAAATCCGGCTATCTATACTTTGGGGATTCCTGTCATGGCTGCAGGTCACGATAAAGCAACTTGTGAAGTGAAGTTGGCAGAATTTGCGGATGATATTGAGGCTATAAAGGCGGCAGTGAAATCATTTGTTTTCGATGTCTGTAAAGCTGAAGCTAACTGGAACATGAAGAACTTTGTCAATGATCAGATAGAGTTGATTAAGCGTCAGGTGGGCGATAAGAAAGTATTGTTGGCTCTGTCGGGTGGAGTTGATAGCTCTGTGGTAGCAGCTTTACTTCTGAAGGCAATTGGTAACAATCTGGTTTGCGTACATGTTAATCATGGTTTGATGCGTAAGGGAGAGTCTGAAGATGTGGTTGAGGTATTCAGCAACCAGTTGAAAGCAAATCTTATTTATGTAGATGTAACAGACCGCTTCTTGAATAAATTGGCAGGTGTGGAAGATCCGGAACAGAAACGTAAGATTATCGGTGGTGAGTTTATCCGTGTGTTCGAAGAAGAAGCACGTAAGCTGAATGGTATTGACTTCTTGGGGCAAGGGACTATTTATCCGGATATTGTGGAGAGTGGAACGAAGACTGCTAAGATGGTGAAGTCTCACCATAACGTAGGTGGTCTGCCTGAAGACCTTAAGTTCGAACTTGTAGAGCCGTTGCGCCAATTATTTAAAGATGAAGTTCGTGCTTGTGGCTTGGAGTTGGGATTGCCTTATGAGATGGTTTACCGTCAACCTTTCCCTGGTCCAGGTTTGGGCGTACGTTGTTTAGGTGCTATAACGCGTGACCGTTTGGAGGCTGTACGTGAGTCCGATGCTATTTTGCGTGAAGAGTTTCAGATTGCCGGATTGGATAAAAAGGTATGGCAATACTTTACGGTAGTACCCGACTTTAAATCTGTTGGTGTACGTGATAATGCCCGTTCTTTTGATTGGCCGGTGATTATTCGCGCTGTCAATACGGTAGATGCTATGACGGCTACTATCGAACCGATAGAATGGCCTATCCTGATGAAGATAACAGACCGTATCCTGAAAGAAGTGAAGAATGTAAATCGCGTTTGTTATGATATGTCTCCGAAACCTAATGCGACTATAGAATGGGAATAGAGAGACTTTTTAAGTGATATTTCGATAGCCTCAATTTTTTGTAAGTTGAGGCTATTTTTTTATATGTTGAACCTTGCCACATTGAATTTGACGGATGTTTAATCTGATTGATATATGATTTGCGTTGGTGTAAACCATAGTGTAAACCGGCACCAATTGATGTATAAAAGAAAAAGGCACCCAAGAGTGGAAGCCTCTCAAATGCCTTATTCTTATCAAGTAGCGGGACCCGGGATTGAACCGGGGACCTCATGATTATGAATCATGCGCTCTAACCAGCTGAGCTATCCCGCCATCATTTCTCGATTGCGGGTGCAAAGATAGATGATTTTCTTATAATCTCCAAAACAATTCATAACTTTTTTGTGTTTTTTCTTTAAGAAGGGGTTTGATTTTCCCTATAAACAGGGAGTTTGAGGTCCGATAATGAAAGAATAATTAAATAAAGTGTCTGATTTATGCGATGTATTTAGAAAAAAGTATTTATCTTGGCACACGTAAAAACAATTCGAAATTGCTATGAAAAAAGAAAAAATTCATTTGGAGTATTTGTTGAACGCAACATCTAAAAATATTCTTTGGGCAGCTATTAGTACACCGACCGGGTTGGAGGACTGGTTTGCCGACAAAGTTATTTCTGACGATAAAATAGTAGAGTTTCATTGGGGGAAGACAGAGCTGAGGAAAGCAGAGATTATTGCCATTCGCTCTTTCTCTTTTATCCGCTTCCGTTGGCAGGATGACGAAAATGAACGCGATTACTTTGAAATCAAAATGACTTATAATGAGCTGACAAGTGACTATGTATTAGAAATTACCGATTTCGCAGAGCCGGATGAAGTGGATGATATGAAAGAATTGTGGGAGTCGCAAGTAGCTAAATTAAGAAGAACTTGTGGTTTTTAGTTAACTTTCAACTAAAAATTTTCGATGCTCCTTTTTTTGTGCTAATTTTGCATCCTAATTGCACGAACCTATTAAGATGCTACGCATAAAGAAATTAGATATATTTATCGTAAAGAGCTTCCTTGATGCTCTTTATAGGTACATTCTTCATCTGTCTCTTCATCTTCATGATGCAGTTTTTGTGGAGATATGTAGACGAATTGGTCGGAAAGGGATTGGAGATGAGCGTAATGGCTCAATTCTTCTTTTATTCCGCGTTAACATTAGTGCCGGTATCGTTGCCATTGGCAGTGCTACTGGCTTCTTTGATTACTTTCGGTAACTTTGGCGAGCGTTATGAATTGCTTGCGATGAAAGCCGCAGGTATTTCTCTCCTTAAAATCATGCGTCCGCTTGCTTTCTTCGTTTGCGGACTTGTCGGTGTCTCATTCTATTTCCAAAATGTAGTAGGTCCTATCGCCCAGGCTAAATTGGGAACCCTGATCCTTTCGATGAAACAAAAATCTCCGGAGTTGGACATTCCGGAAGGAGTTTTCTATTCTGAAATCAAGGACTATAATTTAAAGGTAGCTAAGAAGAACCGGAAGACCGGTATGCTATATGATGTGCTGATTTATAGTATGAAAGATGGCTTTGAGAAAGCACGTATTATATATGCTGATTCCGGGCGTTTGGAGATGACCGCGGATAAACAGCATCTTTGGCTGCATTTGTATAGCGGAGATTTATTTGAGAATCTGAAAGCTCAAAGTATGAAATCGGAGAATGTACCTTATCGACGCGAGGAATTCAGGGAAAAACATACCATTATTGAGTTTAATTCCGATTTCAATATGGTTGATGGTGAGATTATGGGTAAGCAGTCCAGTGCTAAGGACATGGCGCAGTTGCAGAGTTCCATTGACTCGATGACGGTTGTGGGAGATAGTATCGGACGACAGTATTACAGGGAAGTGGCAGAAGGAAATTTCCGTCCTTCTTATGGATTGACAAAAGAAGATACGATCAAAATAGAAAAGGCGGATATTTATGAATATAATGTAGATAGTCTTTACGAAGTAGCCTCTTTAACGCAGAAACAGAAGGTGATTTCTTCTGCTGTCAGTCGTGCGGAGAACGTGGCTAACGATCTTGGGTTCAAGAAATTCACGATGGAGAACAATGATTATAGTATTCGAAAACATAAGACGGAATGGCATAAGAAGATAACAATTTCACTTTCTTGTCTGCTGTTCTTCTTTATCGGAGCTCCGTTGGGCGGTATTATCCGCAAAGGAGGTCTGGGAATGCCGGTCATCGTATCAGTGTTGGTGTTTATCATTTATTATATCATTGATAATACAGGATATAAAATGGCCCGCGACGGTAAGTGGATTGTTTGGATGGGGATGTGGACAAGTAGCGCAGTCCTTGCCCCGTTAGGAGTCTTCCTTACTTATAAATCGAATAAAGACTCTGTGGTGCTTAATGCAGATGCTTATATCAACTGGTTTAAAAAGATTGTGGGAATTCGTAGTGTACGCCATATATTTAAGAAAGAAGTGATTATTCATGATCCTGATTACGCACGTCTGACGGGTGATTTGGAACAACTTTCGGCAGAGTGTAAAGCGTATGCCGCCAGGAAACGATTGGAAAAAGCACCGAATTACTTTAAGTTGTGGATGGCGAGTGAGGATGATAACGAGGTGATGGCAATCAATGAAAAGCTGGAAGCGTTGGTTGAAGAAATGTCCAATACGAAATCTGCCACTTTGATCGGTGCATTAAACAATTATCCGATTATTTCCGTTTCTGCTCATGTGCGCCCGTTCCATATATATTGGTTGAATCTGGTGGCCGGAGTCATTTTCCCTATCGGTTTATTTTTCTATTTCCGCATCTGGGCGTTCCGCGTTCGTCTGGCTAAGGATATGGAACGGATTATAAAGAACAATGAACAAATTCAATTCATCATACAGAAAATCAATAAATAAGTGTTATGAAAGAGATTAAAATGGATAGAATAGAAGATGCGATTGCCGACTTTAAAGAAGGCAAGTTTGTCATAGTAGTGGATGATGAAGACCGCGAAAACGAAGGCGACTTGATTATTGCAGCTGAAAAGATAACTCCCGAAAAAGTAAATTTCATGTTGAAACATGCACGTGGCGTACTTTGTGCACCTGTCACAGTGTCTCGTTGCAAGGAGTTGGATTTACCGCATCAGGTAAGTGATAATACTTCCGTGTTGGGAACTCCTTTTACGGTTACTATTGACAAATTGGAAGGCTGTACAACAGGTGTTTCCGCTTCCGACCGTGCCGCTACTATTCAGGCGTTGGCCGATCCGACTTCTACACCGGCTACTTTCGGGCGTCCCGGACACATCAATCCGTTGTACGCGCAAGAAAAAGGAGTACTTCGCCGTGCCGGACATACAGAAGCTACGATTGATATGGCTCGTCTGGCAGGACTTTACCCCGCAGGTGCCTTGATGGAAATCATGAGTGAAGACGGAACAATGGCACGTTTGCCCGAACTCCGTCAGATGGCAGACGAACACGGACTGAAACTGATTTCTATCCATGACCTGATCGTTTATCGCCTGAAACAGGAATCCATCGTAGAAAAAGGCGTTGAGGTAAATATGCCGACCGAACATGGAAAGTTCCGTCTGATTCCTTTCCGCCAGAAATCGAACGGATTGGAGCACATGGCTATATTTAAAGGAACATGGAGTGAAGACGAACCGATCTTGGTACGTGTCCATTCCTCTTGCGCTACTGGGGATATCCTTGGCTCACAACGTTGTGACTGTGGCGAGCAGCTGCATAAAGCGATGGAAAATAAAGGTGTGGTGGTTTCAATCAATCGGTTTGATGGAAAAGATGAAAGCATATAAGTTGCAGGAAGACGGTATGGATACCGTTGACGCGAATATTTGTTTGGGACACCTTGCCGACGAACGTGATTATGGAGTAGGCGCACAAATCCTTCGTGAACTGGGAGTACACAAAATGAGACTTTTGACAAATAATCCCGTGAAACGTGTAGGGCTGGAAGCCTATGGGCTAGAAATTGTAGAAAATGTACCTGTTGAAACAGTTCCTAATCCGTATAATGAACGATACTTGAGAACAAAGAAAGAAAGAATGGGACATACATTACATTTTAATAAGTAAAATGCCATTTTGTTTTCATATATCAAATATTATCGCTTATTTTGCAACGATTTTCACTCAACAACAATAAAATAGATACAAAATGAATCAATTATCAGATCGTTTGAACAGCTTGTCGCCGTCGGCGACGCTTGCCATGTCGCAAAAGAGCAACGAACTCAAGGCACAGGGTGTTGATGTTATTAACTTAAGTGTAGGAGAACCGGATTTTAATACTCCTGACCACATCAAAGAAGCTGCGAAGAAAAGCCATAGATGATAACTTTTCTCGTTACTCTCCGGTACCGGGTTATCCGGCTTTGCGCAATGCTATTGTTGAGAAACTGAAAAAAGAAAACGGTCTGGAATATACAGCCGCTCAAATTTCGTGTGCCAATGGTGCCAAACAATCTGTTTGTAATACCATCCTTGTATTGGTAAATCCGGGTGACGAAGTTATCGTGCCGGCTCCTTACTGGGTGAGCTACCCGGAAATGGTGAAGATGGCAGAAGGTACTCCTGTCATTGTTTCTGCCGGCATCGAACAAGATTTCAAGATTACTCCGGAACAGCTGGAAGCAGCTATTACTCCGAAGACCAAAGCATTGATTCTTTGTTCTCCGTCTAATCCGACAGGTTCTGTATATACAAAAGAAGAATTGGCCGGATTGTCAGCAGTATTGGCTAAACATCCGCAGGTGATAGTAATCGCTGACGAGATTTATGAACATATCAATTATATTGGTGCACATCAGAGTATCGCTCAATTCCCAGAAATGAAGGAACGTACAGTGATTGTGAACGGTGTATCCAAAGCCTACGCGATGACTGGATGGAGAATCGGTTTCATTGCCGGTCCGGAATGGATTGTAAAAGCTTGCAACAAGTTGCAAGGTCAGTACACTTCAGGTCCTTGTTCTGTTTCTCAAAAAGCTGCTGAAGTGGCATATACAGGAACACAAGAACCGGTAAAAGAAATGCAGAAAGCATTCCAACGCCGTCGTGACCTGATTGTGAAGTTGGCTAAGGAAGTTCCGGGATTTGAGGTAAACGTTCCGCAAGGTGCTTTCTATCTGTTCCCGAAATGCGATGCTTTCTTTGGAAAGAGCAACGGCGAACGTAAGATTGCAGATTCGGATGATTTGGCAATGTACTTGCTTGAAGAAGCTCACGTGGCTTGTGTAGGTGGTGCCTCTTTCGGTGCTCCTGAATGTATCCGTATGAGTTATGCTACAAGCGATGAAAATATCGTAGAGGCTATCCGTCGTATCAAAGAAGCATTGGCTAAGTTGAAATAATAGTTCACCACAGATTACACAGATTGACACAGATTGAAAAGAGATTGTCTGTCTGAAAAATATTAGATTAATAAAATCATCCTTACTACAGTATGCAGTAAGGGTGATTTTTTGTTTAAGGAACTTCTTTGTATTTTTCTATCCGTGTGATTGTGAATTAATCTGTGTTAATCTGTGTAATCTGTGGTGAAGAAAGAGGAATAAAAAAAGGCTGCCTTCCATAGAAAGCAGCCTATACTCTTTTTGTAACTTGTATTATTCAGCCGGGTGAATAGCTTCAGACGGGCAAACGTCTGCGCAAGTTCCACAGTCAGTACATACATCTGGGTTGATAGAATAGATATCACCTTCAGAGATAGCTTCTACCGGACACTCGTCGATACAAGTTCCGCAAGCAATACAATCGTCACTAATTACGTATGCCATTTTTTTAAGATTTAAATTATTAGTACTAATTTCTCCGGCAAAAATAAAGCTTTTATTCATTGGTTGGTATGCTTCTTTGATTAAATTGACTTAATTTGTACGTCTTCTAAATAAGCTACCTCCCTATAATCTGCTATATTTTTCGTATTTTTGCACTCAAATTACTAATATATAGCGATTATGCCTTTAAATTTACCCGATAAACTACCTGCGATAGAGCTATTTGAAGGAAGAGAATATTTTTGTAATTGATACTTCGCGTGCTACGCAACAGGATATTCGTCCGTTGCGGATTGTGATTCTGAACCTGATGCCGTTGAAGATTACAACGGAAACAGACTTGGTGCGCTTACTCTCCAATACACCTCTTCAGGTGGAGATTTCATTTATGAAGATCAAGAGCCACACGTCAAAGAATACGCCGATAGAACACATGAAAACGTTCTATACGGATTTCGACCAGATGCGTCACGAGAAGTATGATGGTATGATTATCACCGGAGCTCCTGTAGAACAGATGGACTTCGAGGAGGTGACCTATTGGGATGAAATTACGGAAATCTTTGATTGGGCACGTACGCACGTGACGTCTACCTTATATATATGCTGGGCTGCGCAGGCCGGATTGTATCATCATTATGGAGTTCCTAAATATCCGTTGAAAGAGAAGATGTTCGGTATCTTTGAACATCGGGTATTGGAACCTTTCCACTCCATCTTCCGTGGTTTTGATGATTGTTTCTATGTGCCGCATAGCCGTCATACAGAAGTACGCAGGGAAGACATTCTGAAAGTTCCGGAATTGACGTTGCTTTCCGAATCGGAAGATGCCGGTGTCTATATGGCAATGGCACGGGGCGGTCGTGAATTCTTTGTCACGGGACACTCCGAATATTCTCCGCTGACACTGGACACGGAATACCGTCGCGATCTCGATAAAGGCTTGCCGATAGAGATGCCCCGCAATTATTATATAGACAATGATCCTGAAAAAGGCCCGTTGGTACGTTGGCGTGCTCATGCTAATTTGTTGTTCTCCAATTGGCTGAACTACTTCGTTTATCAGGAAACACCTTACAACATCAACGATATTCAATGATAAAGCAGCGTAAAATAGAACTTCTCGCTCCGGCGAAAAACCTGGAATGTGGCATTGAAGCTATCAATCATGGGGCAGATGCTGTATATATCGGTGCTCCGAAGTTCGGTGCCCGTGCGGCGGCTGTGAACTCATTGGAAGATATTGAAGCATTGGTGCAGCATGCCCATTTGTATCATGCACGTATTTATGTCACGGTCAATACGATTCTGAAAGAAGAAGAATTGAAAGAGACGGAGGAGATGATTCATGCACTGTATCGGGTTGGCGTGGATGCCCTGATTGTGCAGGATATGGGAATCACGAAACTGAATCTTCCTCCGATACCGCTTCATGCCAGTACACAAATGGATAACCGTACACCGGAAAAAGTAAAATTCCTTTGGGAGGCGGGTTTCCGGCAAGTAGTCCTGGCGCGGGAACTATCGTTGCGTGAAATAAAGAAGATACACGAAAATTGTCCGGAAGTGCCTTTAGAGGTATTCGTACATGGGGCACTTTGTGTCAGCTATAGCGGGCAGTGCTATGTCAGCCAAGCCTGTTTCGGTCGTAGTGCCAACCGGGGAGAATGTGCGCAATTCTGCCGGTTACCTTTTAGTCTGGTAGACGCGGACGGGAAAGTGATTGTCAAAGACAAACATCTGCTTTCCCTGAAAGATATGAATCAAAGTGATGAACTGGAGCAATTGCTGGATGCCGGAGCTTCCTCGTTCAAGATAGAAGGGCGACTGAAAGACGTTTCTTACGTGAAGAATGTAACGGCCGCTTATCGTCAAAAGCTGGATGCCATCTTTGCCCGTCGTCCGGAATATGTAAGGGCTTCTTCGGGTACGTGCAATTTCGAGTTTAAGCCGCAACTGGATAAGAGTTTCAGCCGTGGATTCACACATTATTTCCTGCATGGACGTGACAAAGAGATTTTCTCTTTCGACACTCCCAAGTCGTTGGGCGAGGAGATGGGGACTGTGAAGGAGATTCGTGGCAATTATCTGACGGTTGCGGGACTTAAATCCTTTAACAATGGAGACGGTGTTTGTTATATCGACGAACAGGGACGTTTACAGGGATTCCGCATCAACCGGGTGGACAGCAATAAACTATATCCACAGGAAATGCCTCGTATCAAGCCTCGTACCACATTGTATCGTAATTTCGACCAGGAATTTGAACGAGTGCTTTCCCGTAAGTCTGCCGAAAGGAAAATCGCAGTGCGAATGTTGCTTGCCGACCATCATTCCGGTTTCTCTTTGACATTGACTGACGAAGATGATAATAGAGTCACAATCACCCTTCCACGTGAAAAAGAGCCGGCCCGGACTCCGCAGACGGACAACCTGAAAACGCAACTGTCCAAATTGGGGAATACGCCTTTCGAAGCAAAAGAAATAGAAATCTCTTTTACCGACAACTGGTTTCTGCCGGCTTCGGTATTAGCCGATTTCCGCCGGCAGGCAATCGACCGGTTAATAACTGCCCGTCGAATCAATTACCGTCAGGAATTGTCGGTATGGAAGTCAACCAATCATGCTTTTCCACAAACGATGCTAACCTATCTGGGAAATGTCATGAATACTCGTGCAGCCTCTTTCTATCAGGAGCATGGGGTTCAACAGGTAGCAGCGGCTTACGAAAAAGAAGCGGTGGAAGATGCGGTACTGATGTTCTGCAAACATTGTTTGCGTTACAGTATGGGGTGGTGTCCCATCCATCAACGGGTACGTTCACCTTATAAAGAACCCTATTACCTGGTGTCAAATGACGGCAAACGTTTTCGTCTGGAATTTGATTGTAAGAATTGTCAAATGAAAGTAAAAGCGGCTCAATGAGAATCATTATTCACAATTTTCACCACAGTTTTCACCACAGAGGACGCAGAGGACACAGAGGATATAGTGGAGGTAACATCTTCACTCATTCTTCTGATACAGACTGTTTGAGTGTTTTTTGGAAAAAGTGTAGAAAGTTTTTCTCTTTACCTTCTTTCCCCTTTTTACCCTCTTTATCCTTTTTATCCTCTGTGTCCTCTGCGTCCTCTGTGGTGAAAATAGTGATGAAAACAGTGATGAACCTCCTACTATGTTTACTTTTGCTTTCATCTTGTTATTATAAAGCACCGGCTTTGGATTCGGAAGAACTGTCGAAGAAGACGAAAGACTCGTTGACTTACTTGTACGAACGGCATTATACATGGAATACAAACTTGGAAGTAGTCGATGATTCCATCTCTTTGGAATGTCTTCCGATAAAAGATACTTTTATTCAGTTGAATAAAGGGGATAGGGTAGTGGTGGCAGAGTTTGCGGTTCACCCTGCCGATAGTGTAGACAGTGTTTGGGTGAAGCTGGCTCACACACAGGATGAACAGGGCTGGATACGTGAAAAAGAACTCAAGAAGTCATTTGTGCCGACTGATAGTATTTCGCAGGCCATTCATCTTTTCAGTGATACGCATGCTTCTTATTTCATTATCATCTTCGCTTTATTCGTCGGTGTATATCTGTTTCGCGCTTTTCGTCGAAAGCAGTTGCAGATGGTCTATTTTAATGATATAGATAGTGTTTATCCGTTATTTCTCTGTTTGTTGATGGCTTTCAGTGCAACGATTTACGAATCGATGCAGGTCTTTGTGCCGGAAACGTGGGAGCATTTTTATTTCAATCCTACTTTGTCGCCGTTCAAAGTTCCTTTTATTCTCTCTGTCTTCTTGTTGAGTATTTGGCTGTTTCTTGATAGTCGCTTTGGCGGTGCTGGATGATTTGTTCCGACAGTTGACTCCCGCTGCAGCTATCTTTTATCTGCTGGGGTTGATGTCTTGTTGTATTTTCTGCTATTTCTTCTTTATCCTGATGACACATATTTATATCGGTTATCTGTTCCTTGCCTTTTTTATGCTGGTTTTTGCGAAGAAAGTCCATCGGAACATTGGGTATAAGTATCGTTGTGGGCGTTGTGGGGAAAAGTTGAAGCAAAAAGGTGTATGCCCCCATTGTGGAGCTATCAATGAGTAATTTTATTATCTGTTTTATTCTTGAATAACTTTTCAAATGATGGAAATCAGATCTACCGAAATAAAAGATCTCCCTTTAGTGATGGAGATTTATGACTATGCCCGTGCCTTTATGCGTGCAACCGGAAATACTACTCAATGGATTGACGGTTATCCTTCTGAAGTATTGATTCGTCAGGAAATTGAAGATGGACATAGCTTTGTCTGCATAGATGAACAGGGAGAAATTTTGGGGACTTTTTGTTTTATCTTGGGAGACGACCCTACTTATCAACAGATTTATGAAGGAACATGGCTCAATAATGAACCTTATGGAGTGATTCATCGGCTGGCAACGAACGGAAAACAGAAGGGGGTATCGGAAACCTGCTTGAACTGGTGTTTTGAACGTTGGCCCAATCTCCGGGTAGATACTCATCGGGACAATAAAGTCATGCAGCATATATTGACGAAGTATGGCTTTCAACGTTGTGGTATCATTTATGTAAAGAACGGGACAGAGCGTATCGCTTATCAGATGACGCGTGTACCTGATGGAACAGAGAAACTTGCTTAATCGTGATGGAGTGTAGTTGAAGTGTATTAGATGTGGACAAGATAATCTTAGATATAAGCAAACCAATAGGAAACTGTAGGTAAAGTAATGCCAGGACACCGGTATAGTTCCGTTAAGATGCCGGTATAGTTGTGTGAAGGTACCGCTATCTTTACCTTCCCACGGCCGTGGTGACTTCTTCCCACAGCCGTGACGAGATCTCTCCACGGCCGTGAAGAGAAGCTACCACAGCCATGGAAAGGTAAAGATAGCGTAGGGTTAAGAGAACAATGCCTATTGGATTAATTAAGTATAACGGCTTTATAATGCATACTTCATAGAGGCATACGTTCTTCTATCACGTATTCCATGCCATCAATCTATAAGAGACAGGCTGACAATAAAAGTCCGAATCTTTTATTGTCAGCCTGTTTTGGTTATTGTCAGCACTTATTGTCGTGTCAATGGATTGATAATCATTGTTCTATATGGATAAAATCTTTAGCTGACAATAAAATGACTAAATAATATCTCTATGAGTGAAAATAATTAGAACCGGCAGCGGAGATCTACTCCAAATTGCATTGGGCGTCCTTTCTGCATAAAACCTTTGTTCATTGTTTCGAAATAGAAGGCGGCATATTCTTTATTCAAGAAGTTGCGTGCCCAGAAACTAATCATTGCGTCACCGATTTCCAGATTCGTTCTCCAGTTGAGTGTGCCATAGAAAGATTGGCTGACATCGTTTTGTTCAGTCCAGTAGATACGTCCGGCAGCGTTATAATTAGCTTGGAATACAATCCGGTCGAAGATAGAGCGCGGACTGCAGGTGATGGCGTATTCTCCTCCGATATTTAAGGTATGTTTGGGGACAAAGGGAACATATTTGCCATTATAATCTGCGGTTACTTTAAAAGTGCCGTCTTTTTGCTCTTCGGTGATTACATAATCCGTAAAGGTGGCATACGTATATCCGTAACTGACATTCAGGCTAAGTTCTTTTGTCACACTGGCACGAAGGGCTGCTTCTGCACCATAGCTACGGCTTTTTCCTGCATTGATAGTGATACGTCCCAGACCACTTTCCGCAAATTGGGAGAGTTGTTGGTCGCGGGTATCCATATAGAATGCTGCGACGTCAGCCCAAAGTCTTCCTTCCCATAGAGTAAGGTGACTACCTACTTCGTAGTTCCACGAATATTCGGGTTTGTAAGTGGTGGACGCTTTTACATCAATCTCTTTTGTAGGTACCATTTGGTTCATCATATTAATGATGGTTTTTCCCCAGGTGGCATCTTGCCCTATTGTTGGACTTTCTTTGATGGCATTCATCATCGAATTTTTCAATTCTGTTTGTGATAAGTCAGAGAACATTTGGATGTTATATCCTCCCGAACGATATCCCCGGGTGACGGTGGCATAAACGTTATTTTGATTCTTCCATTCATATTGAATAGCAAATTTGGGTAGGAGCTGTACATAATCAGTAGAGAGCTTGCCAACGAAAGAGGCAGGGGCTTTCATATTCTGATCAGACAAGTTTATTTGGTTGGGTCCCATAGCTAAGTGAAAATCAAAACCAAAGTCGATAGGAGTGCTAAGAGAATTATACTTCATACTGATTTTCTCGTAATCGAGCCGGAGGCCGGCTGTAACGGACAGTCCTTCTATGAACAAGTTGTTGAAAGTAGACTGATGATAAAGTGCACCGCTAAGAGTCGGGGTGTCGAAAGTTCCTCCTACGCTTAAGGTCGGGTTGTGCACAGTCATTCCCATGGTGGGAGCTCCGGGTTTGGCAGATACTTCTTCAAAAGCTGCATTGGCGTTGTTTTCAATGACCGACTTCACTCCTTCTTCTTTAAACAAAACAGGTCCCGTAGTATGCAGCCATTGATAGAATCCGAAAGCTCCCGTAGCCCACTGCCATCTTTTTCCGGGTTTGGCTTTCAACACAATCTCTTCGGAAATGGTGTTTGCACGTTGCTTTTGCTCAATATTGAAAATATCTCTTTCTGTGAAATCCTGATCGAGAAACATACGGTCGTTCAGGTTCTGATAACCTGTCACGGCACTTAATATAAAGTTGTTGGCTTGATATTCGATGTTAACACCGGAGTTGAGCAATCCACGGCGGTAACTGCTGCGGTCGTTATATGAAATCTTACCGATATGATCTGCCCGGTCTTCTGTCATTTCTTTACCATTTTCTTTCGCTTTAGCTATTGCACTGGGGGTAATCCCGGTATAGTAATACGGATATCCGCCCTGATCGCTATATTCATAGCTAAGGGCCATATCTATTTTCAGGTTCGAACTAGGCAGGTAAATACCACGGAAACGTCCGCCACCGGCATTGCTCTTGTCTACCTTTTCGTTGTTTCTTGCCGAATTTTCAAAGAAGCCACCTGTGTGTTCGTAGAAACCTCCGGTAGAAAAGGCGAAGCGGTCGGATGTCCGATGATAGTGGGTGAGTGACACATTATAATTATTGTAGGTCGCTGCTCCCATGCGGATATCAGTACCTTGATAAGTGAAAGGTGATTTTGTGTGCACTTTGATAAGTCCTCCCATCGTATTACGTCCGTAGAGAGTGCCTTGTGGTCCTCGGAGAATGTCAATACGTTCGATATCAGCATAGTTGAAGTCAAAAGCAGATTTGTCGATATAAGGGATGTTGTCTACATAAAGTCCTACGGACGGAGTGTTGATACGTGAGCCGATTCCACGGATATAAATGGAAGTGGTCAGTTTGGAACCATAATCGGGGATAAACAGATTGGGGACGATGCCTGTCAGGTTTTTCACAGAGTTCACCTGATTGGCGCGCATATTATCTTGCGATAAAACAGTGGCTGCCACCGGTAATTCACGCAACTTACGATTCTCTTTCGGAGTGGCAATCACTACCACCTCTTCGATGTCTACTATTTTTAGTGAGTCTTTGGGGAAATCTTCAGCCCATGCTGTCCCTGTCGTCAGGAGCATAAGGGCAATCATAATCTTCTTTGTCTTCATCTGCTGTTAATTTATCTGGTGCAAAGTAACGGCAAATATAGATGACGGTCAATCCTCATTTATTAGGATTATGACTTATTTTTTAAGAGGTCAGATTCGGTCAGCTTCGATATATCCGTTCATTACAGCATAAATAGTCAGCCCGGAGACGGACTTAATGCCTAATTTCTCCGTGATATTTTTTCGGTGAGTGATAACGGTAGTCAGGCTGATATTCAGTTTATCTGCTATTTCTTTGTTGATTAATCCTTTGGTTATCAGTACGAGCACTTCTATTTCACGGGCGGATAGAATTTCCTGATGAGGCTGCATCGGAGGCATGGGTGGCATATCTTTTACCGGATAACCGTCATGGTGAGCATGTTGGTGAAGTTTCAATATGTTTTTCACCAGCTCTTCTTCGGATTCGTGAATGTTGAGTACAGGTACGCCGGACAGTTGGAATTGCGGACTGTCGCTTGCCAATACAATCGTTTTTCGTTTCCGGGGGAGAAAGAAAGCATTGTGCTCCACGTAAATCTGTGCGGAAATGAAATAGTGGGCATACATATCGGGAGTATCGTCCATCAGTTCGCTGAAGTGATGAAAAGTCCGTATGGTTGCCATAGGAATCATTTCCTCCAGGATTCCTTTCAGACCGAGACAGGTCAATGTATTGGCTTCTACGATTGCTATTTCGGGTTGATAATTCATTTTAGTGTAAGTTTAATTAATGATTGAAATAGTTGGCTGCTGCTTCTGCACATCGTTCGCCGTCCACCCCGGCAGACACAATTCCTCCGGCATAGCCTGCGCCTTCTCCGCAAGGAAATAATCCGCGAACGGTGACATGTTGCAGAGTATCCTTATCGCGTATGATACGAACGGGGGAAGAAGTTCGTGTTTCCACACCAATCATTACTGCCTCATTTGTCAGGAATCCGTGACTGCTTCGTCCGAATTGTTGGAAACCAAGAGATAGCCTTTTGCTAATAAATGATGGCATCCAGAAATGAAGTGGAGACGAAATCAATCCCGGACTATAGGATGACTCGGGCAGATCGTAACTCAATTTCTTGCGGGTAAAATCCAGCATGCGTTGTGCCGGAGCAGTCTGTCGTCTGCCTCCCTGCAACCAGCATTGACGTTCCAATTCCTCTTGAAAGTGAAGAACAGATAGTAACTGTGAATTAATCTCTGAAAGTTGTGAACTTTTCAAATTCGGGTTTAGTGCCATCAGCTGTTCATCTTGTTGCGCAGCCAATTCTTTATTCCTCATTTTTAATTCTTCATTTCCCAAATCTTCCGGTTGAATTTCCACTACCATTCCCGAATTACTCCACCGTGACCCACGGTTGGCAGGAGACATGCCGTTTACTACCACTTGTTCCGGTCCGCTGGCGGCAGGAACGATGAAACCTCCGGGACACATACAGAAACTATATACTCCTCTGCCTTCTGCCTGTGTTACAAAGCTGTATTCAGCAGCGGGCAGGTATTTGCCCCGTCCATTCTTATTATGGTATTGTATTTGATCGATCAACATTGCCGGATGCTCCAAACGGACACCGACTGCAATGCCTTTCGCTTCAATCGCCACATGATTCGCAGCCAGCCAACGATATACATCTCTCGCCGAATGTCCGGTTGCCAGTATCACGGGTCCGAGAAAAGTCTTTCTTGTATTTGTTTCGATACCTTTGACTTCATCGTTCTCAATAATCAATGCATCCATTCGTGTCTGGAAATGTACTTCTCCGCCACATTCGATAATGGTGTTCCGCATATTTTCAATGACACGTGGCAATTTGTCTGTTCCGATATGCGGATGCGCATCCACCAATATCGAAGTCGAAGCTCCATGCTGGCAAAATACGTTCAGAATCTTATCTACATTCCCTCTCTTCTTGCTCCGGGTATAGAGTTTCCCATCCGAATAAGCTCCTGCACCCCCTTCGCCAAAACTGTAATTCGATTCCGGGTCAACCGTGTGTTCCCTGCTGATCTGTGCTAAATCTTTTTTTCGCTCGCGCACATCTTTTCCGCGTTCGATAACAACGGGACGTAACCCCAGTTCGATGAGACGCAGGGCTGCAAATAGTCCGCCAGGACCTGCACCCACGACAATCACTTGCGGTTTTCCTTCTACATTATTATATATAGTACGTTCGTACTCATCTTCTTGCGGCATTTCCTTGATGTATGCCCTTACCTTCAGATTGACGAAGATAGTCCGCTGGCGTGCATCAATACTCCGTTTCAAGATTCGGGTAGCGGTGATGTCACGTAAATTCAGACCTTTTTCTTTAGAAAGATATTCCTTTAATTTCTGTTCGTTTGCAGCAATTTCGGGAAGTATACGGAGTTGGTATTCTTGTGTCATTTAGTTATTATTGATATTGTTTTCGACTATCCAATTAGAAAAACGGACTATTTATGCATCAGTGTCTTATCCGAATAAAGCCCTGAATGCCTCTTCCACTTTTCTCACCGGTACTAATTCTATCTTCAGTTTTTGGGTATCGATCCCTTGCAAGTTATATTTAGGCAGCAAGAAACGTTTGAAACCTAACTTTTCAGCTTCACCGATACGCTGTTCAATTCGATTCACAGGACGTATCTCTCCCGACAGACCGATTTCTCCCGCCATGCAAACTTCCGGTTCAATGGCTGCATCCATATTGGAAGAAAGGATCGCACTGATAACCGGCAGATCGATAGCCGGGTCATTCACCTTCAGTCCTCCGGCAATATTCAGGAACACATCTTTCTGTGCCAACTTGAATCCGACACGCTTTTCGAGAACAGCCAGCAGCATATTCATTCTTCTTAAATCGAAACCGGTTGCCGAACGTTGAGGATTTCCATAAACAGCAGAACTGACCAAAGCCTGTGTCTCGATCAAGAACGGGCGGATTCCTTCGATAGCGGAAGCAATAGCCACTCCACTCATTCCTTCATGATCCTGACTAAGCAAAAGTTCGGAAGGATTGTTCACCTGGCGCAACCCATCCTGACGCATTTCATAAATCCCTAACTCTGCCGTACTGCCGAAACGATTCTTGATGCTGCGCAGAATACGATACATATAATGCTGATCGCCTTCAAATTGAAGGACGGTATCGACGATATGTTCCAATACTTTAGGTCCTGCAATACTTCCTTCTTTATTAATATGACCGATCAGCAACACAGGGGTATGCGTTTCTTTCGCGAAACGAAGAATAGATGCCGAACACTCTCTGACTTGCGCAATACTTCCGGGAGATGATTCGATACTCTCGGTGGAAATAGTCTGTATAGAGTCAATAATCACTAAATCGGGATTCGTATTCTTGATATGCACATAAATTTGTTCGAGCGAAGTCTCACAAACAATCAGACAATCGCTGGAAGTATCAGAGAGACGATCGGCACGAAGTTTCAGCTGTCGTGCACTCTCTTCACCGGATACATAAAGAATCTTCTTTTCCGGCATGTGCAGTACGGTCTGCATGACGAGCGTCGATTTACCGATTCCCGGTTCGCCGCCTATCAGGACAAGAGAACCCTGTACAAGTCCGCCTCCCAATACACGATTCAGTTCGTCGTCGTGCATATTGATACGTGGCTCGTCGTCTGCCTCTATATCGCTAAGTGCCAGTGGCTTGGGCTTTTGTGTTTCAATGCCCGACACCGGACGGCGGTTAGTGGGTTCTTTCCGTACGATTTCTTCTACATACGTATTCCATTCTCCACACGACGGACATTTACCCACCCATTTGGGTGAATCCTGTCCGCAATTACTGCATACATATACGGTTTTCTCTTTTACCATTGAAATTCCTTTCTTTTTGTAGGGTACAAAAATAGGGATAATTTATTAGAAATAAGTTATCCCTGCCTAATAGAAATAGATGAAGCCTACAGAATTATCTCTCCCGCTATCGAACGGTTCATCCGGTCGCGTACCTCATCCGGGGTATATCCATGTCCCAGTAAGAACATTAATTTAGTGACTGCCGATTCCGTTGTACTGTCATATCCGGAGACAACGCCTGCCTGCAATAACTGGTATCCCGTTTCGTAACGTTCCATTTCTACCATTCCTGCGCTGCATTGTGTTACGTTGACAATCACAATTCCACGTTCACTGGCCTGACAGAGCCGGCGTATAAACCATTCCTTTCGGGGAGCATTCCCCGAACCGTATGTTTCGAGCACAACCGCCTTTAAACCTTCAATCCCCAGAATGGTGGCAATTACATTTTCCTGGATGCCCGGAAAGAGCTTCAGTACCACTACATTGGTATCCAGCAAATAGTGCGGTTTCAATTCCCGTTCTTCACCATTTCCGTGAATTTGTACATTATTATATTTAATATGGATTCCCGCTTCCGCCAATACCGGATAATTGAAAGAACGGAATGCATTGAAGTTTTCTGCATTCATCTTTGTCGTACGGTTTCCCCGCATCAGGTGATTTTCAAAGAAGATGCATACTTCGGGCACCAGTGCCCTTCCTTCCTTGTTTTGTGCAATGGCAATCTCGATACTGGTCATCAGATTTTCCTTTCCGTCCGTGCGGAGTACGCCGATGGGAAGCTGTGAGCCTGTGAGGATAACAGGTTTGTCCAGTCCTTCCAGCATAAAACTTAGGGCGGAAGCGGTATAAGCCATCGTGTCCGTTCCGTGCAGGATGACGAAGCCGTGGTAACGATTGTAGTTGTCATGAATAATGCGTACCAGCTTCCGCCACATATCCGGTTCCATGTCCGACGAATCCATCGGAGGATCAAACTGATAGGTGTCAATTGGAAAATTGAACTTTTGCAGTTCGGGGATATACTTTTGCAGTTGCTCGAAGTTAAAGTTCTCCAGAGCACCTGTCGCGGCATTCTCAATCATACCAATTGTTCCACCGGTGTATATTAACAATACGGAAGTATTTAATGGGCTCATAAGCTGATTTTGTGCGATTGTTTTCGCAAATATAATAATAGATTTGATAAATAAGTAACAAAATGTCATAAAAGTGAAGGCGGATGACCGGATAAAGCGCAGGCGAAAGATTCTTTTTATCAGAAAAAAACCGAAAAAAGTGATAGATTGAACGTTTTTATTATTACTTTTGCGACACTTATCAAAAACAAGAGTAGAAACAAGGACTATGATGAAGTACTATCCACATACAGTCACATCCATGTGTACCATGACCCTTTGGGGTTAATGGATAGTATTTGTGTATCTACGTGATTCACGCTTGTATAAGCAGGCAAAATTCAAATTCAATTTTATTCGTAAACAACCAATCGTTCTGTAAAAAGCAAACTGCAGGACATTGCATTTAAATAAGTATCTTCATGAAAGTAATGAAATTCGGCGGAACATCCGTAGGTTCCGTGAACAGCATTTTAAGCGTAAAGAGAATTGTAGAGTCGGCAAATGAGCCGGTAATTGTAGTTGTTTCCGCATTGGGGGGCATCACTGACAAATTGATTAATACATCGAAGATGGCGGCAGCCGGAGATTCGGCCTACGAAGGAGAATTCCGCGAAATCGTTTATCGTCATGTGGAGATGATTAAAGAGGTGATTCCTGCCGGAGCAGAGCAAGTGGCGTTGCAACGTCAGATTGGCGAACTGCTGAACGAGTTGAAGGACATCTTCCAGGGAATTTATCTGATTAGAGACCTTTCCGCGAAGACTTCGGATACAATCGTCAGCTATGGTGAACGCCTTTCATCCATCATCGTTACCGAACTGATTGACGGAGCAAAATGGTTCGATTCGCGCACTTTTATCAAGACTGAAAGAAAACATAGTAAACACACGTTGGATACCGACCTGACTAATAAGTTGGTGAAAGAGGCTTTCCAGTCTATCCCTAAAGTGTCACTGGTACCGGGATTCATCTCTTCGGATAAAACAACAGGAGATGTGACGAACCTCGGACGTGGTGGCTCGGACTATACGGCTGCCATTATTGCTGCAGCTCTGGATGCGGCAAGTCTGGAAATCTGGACGGATGTAGATGGATTTATGACGGCTGACCCGCGTGTCATTTCAACTGCTTATACCATTACGGAATTGAGTTATGTAGAAGCGACCGAACTTTGTAACTTCGGTGCAAAGGTGGTTTATCCGCCGACTATCTATCCCGTATGTCACAAGAATATTCCTATTATAATAAAGAATACCTTCAATCCGGACGGAGTGGGAACGGTTATCAAACAAGAAGTTTCCAACCCGCAGAGCAAGGCTATCAAAGGTATTTCCTCCATCAACGACACCAGCCTGATTACTGTTCAGGGACTCGGTATGGTAGGTGTGATCGGTGTAAACTACCGCATCTTTAAAGCATTGGCTAAGAACGGAATCAGTGTATTCCTCGTGTCGCAGGCTTCATCGGAGAACAGTACCTCTATCGGTGTGCGTAATGCCGATGCCGACCTGGCTTGTGAAGTGCTGAACGAGGAATTTGCGAAAGAAATAGAGATGGGCGAGATTTCTCCGATTCTTGCGGAAAGAGATTTAGCTACTGTTGCTATCGTAGGCGAGAATATGAAACATACCCCGGGTATCGCCGGTAAACTTTTCGGTACGCTGGGACGCAACGGTATCAACGTAATTGCCTGTGCGCAGGGAGCTTCGGAAACAAATATCTCTTTTGTGGTCGATTCCAAATCTCTGCGTAAATCCCTGAATGTCATTCACGACTCTTTCTTCCTCTCCGAATATCAGGTACTGAACCTCTTTATCTGCGGTGTCGGTACAGTAGGCGGCAGCCTCGTAGAACAGATTCGTTGCCAACAGCAGAAACTCATGATGGAAAACGGATTGAAACTCCATGTGGTAGGTATCATTGATGCTGCTAAAGCAATGTTCAGCCGTGAAGGTTTCGACCTTTCTAATTTCCGTCAGGAACTGTTGGAAAAGGGTAAAGACAGTAGTCTGCAAACCATCCGCGACGAGATTATCGGAATGAACATCTTTAATTCCGTCTTTGTAGACTGTACGGCCAGCGCCGATATCGCATCGCTTTACAAAGATTTCCTGCAGCACAATATCTCTGTGGTAGCAGCCAACAAGATTGCCGCTTCTTCCGCTTACGAAAACTATCGCGAACTGAAAACGATTGCCCGCCAACGTGGTGTGAAATATCTGTTCGAAACAAACGTAGGTGCAGGTCTTCCGATTATTAACACGATCAACGACCTGATTCATAGCGGCGACAAGATTCTGAAGATTGAAGCAGTGCTTTCAGGCACACTGAACTACATCTTTAATAAGATCAGTGCCGATATTCCTTTCAGCCGTACCATCAAAATGGCGCAGGAAGAACGCTACTCCGAACCGGACCCGCGTATCGACCTGAGTGGAAAAGACGTCATCCGTAAACTGGTGATTCTGGCACGTGAAGCCGGATACCGCATCGAGCAGGAAGACGTAGAAAAGAACCTCTTTGTCCCCAATGACTTCTTTGAAGGTTCTCTGGAAGATTTCTGGAAACGTGTTCCAAGTCTCGACGCAGACTTTGAAGCCCGTCGCCAAGTATTGGAGAAAGAAAATAAACACTGGCGTTTCGTTGCCAAACTGGAGAACGGAAAAGCCTCTGTCGGCTTACAGGAAGTAGGCGCCAACCACCCGTTCTACGGCTTGGAAGGCAGCAACAACATTATCCTGCTTACTACAGAACGCTATAAAGAATATCCGATGATGATTCAAGGATACGGTGCCGGTGCCGGAGTAACGGCTGCGGGAGTATTCGCTGATATCATGAGTATCGCAAACGTTTAATTAAGTTGAGAATTGAGAGTTGAGAATGGAGAGTGTCCATTCGGTATCTTTTCATTCTCAACTCTCAACTCTCAACTCTCAACTTATTAAAATGAAGCATATCATTATATTGGGAGACGGAATGGCCGACTGGCCAGTGAAGTCATTAGGGGACAAGACGCTCCTGCAATATGCAAAGACGCCATATATGGATCAGTTAGCCCGAATGGGACGTAACGGCCGCCTGATTACTGTGGCGGAAGGTTTCCATCCGGGTAGTGAAGTAGCCAACATGTCTGTGTTGGGATATAATCTTCCGAAAGTGTACGAAGGTCGTGGACCGCTGGAAGCTGCCAGTATCGGCGTGGATTTGAAACCGGGCGAGATGGCAATGCGTTGTAACTTGATTTGTGTGGAAGGAGAGATTCTGAAGAATCACTCTTCCGGACATATATCTACGGAAGAAGCGGATGTACTGATCCAATACCTGCAAGAGAAACTAGGCAATGACCGCGTACGGTTCCACGCAGGAGTCCAGTACCGTCATCTGTTGGTTATCAAGGGAGGAAATAAAGAACTGGACTGCACTCCTCCGCACGATGTTCCTTTGAAACCTTTTCGTCCGCTGATGGTGAAACCATTGGCCCCGGAAGCACAAGAAACGGCAGACCTGATTAACGACCTGATTCTAAAATCACAGGAACTGTTGAAGAATCATCCGTTGAACCTGAAACGCATAGCTGAAGGCAAAGACCCCGCCAATAGTATTTGGCCCTGGAGCCCTGGTTATCGTCCGCAGATGACTACTTTCTCCGAAACTTTCCCGCAAGTGAAAAAAGGTGCGGTGATTTCGGCAGTCGATCTGATAAACGGAATCGGTTATTATGCCGGATTACGTCGTATTGCGGTAGAAGGGGCAACCGGCCTGTATAATACGAATTATGAAAATAAAGTGGCTGCTGCATTGGAAGCCTTGAAAACTGATGACTTTGTCTATCTTCATATCGAAGCCAGCGATGAGGCCGGACATGAAGGAGACATCGACTTGAAACTTCTCACTATCGAGAATCTGGATAAACGTGCCGTAGGACCTATCTACGAAGCAGTGAAAGATTGGGATGAACCGGTAGCAATAGCCGTATTGCCTGACCATCCTACTCCCTGCGAACTTCGTACGCACACTTCCGATCCTATCCCGTTCCTTATCTGGTATCCGGGAATTGAGCCGGACGAGGTGCAAACTTACGACGAAGTATCTGCCTGCAATGGTAGTTATGGTGTGTTGAAAGAAGACGAGTTTATTAAAGAATTTATGAAATAATGTTCACCACAGATTACACAGATTCGCACAGATTTAAAGTGATAAGAGACTTTTGTATTATGTAATAATAGAGAAAATATCTGTGTAAATCTGTGTAATCTGTGGTGAGCACTAAAAATATCATCCCATGAAATATTATAGTACGAATAAACAAGCGCCGGTGGCTTCTTTACAGGAAGCAGTTGTAAAAGGTCTTGCAGCCGATAAAGGGTTGTTTATGCCTATGTCTATCAAGCCTCTTCCACAAGAGTTTTACGATACGATTGATACGTTGTCTTTTCAGGAAATAGCTTATCGTGTAGCTGATGCTTTCTTCGGTGAGGATATTCCTGCCGACACCCTGAAACAGATTGTATATGATACCTTAAGTTTTGATGTACCTTTGGTGAAAGTAGCGGATAACATCTACTCGCTCGAACTTTTCCACGGACCGACACTGGCCTTCAAAGATGTAGGCGGTCGTTTCATGGCGCGTCTGCTGGGATACTTTATTAAGAAGGAAGGTCAGAAGAATGTAAATGTACTGGTAGCCACTTCCGGTGATACGGGAAGTGCCGTGGCTAACGGCTTTCTGGGTGTGGAAGGTATTCATGTATATGTACTCTACCCGAAAGGAAAAGTCAGCGAAATACAGGAAAAACAGTTCACTACTTTGGGACAGAATATCACCGCTCTCGAAGTGGACGGAACGTTTGATGACTGCCAGGCATTGGTAAAAGCTGCTTTCATGGATAAGGAACTGAATGAACATCTGTCACTGACTTCTGCCAATTCTATCAATGTAGCCCGCTTCCTGCCGCAAGCATTCTATTATTTCTATGCTTATGCACAGCTGAAGCGTGCCGGAAAAGCCGATAATGCCGTGATTTGTGTTCCTAGCGGAAACTTCGGAAACATCACAGCCGGATTATTCGGAAAGAAAATGGGCTTGCCTGTCAAACGTTTTATTGCTGCCAACAACCGCAACGATATATTCTATCAATATCTGCAAACAGGTAAATACAATCCCCGTCCGTCTATTGCAACAATTGCTAACGCCATGGACGTGGGAGATCCTAGCAACTTTGCCCGTGTACTTGATTTGTATAATGGTTCGCACGCTGCTATCTCTGCCGAAATTTCAGGAACAACTTATACCGACGAACAGATCCGTGAAACGGTGAAAGAAACTTGGAAAGAACATCATTATCTCCTCGATCCTCACGGAGCTTGCGGATACCGTGCATTGGTAGAAGGCTTGAAAGAAGGCGAGACGGGTGTATTCCTTGAAACGGCTCATCCGGCCAAGTTCCTTGAAACAGTGGAAAGCATTATCGGTGAATCAGTAGAGATACCTGCCAAATTGCAGGAATTTATGAAAGGCGAGAAGAAGAGTTTGCTAATGACGAAAGAGTTTGCAGATTTCAAGAGCTATTTACTTTTATTGTAGTTAGTCTTAATAGGTTGTTAAACAGTGATTTATAAAACGTTAACAGCCTGTTGGAATGAAAGAAAGATTCTCACCGCAATGAGAAAAAACACTCATAGTAATGAGAACTTTTTCTCATTGCGGTGAGAATCTTTTCTCATAGTGATGAGAATTCTTGAGAATTGTACTTCCCTGATAATGGTTGACTATTTTATTTCTTATCACTGCTTCGGGTTGACTTGCAATATTACTAACCCTATCTACAGTTGACTTTATTATTTGTATTTCCCTGATAATGGTTGTGTACTTCGGTTTATATAGAAGCTAGAAACACTAAATACTCTCCCGTGCATTGAATGGTAAAACGATTGCTTGTAGCTTCATTAAGAGTTCCTTGCCACCAATTCGTAAAGTCGCTAAGCGGATAAACCAATCCTTCCCCTTTCAATCCTTTCGCTCCGAAATTGATAATGGAAATTTGCTGGCCTGTGTGAGACATAAAAGTCTGCGTGCCATTTGCGGGAATAAATACCCCGTAATCCGTAACAGTTCGTACTTCCATACCGCTTTTCATATAATCCAGCAGCAAACTGATATTTCCTAATGTATGGTCTTCCCGTTTTCCGGTAGCACCGACGATGGCTATTCTCCGGTAGCCTTTTTCTTGCAGGAAGTGGACAGCTTTGGTTTGGTCATTCGTTTCCTGATCGGCTATATGGTGAATAATGTCCGAAAAGCGTGTTTTGTTTTCCGGCGAAAGAGAATCTCCGTCGCCAATAATAATATCGGGAGTATGGCCACGTAAGATATATTCGTTGGCTGCTCCATCGCAACAAATCACGAATTTAGCCTCTTCTAGTATTTTCAGGGGAAGCACATGCGTAGGATATTCGCCGTTGGCAAGTATGACGGCTTCGGGAGTATAGTGTTCACTTATCATTGTACGCTCATTAATTTTTTCCATTTAAAGTAGCCAAAGATAGCTATAATGGAGTAAAGTCCGTATAAAGCAGAAGTAAAATAAAGGTCTTTGTAGATATAAAGTCCGCAGCAGACAATATCCACAAGAATCCAGGCAAACCATTGCTCGACGTATTTACGTGCCAGCATCCACATGCCGACAATGCTCAATGCCGTGGTAAAACTATCCAGCCAGGGCACGTTGCTGTCCGTATATTCGATCAGTATCCATGCAATGCCGATAAATGCAACAATAAATACCAGAAAAAGAGGTAAGTAACATTTCCATGGAGTATGCACGATAGGAAGGTCTTTGGGTTTGTCACCGGTTGAAGCATCTGCCGACTGTTGACCTTTCTTCTTTCTGTGTCCCCACATCCAGAAGAACCAACCGTAGATGGCAGCTATCAGATAGTAGATATTGATACCGAAATCGGCATACAGTCCTGCTTTGTAATATACGAAGATATAGATGGCAGGCATCACGATACCTGCTATCCAAAGGTAGATACTTGCCCGGTACTCCAACCAAAGGTAGACCAGCCCGACAATCGTACCGAATATTTCCAGAAAATTCAATTCCATAACTCTGTGTGATTAAAAGCGGAAAGAAACATGTCCCATAACGTTTGTTCCTGCTTGCGCTGCATATCCGGCATAGTTTCCCCGATTCTCTACCGTATCGGTGTAGTCGCTCGAGGCCCAACCGTTGTTTTCATATTTTTCATTAAACAGATTGTACACAGTGAACCCTACCGTGACTTCTTTCAACACCTTCTTGGGACGGAAGGAGTACGCCAGATTGAGGTTACTGACAAAATATTTATCAAGAGTCAATTCTTCTACTTCCGCATTTGTCATATACTGTTTGCTTACGAACTGCGATTGCAGAGCTGCTTCGAATCCCTTATAAATGAATGAGAAGCGGTTATTAAATAGAAAGTCGGGTGAGAAAGCGATGTGAGTGTCTTTATGCTTGATCTGAACAGTCGGGAGGGAAGTAGAACTGCCATCTTCATTATAATGGTAGCCCGGCAGGCTTTCTACAAAATCCTGGATGCGGTTTTTGCTCCATGTAGCGTTTATATCCCATTGAAACCATTTACATGGTTTGATTCCCAGCATTAGCTCGACTCCCATACGATAACTGTCCGGCACGTTTTCGGTCAGTGCTTCACCGATGTCATTTAAAGCTCCGGTCAGAACCAGTTGGTCGGTATAATCCATGTAGTAGAAGTTTGCACCTGCTGTCAGCCATTGGTTGGCGAAAGTATATCCCGCTTCATAGTCGAGTAATTTTTCTGCTTTGGGATACGAATCCGGATCGCCATCCGTATAATTGTTTCTGGTCGGTTCCTTTTGAGCAACCGAGAAAGAGGCATAAACGCGATGGTTGGACGTGATGTTCCAGTTTAATCCTACTTTCGGGTTAAAGAAATCGAACTTCTTGTCTACTGCCAGTGGACGCAGGGCATTTTTGCTCCAGTCATATTTATCATTGTTGCCGTCGATGGTATAGTCGATGTGTCGATACTGAAGATCGGCATACGCGCTTAACCCGCTGGTGAGATCGTAGTTTGCTTTCAGATAAATATTACCATCGGTCTTTTGGGATTTATTGCGGTAATATTCATGGTCGGGAGATAGAGTGCCCACATAATTCTTCACCCAGGGAACTTTTCCTAAGTTATTGCCCCGGTATTGATTCAAACCACCTCCTAGAGACGCATTCAGCCTGTTGACCGTATAATTGAGAGAAAAAACGCCGCCACCGAATTTGTTGTCCATCTTCTTCTGACGGACTAAATCACTTTTGGTTATTTCGGTTCCATCAATAGTGAATGGCTTCAGGCCATATTCTATAAGGGATCTTCCGTCTTTGTACTCTTCGTAATAGCCGTCGCCTTTGGTATAATGCAAGGCAACGTTCAAATTCCAGGCTGTCGAGAAAGTATGATTGAAGAGAAGTTGATAATTCTTTTGCAGATAATTATCCGTTTGGTCGTCATAAAAATGCTTGTTGCCGTTGGCATCGGTGTACATCTCGCCACAGGGGTTGTAGCGTCTGCCGAAATCCTCCATTTCCTTTTTGGTTGCGTATCCCCAGGCGTGATATGTCTTTTCTTTTCCGGCAAATGCAATCAGTTTCACAGATGTGTTTTCTGCAAAGTAGCCTCCTGTAGGTAGTAAGAATTCAGGTCTACCGAAGCGCGGTCTATGTATCCGTCCGTACCGATATTGGAAAGACGAGCGTCAAACGTCCAATGATTATTGAGCAAACCGGTTCCCACTTTCACCGTTTCTTTGTGCGTGTTGAATGAACCGTATGAACCGTTGAATTCGGCATACGGCTTCATGGATGCACCTTCAGTCTGCATATTAACGCTGGCTCCGAAGGCACCTGCCCCATTGGTAGACGTACCTGCGCCGCGTTGCACTTGCATATCCTTTACGGAAGAAGAGAAGTCGGGCATATTTACCCAGAACAGGTTGTGACTTTCGGCATCGTTCATCGGTATGCCGTTTACCGTGATGTTGATACGTGTACCGTCGGTTCCGCGCACGCGAAGAGTCGTGTAGCCGATACCTGCTCCTGCATCCGATGTGGTCAGCGTGGAAGGAGTCATGCTTAACAGATAAGGGATGTCTTGTCCGAAGTTAACCTTCTTCAATTCCGCTTTGCCTATATTGGTGAATGCCACGGGAGTTTTGGCGGTGGCACGCGTGGATACTACCTGCACTTCTTGCAGGTTTACTACTCTCATACTATCCTTTACACTCGTCTGTGCATGAACAGTGATGCCTACGCCCGATAAGGCGATGGTCATCCATACAATTTTTTTCATCTTGCTTACTAATTAGTTCTCTACGCCGGCATTACCCGGATCAGATTCTATGGGTATGTTCTCAGCCCGTCATGTTAAGGCACCCCTACCAGTGAATCGGTCACAAAAATACTGCTTTTGCAGGAGGAAAGCAAAAAAAACTTTTAGATTCACTAAAAACAATATAACTTTGTAAATTGTTGAAATAACAAAACTGTATTTATTCACTTAATATATATATTTAATTATGCTACTATTATTGCAAGCAACACAAGCTGCGGATTCCGTGCAAGTGGCCGCAGATAAATTGATGGAACAAGCGATTGCCAATGCCGACGGATTGGATAAACTTTCGTTGATTACTCAACAACTGATAGACTTTGGTATCCGTGCCGGCGAACGTATATTGATTGCGGTCCTTGTCTTTGTCGTCGGACGTTTCCTTATTTCGCTGCTCAACAAGTTTATTAGACGTCTGATGGATAAACGAAAAGTGGATGTAAGTATCAAAACTTTCGTTAAAAGTCTGGTCAATATTCTGTTGACAATCCTGTTAATCATTTCTGTCGTTGGCGCTCTGGGAGTTGAAACCACTTCGTTCGCAGCTTTATTGGCTTCTGCCGGTGTGGCTGTCGGTATGGCTTTATCCGGCAATCTGCAGAACTTTGCCGGGGGACTGGTTATTCTTTTGTTCAAACCTTATAAGGTCGGTGACTGGATAGAAACACAGCAAGGTTCAGCCGGTACAGTAAAAGAGATCCAGATATTTCATACCATCCTTACTACTGCGGATAATAAACTGATTTATATACCCAATGGTTCATTGAGCAGTGGGGTAGTTACCAACTACAGTCATCAGGAAACCCGCCGTGTAGAATGGATTATTGGTATAGATTATGGAGAAGATTATGAGAAAGTACAGAAAATCGTTTATGAAATTCTTGCTGCTGATAAACGCATCCTGAAAGAACCGGCTCCCTTTGTAGCTCTTCATGCGCTGGACGCCAGCAGTGTGAATGTAGTGGCACGTGTATGGGTAAATAGCGGAGATTACTGGGGTGTTTATTTCGATATAAATAAAGCGATTTACGAAACCTTCAATGAAAAAGGTATCAACTTCCCTTTCCCACAACTTACAGTACATCAGGGAAATTAATTATTATACGCTGATTATTCCAAAAAAAACGAGGGAGTTTCACATTGAGTGGAGCTCTCTCGTTTTTTGGAAAACTTGTCTGGTGTGATTGAATAAATTTCTTTCTTTTATTTAATGCCGAAATCTTCGGCTAGTTCATATCTATCTTCTTTGATTCCCAGTACATGATTGATCTTTCTTCTTTTCTCAAGATCTTTAAAGTAGTTTTCCACAACCTGATAGAGATCGAAATTAGTGGTTGAGCCTGCGGCTAAATCGAGTGATTCCACCATCTTTTCTACGGCTTGATGGATTTTCTCTGCGTCTATCAGATGCAGTTCGTTGCTGTGTATTAAATATTTCTCCATAACTGCAATGTTTTTAATGTTATATAGGTATAACATCTCGTAGTCATGGAAAGTTCAATGATTGAATGTTAGATTTTGGCAAGTGCCTGATCCAAATCAGCAATCAGGTCATCAATATGTTCTGTTCCAATGGATAGGCGTACGGTGCCCGGATAAATTTCCTGTTCGGCTAGTTCTTGCTCATTGAGCTGCGAATGGGTAGTGCTCGCCGGGTGGATCACCAATGATTTCACGTCGGCCACATTGGCCAGCAGGGAGAAAATCTCCAGACTGTCGATGAAACGGTGTGCCTCTTCTTGTCCGCCTTTTACCTCGAAAGTGAAGATAGAACCGGCACCGTTCGGGAAATAACGTTGATACAGTGCATGGTCGGGATGGTTGGATAATGACGGGTGATTCACTTTCTTCACTTTTGGATGATTGTTTAAGAAATTCACTACCTTCAATGCATTTTCTACATGACGCTCTACACGTAAGGAAAGAGTTTCTAGGAGTACAGGATAAAAGCGTTGAATGGGCTGATGGTAGCTCCTGTGTCGCGCAGCAAAATGGCCCGGATGCGGATTGCATAGGCAGCCGGACCGGCTGCATCGACGAAGCGTACGCCATGATAGCATGGATCGGGTTCGGTCAGTTGTGGGAATTTGCCGGAAGCTACCCAGTCGAATTTACCTGAATCTACAATAACTCCTCCCAATGAAGAACCGTGTCCGCCAATGAACTTTGTTGCGGAATGTACTACGATATCTGCTCCGTGTTCGATGGGGCGGATTAAATACGGAGTTCCGAATGTGTTATCAATAATCAAAGGTATTTTGTGGCGGTGGGCTATTTCTGCCACTGCTTCTATATCAATGATATTTGAATTTGGATTTCCCAAAGTTTCGATAAATACGGCTTTTGTATTTTCCTGAATAGCTTTTTCGAAGTTCGACAAATCGCTTGGATCAACGAATGTTGTTGTGATACCATAGCTGGGCAAGGTATGTGCCAGTAGGTTATAACTTCCTCCGTAAATGGTTTTGGCTGCTACAATATGATCGCCTGCACGAGTGATATTCTCGAAAGCGTAAGTGATGGCAGCGGCACCCGAAGCGACTGCCAGCCCTGCTACTCCTCCTTCAAGGGCGGCTACGCGTTGTTCAAAGACTCCTTGAGTGGAGTTGGTCAGACGGCCGTAGATGTTTCCCGGGTCCTGCAGGCCGAAGCGTGCGGCTGCATGGGCGGAGTTGTGAAATACATAAGAGGTGGTCTGGTAAATAGGTACTGCGCGGGCATCTGTTGCCGGGTCTGCTTGTTCTTGTCCTACATGAACCTGTAAAGTCTCGAAGTGTAATTTCTTTGTTGCCATAATCGTATGCTTTTTTAAGTTTGATATTCTCTCTTTATTTTCTTGCAAAGTTATGGGATGTAGATATATCGAACAATATATAGGGAAAATATAGAAAATAATGCTATTTTTGTGCCGTTATATAGAATAAAGTAACTGCGTTATTTCTGAAAATCACCTTTTAGAAGAATATTTTTCTTATGGATACTTTTGATAAGCTGGATAAAGTAGATTTGCAAATACTCCGTACTTTGCAAGAGAATGCCCGATTGACAACGAAAGAGTTGGCTGCGCGGGTGAGTCTTTCTTCAACTCCTGTTTTTGAACGTCTTAAACGGTTGGAGAATGGAGGCTATATAAAGAAGTATATTGCCGTATTGGATGCGGAAAAACTGAATCAGGGATTTGTCGTGTTTTGCAGTGTGAAGCTTAGACGTCTGAATAGGGATATAGCGGCAGAGTTTACACGGATCATACAGGATATTCCTGAAGTAACCGAATGTTATAACATATCAGGAAGTTATGATTATCTGTTGAAGATTCATGCTCCCAACATGAAATACTATCAGGAGTTTATTCTGAATGTGTTGGGGACGATTGATAGCTTGGGTTCGCTGGAAAGTACGTTTGTGATGGCAGAAGTGAAGCATCAATATGGGATACATATTTAGTCCTTTGTGTGATAGTCTGAAATTTATCTTGTATATTTGCTATGTAATATAAATCCTGTTTTGCTGACACAATGAAATGGCAACTTTGTAAATAGCTTCGCCCATATGGATTGTAACAATAGAGAGTTCTGCTGCTACAACTGTTTGTGATTTAACGTAAGTCACAAGTTATTTTTTTATTCTATTCAATAAACTATATAAAAGAAGCCATTACAATGAATTCGAACATATATCCTCGTTCTAATGATTTTCAGACTATTTACCTGAATACGGTGATTAAGAATCCTGCTATTATCGTAGGTGATTATACAATATACAATGACTTTGTAAATGATCCGGTGCTTTTTGAGAAGAACAATGTCTTATATCATTATCCGATTAATAAAGACCGCTTGATAATAGGAAAATTCTGCTCCATAGCCTGTGGGGCTAAGTTTCTTTTCAATAGTGCAAACCACACATTGAATTCTTTATCCAATTATACGTTTCCTATCTTTTTTGAGGAATGGAATTTAGATAAGGGAGATGTTACTTCTGCCTGGGATAATAAAGGGGATATAGTAATAGGTAATGATGTCTGGATTGGATATGAAGCTGTTATTATGGCAGGAGTACATATCGGGAATGGAGCAGTCATTGCGTCGCGGGCAGTGGTTACTAAAGATGTTCCTCCTTATACAATAGTAGGCGGAACGCCGGCCAGGGAGATTAGGAAACGTTTTGATGAGCAAACGATTGCCCGATTGCAAGAATTGCAATGGTGGGATTGGAGTGTCGAAAAGATCTCCGAATGTATACCTTATATTATAGGTGGAAAGATAGAAGAACTGATGAAAAGATAAACAATGCATATATGAAATTTATAATAGAACCCGGAACTTCTACTGATATAGATGAATTGGAAAAGCTGTATAATGAACTGAATGATTATCTGGCAGCTACGATTAATTATCCCGGATGGATAAAAGGTATCTATCCAATTCGGGAGGATGCAGTTGCCGGTGTGAATGATAACATGCTTTACGTAGCAAGAACCGATGGGAGAATTGCCGGTTCGGTCATCTTAAATCATCAGCCGGAAAAGGCTTATGAGAATGTCAGATGGAAAATGGAACTGGATTATAGCTGTATCTTTGTGATACATACTTTTGTTGTGCATCCTTCTTTTTTGAAAAAGGGAGTAGGGCATGCGTTGATGGATTATTCGTTGGAATTGGCTCAAAGGTCGGAAATAAACTCTGTTCGGTTAGATGTTTATGAGAAAAATCTTCCTGCCATATCGTTATACGAAAAATGCGGTTTTGAATATGTTGATACCGTGGATTTAGGACTGGGACAGTACGGCTTGGATTGGTTCAGACTTTATGAGAAAATCATTTAATACTCCTTTTCCTGTGTAATACATTGCACCGTTATAATTCGGTTATTCTTAGATTTGTAGAATGATAATTATTACATCATAAACATGAAGAAATTAATTATTGTATTTGTTCTTTTTTTATCAACATTCTCTTGTTTCTCACAAACAGAATTTACGACTTGCCTATTTGATGGAGCAAGAAACAGAGTTATACCCATAACTGTTTATCAGCCACAGAAAGTAAATTCAAAAACGAAAGTCATTATATTCAATCATGGTTATGATGGAAATAAGAATAGAAAATCTAATCAGACCTATTCTTATCTGACACGATTCCTTTCTCAAAAAGGATTTTATGTGATAAGTATACAACATGAATTGCCGAATGATCCACTCTTGGCTATGGAAGGCGATTTTATGCAAACCCGTATGCCAAACTGGGAAAGAGGAGTGGCAAATATCTATTTCACCATTCAGGAGTTTAAGAAGTTGAAACCACAATTAGACTGGGATAAACTTATACTGATAGGACACTCCAATGGTGGTGATATGACAATGTTGTTTGCTACTAAATATCCGCATTTAATAAACAAAGCCATATCTATGGATCATCGCAGAATGATTATGCCTAGAACGGAGAAGCCCCGGTTGTATACATTAAGAGGATGCGATTATGATGCGGATGCGGGAGTACTCCCCACAAAACAAGAACAGGAGCAATTTCATATGAAAGTTGTGAAATTGGACGGAATAACGCATAGTAATATGGGAGAGAATGGAACGGAAGAGCAACACAGGCTTATTAATCAATCTATTTCTGGATTTCTGACACAGAAATAACTGAAGTATTCTATTTATTTTATCCAACGGTTTTAAATCGGGAGCCTGTTTTTCTTATAACTTTGCAGCTGATTTTAGAAAAAGAAGTTTGGAATGATAAATAAGTATGAAGCACGGCTAGGTACAGAGCGTATGTTGCCGCTCGTTTTCAAAATGGCGCTTCCCGCAGTAGTTGCCCAATTCGTCAATTTGCTGTATAGCATGGTCGACCGTATCTATATCGGACATATTCCGGGTATTGGTACTGATGCGTTGGCTGGGGTAGGAGTGACGACTTCTCTTGTTATACTGATTTCTTCTTTCTCGGCGATTGTAGGAGGAGGGGGCGCGCCATTGGCAGCCATGGCACTGGGACAGGGCGATCGTCTGCGTGCCGGAAAAATTTTGGGGAATGGTTTTGTCTTATTAATACTATTCACCCTGTTCACTTCGTTCATCGCATATACTTTTATGGAACCGATTTTGCTTTTTACGGGTGCTTCGGAAAATACGTTGGAATATGCGGTTGATTATCTTTCCATCTATTTATTAGGAACTGTTTTCGTTGAAATATCTACAGGATTGAATAGCTTTATTAATGCACAGGGACGGCCGGCTATTGCCATGTACTCCGTCTTGATCGGTGCCTTATTGAATATTATTCTTGATCCTATTTTCATTTTCTGGTTTGATATGGGAGTGAAAGGAGCTGCTTTGGCTACCGTATTGTCTCAAGCATGTAGTGCGGCGTGGGTATTGAGTTTTCTCTTTTCCCGTCGTGCTTCCTTACCTTTGGAAAAGCGTAATATGCGGTTGAGCCGGAAGATTGTATTCGCCATGTTAGCTTTGGGAATATCTCCATTTATAATGGCAAGTACGGAGAGCCTGGTTGGTTTTGTATTGAATAGTAGTCTGAAAAATTTTGGAGATATTTATGTCAGCGCATTAACTATCTTGCAAAGTGCGATGCAGTTTGCAAGTGTTCCGTTAACCGGTTTTGCGCTGGGATTTGTTCCGATTATCAGTTATAATTATGGTCATGGTGATAAACAACGTGTGAAAGACTGTTTCCGTATTGTGATGATAACCATGTTTTCATTTAATCTGTTATTGATGCTACTTATGATCTTGTTTCCTACGATTGTAGCATCTGCTTTTACTAGTGATGAAAAATTGATAGAAACAGTCCGTTGGACAATGCCTGTCTTCTTGGGTGGTATGACTATTTTTGGATTACAACGTGCCTGTCAGAATATGTTTGTAGCCTTGGGACAAGCAAAAATACCTATTTTTATTGCTTTGTTGCGTAAAGCGATTCTACTGATTCCATTGGCATTGATATTACCGCATTATATGGGAGTAACCGGTGTATATGCAGCCGAAGCAATATCTGATGCCACAGCGGCAATTTGCTGTACTTTGTTGTTCTTTTGGCAGTTCCCCAAGATTCTGGGGAAAATACAGGGGAATATTTTGCGTACAGATTAGAAACAGCCAATGTACAAAGCATTGGCTATTTTTTGATTGATAATTAGAATAAAATGCGGAGAATAATCGTTATATTTACCGCAAAATATACGGAGAATATGAAATCAATCTATATCTGGCAACAAACTGATTGGCCTGATTTTACTTGGGATGATGCAAAACTATCTTATAAATTAGGTAGAGTCAGGGGCTTGCAAGGTAGACTTGTAGGGCGAATGAGTGCACTTGGTTTTGATTTGAAGAATAGTGCTATGCTTGATGCGTTGACAGCAGATATTACAAAGTCATCGGAAATAGAAGGAGAGATATTGAATGTTGATCAGGTGCGTTCTTCTGTGGCTCGTCATTTGGGCATAGAGATAGAAGGATTACCCGAAGCAGACCGCTATATAGATGGAGTGGTGCAAGTTATGATAGATGCTACTCAAAACTACATGCAACCATTGACGGCTGAACGCTTTTTTAATTGGCATGCTGCATTGTTTCCTACAGGACGAAGTGGGGTATATAAAATAACGGTTGCCGATTGGCGGCAAGGTGCAGAGCCAATGCAAGTCATATCAGGAGCGATGGGAAAAGAGAAAATACATTATCAGGCTCCTGATTCGGATCATGTTCCTTACCAGATGAAACTGTTTTTGGAGTGGGTAAATGGTAATCAGAAGATAGATCCTGTTCTGAAAGCTGCGATTGCTCACTTATGGTTTGTGACTATTCACCCTTTTGATGATGGGAATGGACGTATATCCCGAACGATCACTGATTTGTTTTTAGCTCGTGCAGATGAAATGCCACATCGTTTTTATAGTATGTCTGCCGAAATACGCAAGCAGCGTAAGAGGTATTATGAGATGCTGGAGAAAACACAAAAAGGCAGTTTGGATATAACAAATTGGCTTGAATGGTTTCTTGACTGTCTGGAAGCTGCATTACTTGATACAGAGAAATCAATCAGTACGATTTTGCAGAAAGCTGCTTTCTGGGATAAGTATCGGTTGGTTTCGATGAATGAACGGCAGATTAAAATGGTGAATTTGTTTTGGGATGGTTTTGATGGCAAGTTGACCTCTTCCAAATGGGCGAAGATAACCAAATGCTCTCCTGACACTGCATTGCGTGATATACAAGATTTAATAACTAAAGGTGTATTTCGTAAAACAGACGAGGGAGGGCGGAGTACTAATTATGAATTGGTCTTATAATTTGGCGGTAATTATTAATGGTTATCATCGCGATAAATACGTATAATAATGGCACTTATATACGACCCGACACCGATCAGTTAGGTCATAACAAAAAGTAATTATACAAGAGATTTGTAGCCATCAACAGACGGATGCAAGAGGTTGGAGTGGAAAAATATTATGAGGAAGTAAAAGACCTGCCTCGTTATTAGCTCATTACTAGCTTTCTCTGTTTCATTCCAGCTCCTGTGCATAAATGTTGATGGCGCGTAATGCCTTTGAGATTTCAGTCGGGGTGATGCCCTGACATTCTATTCTCAATACTTTTTCCCAGTCCTCTATATCTACATTCCATTTGTAGATTTGGGGACATAGGGTGAACAGCGCTGCGATATGTTTTATATCCCGTGCATTTCTAACCGAGGTTCGAAAAATGAGTATTTGCTCTTCCATAGTTACTATCAATTACTTTTGTTTTCAGTGCAAAGGTAGGTTTAAACAAGGTCCTGTATAGGATTATTCGACGAATGCCCTGATTACTCATGACGAAATAAGTAATCGGGGAGATTAACTTCATATACTTATCCTTTGAAAAGTCAGTCATCTGTACCTGTCAATATATAAAAAAGTGTATCTGTTCTCGTCTTTCTTTTTTGATTTACTTTGCAGTGTTGTTTTAATCTCCTAATATACTTAAAGGTTATGAAGTTGAATTTTGCTAAAAGAATGTCTTATATAAAGGCTTCGGAAATAAGAGAAATATTAAAAGTTACCGAACAGGAAGATGTGATTTCGTTTGCAGGTGGTCTGCCTGCTCCAGAACTTTTTCCGATAGATGAAATCAATGAGATCAATCAGATCGTATTGAAAGAGGCAGGTACGAAAGCGCTCCAATATACTACAACAGAAGGTTATGCTCCTTTGCGCGAATGGATTGCCAACCGGATGAACGAACGTTTGGGCACGGCTTTCGATAAAGATAATATTCTGATTACCCACGGCTCACAACAGGGATTGGACTTATCCGGAAAAGTTTTTCTGGACCAGGGAGATATCGTACTTTGCGAAAGCCCAACATATTTGGCTGCAATCAGCGCGTTCAAAGCGTATGGATGTAGCTTTATTGAAATTCCCACGGATGGGGACGGTATGATGATGGATGTTTTGGAAGAAATTTTGAGCAATACTCCTCATATAAAGCTGATATATGCAATACCTACTTTTCAGAATCCTACAGGAAAGACGTGGAGCCTGGAAAGACGCAGGAAATTGGCTGAATTATCAGCAAAATACGGTGTTGCGGTTATTGAAGACAATCCGTACGGCGAGTTAAGGTTTGAAGGAGAGTCTTTGCCATCTATAAAGTCTTTTGATGAGGCTGGAAATATCCTGTGTACAGGTAGTTTCTCGAAAATATTCTGTCCCAGTTTCCGGATTGGCTGGATTGCGGGGGATAAAGAGATTATCCGCAAATACGTATTGGTCAAGCAAGGTACGGATTTACAATGCAACACTATTGCCCAAATGACCATCGCCGAATACCTGAAGCGCTATGATATTGATAAACATATTGCCAAAATAGTAGAAGTATACAGAAAACGCAGAAATGTGGCGATTGAAAGTATAGAACGTTATTTTCCTGATACTATAAAGTTTACTCGTCCCGAAGGCGGATTATTTACATGGATAGAACTTCCCGAAGGGATTTCGGCACGTGATGTTTTAGTCAGAAGCCTGGAGAAAAAGATTGCTTTTGTTCCGGGAGGCTCCTTTTATCCGAACGGAAACAAGGAAAATACGCTTCGGATCAACTACTCTAATATGCCCGAAGACAAAATAGAGAAAGGACTTAAAACCCTCGGCGAAGTGGTAAAGGAGTATATCAGTCAATCAAAATGATTCTTTGATAATGTTTCCCAAAACCTGCAAGCGTTCTTCAATGAAAGCACTCCATTGCTGACCGAAACTCAAGCGCATACAGTTTCTGTACTGGTCGTGCAGAGTAAACATGCGTCCGGGAGCAATGCTGATCTTATGTTGCATCGCTTTGTAATATAGCTCCGTGGTATCAATCTTTTTATTCAGTTCCACCCAAAGCATAAAACCTCCTTGTGGAGTGATGATTTTAGTGTCTTCGGGAAAATAGTCGGTAATAGCTTGTGCCAAATGAAGACTATTGGAATGTAGCTCATGGCGCAACTTGCGTAAATGATTCTCATACCTGCCGTTCTCCATGAAGTTGGCAATGGCTTCTTGGTTGAGGGTAGGAGTGGATATTAAATGAATATGTTTCTGACGAATAATAGCATCCTTAAACTTACCGGGGGCAATCCAGCCTACCCGATAACCGGGAGCTAACGTCTTTGATACAGAACCACACCATAACACAAGTCCCTTTTCATCGAAAGCTTTGCATGGCTTAGGGCGTGAATGTCCGAAGAATACATCGCCGTATAAATCATCTTCAATCAGAGGAATATTGTGTTCCGCCAACATCTGTACTATCTCTTTCTTATGTTCATCGGGCATGCAACTCCCAAGCGGATTACTGAAATTACTGATAAGCAGGCATAGATTGATCTGCGGCAATACTTTTCTTAAAGCATCGGGTTCGATGCCTGTTACAGGATTGGTCGGCAGTTCCAGCACATGAAGCTCCATACTGTTGGCCAACTGTAATATCCCGAAATAAACAGGACTTTCAACAGCTATCGTGTCTCCTCTTTGAGCAATAACAGATAATGCTAAAGAGATGGAATTGGTTACTCCTGTGGTAGTAACAATATCATCTTCGGTCAGATTTCCATTCCAGCTATACGCAAAACGGGCAATATAGTTTCTCAAACGAATGTTTCCTTGAGGGTCTTCATACCTGGTGCCGTTCCCCGGAAGTGAATACATGGCCTTGGTCAGTTCTTTATTGAGTTTGGCAATAGGCAATAAAACATCTTCCGGTATTCCCAGCGAAAAACGGGTGATAGACGAATCTTCGATGGAATGATATACTTCCATGATTAAGTCTGCTTCTTCCTTTCCCGGAGATTGAGCGGAAGGCTGCGTTGTTGCCGGCGCAGACAAATTTAGTGGCTTATAATTGACAATGTACCCTGATTTGGGGCGGGAAATGATGAATCCTTCCTTTTCCAGTTCATAATATACCTGAATGGCTGTATTTAAACTTACGCCATATTCATTGCTGATAGTACGTAAAGAAGGTAATTTCTCGCCTGCTTTCCATATACCTGTTTTTATTTGCCAGGCGATAGTGCCGGCTATCTTTTGATATAGGATTTCTCTTTTCATGTTTATTCTGTACTTGGCAAAGATACAAAATGATGTCTGTATCTGTTGTTGTTTGATTGCAAATAATTCATTCAGTCATTTTTTATAATTGCTTGCTATTCAGTTATAAATTTATTCCATATCATTATATTTTAGACATGACAAGATTATCATTGAAATATATTTCAACATATACATTCCTACGATAGAAGCGTCAAAAATAAAAGAGACGAACAATTTTCTTAATTTAAGTTTAGGACTTCAACAGTCGATTCGTTTCTCGGTGAGAAACACTTCGTTTCTCGGTGTCGAAAAGGTTGTTTCTCGGTGAGAAACGGGTTATTGGTTTTAAAGGAAAAGCCCGAATAGTAACCGCCTGGATAACAGTGTTTTACAAAATAACGTTATCTATCAGAAATACATAGGAGTTTTATTGACATTTTTTTTGCAATACCGTTTATTTCTATTGCATCTATTACTGTAATAATATTTACATTAGAACTAAAATATGGCATTTATAAAAGAATCTGTTTCATTCCTTTCCGTACCGTTTTGAATCAAATAACAATAATTGGAGCTTGGGAAGAATCTACATGATGAAGTAGATGAAATCAACATTTATAATAGTGGCATTTCTATTCTCGTCACCTGTTCTTCTTCGGGTACATTGGGATTGCTGTAATAATATTCAATGGATGTTCCCGAAAGTTTGTAACCGTTGGTTTTTATCCATTCCATCATTTCGTTGTACAGGACAGCCAATTCACTGTAAGTTCCTCTATGTAGACAGGAAACTATTTTTCTTTCCGGTATCGTTATGGAGCGTATATCCCCTTCACCCTGTAATTCTTTGGATGACTTTAGACCAATAATCATTTTGATATTGTGTTCCGTCAGACTTTCAAAGTTGGGATATTCAACGTAGGGGATGTCGGTAGTGACTTCACCCTGTTCCTTAAATAAAGAGTCTATTTTTACAAAGTTCTTTCCGATAGCTTCCGACATTCCGTTCATATCTGTTTGTACTTCAACAGCCAAAGCGGGCTGTTTCGGTTGCTTCAATAGCATGATTTCTGAAATTTTTCCCATAATACATTGTTTTTAGAGGGTTGATAATTAATTATTTCTTGATGACCGGAATATAGATGTCGGTAATTAGTTCTGTTCTAAGGGTGGAGGCAGGGCGGTTCATATACATTTCAAAGCTAAAGGTGCTTTGAGGACGATATTTACTTTCCGGGAACCACTCTTCATAAATAGTCCGGTAGAATTTATGCAATAAAGAGTAGTCACCGATATGCCTGAATATAGCATAACGACCACCGGGAACTTCTATCACTCCCGGCTGGAAATCATTTTCTTTGTTATCGATTATGACCCCGAGATAGAAGCGACATTTATCTATTGGGGTGATGGCCGGGTCGTCCATACTAAGGCTGACAAACTTATCATTCGACTTTTCTTCATTGCGCTGTCTAGCATAGTTGGTGAGCCTGTCCCATATTAATTTGTATCGGAGTTCATCCTTATACTTTTCACCCACCTCGATACAAAATACTTTCATCGGCAGAATCGACCGGATTTCAGGAGTGATAACCGCATGCTGTTCGTCATACATCGGCTTATACTTCTCCCTATATTGAGAGGTTGACACTCCAAAATGTTTTTTGAAGGCTTTTGCCAGACTGAATTTAGTCTGATAGTTTGTTTGCTCCGAAATCTGATTTAATGTAAAGTCGGTGGATACTAACAGATGTGCTATATGTTCGAGGCGCAAACGTTGTATGTAGCTTCCAATATTTTCTCCGGCAACGGTTTGAAACACTCTTCTGAAGTGATATTTGGAAAGTCCGCTTATCGTACTAAGTATATCTGCATCTAAACTATCGAATAAATGATTGTTGATGTAAACGACTATATCCTGAATCTTTTGGTGATGGATATTACTGGTTTCCAACTTCTGTTTCCATCGGTTCAGTTTGGGGAGCCGTTCGTTGAGTATTCGTCTAAGTTCCTTCGGCGAATAAGCGGTATCTGCATATTCATTGTACTTATCGGTGTATTTTATCCAGATATTAATCATTTCCGACATCGGAATGTCGACGATATATTTTCCATCTTTCAGGCAGTAGTAGCAATATTCATCACTTCGGGAACCGTCGGAGTTAGTACCCAGATATTTCTCTATATCAAAGCGGAGAGGCATCCCGCAACTTTGACAATACCTTTTATTTATATCTGATTCAATCATCGGTTGGGTTTTCGTTTGATGGATAGCAGTCGCTCCATATCATTAAATAAATAAGTGTCTTTCAATTCGAACATAAGCCACTTCCCATCGTGGAAAGTCGTCGTCTCATCGTATATCTTTTGAGTCTCATTGGAGAATACTTCTCGCAGAGATTCAAATTTGGCACGCTCATCTTTACCTAAAATGACCATGAAGCCAATCGTTTGTTCTTTGGCGTATAGGGCACACAGCGTTTTTCCGCCTTTGCGATATTTATATTCGTATATCCATTTTTTCCCTCCATGGTTCCATAGTTGTTCCATATTGTACTTTTGCTCGATAAGCTGACAAAGTGAAGTCCATATATCATAAAGTTCCTTACCTATCAAGGCTTCCAGTGTTTCGGGAGTGGGAATCTGCAAAGTTTCTTTCATGGTATTCTGTATTTACTTTTGATTATCCATATCACAAAGGTAGGCTGATTTTCTAATAGATCGTTGTCCAATATAGGCATTTTGTGTGTAGCTGGTGAACAATCTGCCCGGAAATTAATTTATTTTGTAAAAGCGAAATATTGGCAGTATAACCTTTATCTTTGCATTAATTTAAAAACAAAGCCCCAATTAAAGAAAATGAAAACAATATTATTAGCAGTAGGTACGCTCTGCCTCATGGCAGGTTGCTCGTCAAAAGTGGCAAGCTCAAAAGGAATCGTTAGTGATGCAACCATGAATACGGTAACGATTGTTACTGATAAGAATGATACCCTTTCGTTCAGTACGATGGATGCAAATAAAGATGAAGTCAACGGTTTGCTTCTGAATGATACGCTGGAAGTGTTCTATACCGGAAAATATACACCGGGAATGCCGGCTTCTAAATTAGTTCAGTATCCGCAATCTCCGATTGTGGGAGGTGATCGGGATGAACATGGCTGTATCGGTTCTGCCGGATATGTATGGTGTGAAGTGCAAAAAGACTGTATTCGCTTGTTTGAGAAAGGAATCCGCACGGAATCGGTGGACGATAGCAATGCTTCTGCCTTTATTGTGTTTAGTCCTGACTCTACGCAACTGGAACTTTTCTTTTCCAATAATCAACCCAATGAAATATTGGAGAGACGTGGGCTGCCTTCAGGAGGTTATGCATGGAACGTGGAAGATGACGATACGAAAAATGTACGGCTAATAGATGGCTTGTGGACAATCAGCCAAAGAAATAAGTTAATTTATAGCCAAAAGGCCGGAAACTGATTTTAAAAGCTCCGGCTTTCTGACGCTCTGTTTGTAGAGTAATGTTCTAGGTAATTAAATTAATAAGTGGATATCAAAGATGCTGAATATATAAACTTCCATCATAATCTTTGTATTTAGCATCTTTGTATATATCAACCAGTTTGTTACTGTAATCAAGAATGGTATCTTTGGAGATTTGTGATAAATTTGTAGCCAAAATACCACTTCCCAAAATGCCCGGATTACATAATATATTGTCTTTTCTTATTGAATTCATTGTAAGCTCTACACCTATGTAATCCTTGATACCTGCCTTTTCCAGACTGGATACAATATAGTTGTCCAAAGATACTTTATCATCTCCGGTCATGAATCCATACCATAATAAACACTTCATGCCTAGTTGAGTAGCCTGTTTCAGGATATCGAGATAGGTTACTCCTGAATCTCCTTTCTTGTCTATTTCGTAAGGATCGATATGGATGAAAGAGGATGCGGGAAGTGAAGGCAACAGTTCTATTGTGCCTTTCAGGGAGTCGGTATGATGTATTTCTACGGATGTACTTAATCCGATTTGTTTGGCATAAATGTCTACATTCTCCAGCGCACTCTTTTCTAAATCGAAGAATACGAACCTTTTTGCTTGCTTTCCTAATACATTCATTGCCAGGGCAGGAGAACCCAGATAATTTCCTTTTGCCATTTCTGTGCTTTCCAGTTGGTAATAAATGGAAGCTTTTAGAGATTTGTCATCATCTGCTTTCTCCAGGAAATGATAGATACCATATTGCTGCTCCGGAGTTTGCGTCATGAAGTAGATGGCACATGCGGAATTGGTTTCTACATATACTTGTGGGGCTTCATTTCTAAGAACTTCACAGAGTATCAGATGTTTCAGTACATCGGGTTGTTTTGCGAAATGAGTGTAAGTTGCCATGTGGGTACATCTTAATATTTATAGAACATAAAAGAACTGCAACCGCTATTCTTTTTAGGCATTCATTAATTCATGGATTTCATGAATATGCAGGTGTAAATGACTTAGATAACCTTCTATCATGTCTTGTAGCGTAACCTTTGTTCCTTCAAAATCACACCAGTAGCTATCCAGTTTTGTCTGATCTACAGATTTTATAACCTGAATGATATGCAGGTTAAAAAACTTCCATAGTTGAATCAGGTTATTCCAATCTTCATTTTGGTAATCTTGTAATGCTATCCACAGATCATTATCCTGACGGTAATCGGGAAAGAAAAGCAAATCTTTACTGTATTGCAATCTGACCATGCGTTGGTGATTGTTTGATGCCGAATCAATCAAATGTCCGAGAATCTGTTTGATGGTACGATTTTGTTTATTACGTTTCAACGTGATCGTATCATTTTGTAGCCCGGTTAGTATTTTCTCTTCAGTTTCTATCACATGATAGATTCCTTCTGTTATTTTGGAAAAATCGACGTTTGACATACCATTCTTTTCCTTTAGGTGTTTATAGCAAAATTGCTAATAGTACAAATATAGATAAATGTATCGATATTTATAAATTAAACGGAACTTTTCAATTCTAATTTTATCCCTCTTTCTTAAACCACCTGTAAAACCATTTACCGACTTTCTCGTAATGTCGGGTTTCGGTATCAGTATATAGCTTGGAGAAGAAAGACGTGTCCAACGGCTCTCCCGACTGGTTAGGATACAGCACGATGAAGCTATTGTTGGAGAAATATTTCCCAAGCTGTCTCGGTAACTTCTCAAAAGAACTGTCATACGAAAGAGTTCCTGGTCGTGCACTGATAATAACCAATAAATGATCGTAACTTACCTGTCCTGTCAATACCAGCAGGTCATTCCAGTCCTCTAAGAGAGAGAAATCGGTAAGCGTCTGTTTATGCCTTTTCTTTATCCACGCTTGTAGGCGGATGGTAGTCTTTTCATTGGCAAAGAAGTGTACGCGGCATCCAAGAGTGCTCCCCATGCGACAAAAGTGCTCCATCCAATGAGGAAAACCGGATTCATATTCGGCTTTAGGAGGGATGGCAACGACAATCCGTTTGATTGTATGGACCGGTATCAGAAATTTAGAGATAATTATTTCACAGTTTAATCCGTTCAATAAGTGTTCGGCAAGTATTCCAAAGTATGAATCTGTGATGTTTTTCTTGCGGTGCAGGCCGGTGATAATACTCGTAATCTCATTCTCCTTGACTGAATGGATAATACCGGAAGCTATATTCAAATCATACCGGGTGACCTTTTTGAGTGGTACATTTGCTTCCGTTGCTGTCATTTCGGCTTTTTCCAGATAATGTTTGCTTCGAATTCGTAGATTATCAGAGTTATTATCGTCGTTGATAACATTTAATGCCAGGAGATTGTCTTTCAATTTGGGGTCACGTATGACTAGAGAAAGATTCACCATGTCCTCGATAGTGTCCGGGTTGGCTATGGATATTAAAATCTTCTCTGTTTCTTTTGACGATTCATTTTCAGGTTGTGAATCATCCATCGCCATTTTTCTGGCTGTCCGCTCGGTAATCAGTGAACTCACTACGCAAGTGACCAGGATAAGCAAGACTGTTCCGTTCAGTACATCATCATTCAATAAACGTTCGCCGGTGGGCAGAATAATGTTGTATCCAACTAACACAGCCGCCAATGTGGCTGCCGCCTGTGCATTACTCAAACCATACATCAGATTTCGTTCAAGAACAGACATCTTATATATCTTTTGAGTGAGCCAGCAAGCAATCCATTTGCCTGTCAGCGCCATGGTTATCATCACGGCGGCAACTTTTAAGGCATCCCCCTCTCCGAAAAGAACACGTAAGTTGATTAACATTCCCACTCCGATAAGGAAATAAGGAATAAAAAGTGCATTACCAACGAACTCTAAATGATCCATCAATGGAGAGACGTGGGGGATGAGCCGGTTAAGTACCAATCCTGCGAGGAAAGCTCCCAAGATACCTTCCATACCAACAAGCTCCATCAACCCTGCTCCTAAAAAGACCATCGCAAGCACGAAAATAAATTGCATCACGTTGTCATTGTACCGGTGAAAGAACCAACGACCGATGCGCGGAAAGAAATAAATAATTAGTGCCCCTAGAAAGATTACTTTTACCACCAGCCAAATCCAAAACAACCCTCCGGTTTCTCCTTTGAACAATCCGCCTATAACAGCCAGTACCAGCAGCGTGAGTGTATCCGTAACGGCCGTTCCTCCTACGGCAATACTTACGCTACGATGGCGTGATATGCCGAAGCGGGTGACTATGGGGTAGGCCACGAGCGTATGGGAAGCATACATGCTGGCTAATAACACAGAGGTGATTATACCATATTTCAGATAAGATACATTTGCCACGAATCCAATCCCGATAGGAACGATAAAAGCCAGTAATCCCAGTACCAATGCTTTGTTTCGCGTCTCTTTGAAATCTCCCATATTCATTTCCAGACCAGCCAGGAACATGATGTAATAGAGTCCGACTTTCCCGAATAACTGAAAGCTGCTGTCTCGTGCCAAGATATTAAATCCATGTTCGCCAATAGCCAGTCCTGCCAGGATCATACCGATAATATGAGGGATGCGCAGTTTATTCAATAATATCGGAGCAAACAATATAATCAAGAGTACAAGGAGAAATATCCATGTAGGGTCGGTGATAGGGAATGTTAAATCAAGGCCAATCCAATCCATAATTTGACGAGTTCGTGATATTTGTTCCGCAAAATAACCTAAAAAAATGCTTCTAAAAAAGCATTAGTTAATAAAATTAGTCATTTATTTTTTCTCCAGATTCATGATTGCCGGAATGAAGAATGCAAGTGTTCCTGGGACATACGTTTTTAAATATACGATGATTTTATCCGTGTGTGCGTTTTGGGGTGTATAGTGATTTTATCCGGCTCTACTTTTAGCAATAATAGTAGTGCCGGATATGTCTATTTTTCGAATCCTAAATCATGTTCTTGTATTCCTCTTGTTTTTTCTTGGGTAACTTCTTTAAAACTTCTTCTACCGAGTGGCTAATCAACTCCTTTATGAGTTTATCGGGAACATCTCCTTCCAAGTAAACGGTTATCCAATGTTTCTTATCCGAAAAAGGTCCCCAAAAAATGTCTTCGTATTGTTCTATGAGCTCTTCTGATTTATCAGGATTACATTTCATATCCGCCCAGAATCTTCCGTTTTTAGGACGTAATGTAGCAAAAGTGAACATTTTATCCATAACCTTGAAAACCAAAGTATGTTCATCAAACGGCATACATTCTGTTGCTCCTTTGACTGACAGGCAATATTCTCTATAATCTTCGATATTCATGACTTCTCTCTTTTGATTCATTCAAAACACAAATATATTACTTTCTGTTTGCTTTTGAAAAATATGTTTCTATCTCAAAGTACCCGTTTCAATTTCGCCCTTATCCGGCTTAAACTTACCGGAGTTATTCCCAGATAAGAAGCAAGACACTCCAATGGTATTCTCTGTAATAGCTCCGGATTATTTTGTATCAGCTTCATATACCGTTCGGACGCGGTGGTGAATAAGAGAGAAATAAGTCTTTCCTCTGCTTGCAGGAACTCTGATTCGGCAAACTTGCGCCCCCAGTTGGCAATATGGATATCTTCCTTGAATAATTCGTGTAAGTCTTTGCGCTTTAATAGATACAATACCGAGTTTTCCATCAGTTCCATTGACTCATACCCCTGTTGATTATTTACATAGCTTTTCAATGAGACAATGGTTGACCCTTCTTTCCCAATCCAGAACGTTACCTCTTTTCCGTCTACGGGAATATAAGCTCTGGCAATCCCTTTCTCGATGAAAAAGATATTCGTTTCAGTCTTGCCAGCCTCCAATATATGATAACCTTTGGGATATGTGACTTTTGACAGATGTTTGACCACCTTATCTGCTGAAGCCTCCGGCATCCGATATATCCTGTTTATAATCTCGTGTATATCCATATCGCATTGAATCATTATTCTGCAAAAATACAAAAAGTTATATTAGGAAAAGAAGAATTGATGATACTCTTACACTGTCATTTCTTATCAAATGTAAAGTGAAAGCTCCGGGCATCTTGTTAATTTTGCAGTCTAATATTAAAAATAGAAGGATATGAATTGGATTATATTGATTATTGCCGGACTGTTTGAGGTTGGTTTTACCTTTTGTCTAGGCAAGATTAAAGGAGCGACAGGCACCGATTTTTATTTGTGGGGAGCGGGATTTGTAATCTCTGTAACCTTAAGCATGTTCCTGCTGGCAAAGGCTGCGCAAACATTGCCTATCGGCACTGCGTATCCTGTTTGGACAGGGATAGGAGCGGTGGGGACTGTATTGATCGGTATCCTGTTCTTTCATGAACCGGCAACTTTGGGTCGTTTGTTTTTTATGACGACTCTGATTATTTCAATCGTAGGGTTGAAACTGATATAATCAGACGAATAGGATTTAGTTTTAATAGATAGAAAAGTGTGATAAGGACTTTTTCAGTGTAAGTCATATATTGTTGAAAAGATTCCATCCGGTATAATATTGGGGAAATTTGGAACTGATGAGGCCGATTATGTAATATATGCTTTCGTAATTCTGCGATTATTAGGCATTTATAAGAAGTCGTTTTGATGGGAAAAAGTTTGGTTTCTAAAATAAATGTATATATTTGCAGAATGTGGGACGCATCTCGTCCGGATTCGAAACTAAACTAAAATTCTATTTACTGTTATCTATTAAACATGAAATCCACTGATTCTGAACCTCAAGAGGGCGGTATGGAACTGGAACAGTACCGTACCAGCCTCGAACAGATGGTTGAAGAGAAATCTAAAGACTTGATCGCTATTCAGGAAAATCTCGAAGCAACCAACCGGCGGCAGGCATTATTTATCAAGGTACTGCAAATTCTGCAATTGGAACCGGATATACCTACTGCTATGAATATGGCACTGGCCGAAATTGGCCGTTATACTGGTGTCGACCGTTTGGCGACATGGGAAAACCACCTCGACGGAGTTACGTATGGCTGCACCAACGAATGGTGCAACGACGGTATAGAACCCGCTATCGATTACTTGCGGAGTATGACCATTGAAGCGGGAAAACCTTGGTTCGACATGCTGGAAGAAAACCATATCATTTGTACGTCCGATATTTATTCGCTCGATCCTTTTATTACTCAAATGCTCGAAGTGCAAGGCGTAAAAGCCATCGCTGTCTTTCCCCTGTCACAATTGGGAGTACATTTCGGCTTTCTTTCGTTCAACTTTTGTTGGAACAAACAATGGGATGAAAAAGATGTGGAACTGATGAGCCAGATATCGCAAATCGTATCTACTGCTACCAAACGCTGGCAAGTTGAAACATCGTTGCAACAGTCACAGCGAACCATGCAAAAGGTATTGGATAATATCAATGCCAATATTTTTGTGAGTGATTACGATACGTTGAAAGTGATTTTTGCCAATAAGCCTTTCAGAAAAGAAGCCGGGGAAGTCCCGGCAAATGCGGAATGTTGGAGAATGTTGAATGCAGGTCTGGAAAATGGGTGTAAACACTGCCCGAAGCCGAAGTTGCTCGATGCTAACCGTAAGTTTACAGGCGTTCATTTTTGGGAAGACTATAATCCGGTCACCAAACGTTGGTATACCATCCAGAGCATGGCAATAAAATGGCTCGACGGACGTTGGGCAATCATGGAACTGGCTACCGATATCACCACCCGCAAACAGGTGGAACTGGAGCTGATTCAAGCTAAAGAAAAAGCGGAAGAATCGGACAGGCTCAAATCAGCATTCCTTGCCAATATGAGCCATGAGATACGTACTCCTTTGAATGCCATCGTCGGTTTTTCCAGTCTGCTTGCCGAAACCGATGAGGCGGAGCTACGTCATGTATATATGTCTTTAGTGCAGGAGAACAATGAGCTGTTGCTCAACCTTATTTCCGACATTCTGGACATTTCCAAAATCGAAGCCGGTATGATAGATCTTGTTATGGGACGAGTGGATGTACCACAACTTTGCCGGGAAGTGATTGCTACCTTCTCACACAAAAAACGTGACACTGCGGTCGAACTGCGGTTTGATGAAAATTCACCGCAGATTGTGATTGATGCTGATAAAAACCGAATCGTGCAAGTACTCTCTAATTTTCTGACTAATGCCTTGAAGTTTACCACTAAAGGCTCAATCACACTTTCCTATTTATTGGAAGATGAGAGTCAGGTACGTTTTTGTGTAACGGATACGGGCAAAGGAATTCCCGATGAACAAAAACATGAAATATTTAATCGTTTTGTAAAATTAGACTCATTTGTACAAGGTGCCGGATTGGGATTATCCATCTGTCAAAGCCTGGTCAATAGGATGGGCGGAAAGATTGGAGTCGAATCCCGTGAGGGGGAAGGGTCGTGCTTCTGGTTCACTCATCCGTATGTTCCCGGTGCTTAACCAAAAAAAAGAGATTGCATATTGAAGCAAACTACGTATATTGTTCCGCAAAGTACGGGACGAACAAAAAACAATAGTTTTCTTGAGAGAGGTGTCTGCAAACTAAAATAACCCATATTTTGTTGTCTTTATACAGTATTGAGTTTTTAGCAAATAAATATATAAATAATGATGAAGATGACAAAGAACTTATTGCTAGGGATTGCTGCCGTATGTGGCAGCACTTTTCAGGCTGTAGCTTGTACGGGAATCTCGCTGACATCCCGTGACGGCAGTTATGTGCAGGCCCGTACGATTGAATGGGCGCGCGGTGTGTTGCAAAGCGAGTATGTGATTATTCCACGTGGCCAACAGCTCACGTCATTCACTCCTACAGGTGTCAATGGACTAACGTTTACGGCAAAATATGGAGTGGTTGGTCTGGCTGTTGTACAAAAAGAATTTATTGCCGAAGGAATCAATGAGGCCGGACTTTCGGCCGGACTATTTTTCTTTCCTCATTATGGGGGATATAAAACGTATGATGCTGCACAGAACCAGCGGACACTGGCAGACCTTCAAGTGACGGAGTGGCTGTTGTCGCAGTTTTCCACTATCGACGAGGTGAAGGCAGCCCTTTCTTCTGTACGTGTTGTAGGATTGGAAAAGATAGCGGTAGTACATTGGCGTATCGGTGAACCGTCGGGGCGTCAGGTTGTGTTGGAAATTGTAGGTGGTGTGCCGCATTTTTATGAGAATGAAGTAGGAGTATTGACGAATGCCCCCGGTTTTGAATGGCAACTTACAAATTTGAACAATTACGTCAATCTTCATCCGGGTGACGCTTCCGTGCAAAAATTGAGCGGTATTACGTTGCAACCTACTGGTGGCAACTCCGGTTTTCTCGGCATTCCGGGTGATGCCACGCCTCCTTCGCGGTTTGTGCGTGCGGCCTTTTACCGGGGGACAGCTCCGCAACGTGCCACAGGCTTTGATACCGTGCAGCAATGTTTCCACTTGCTTAATAATTTTGATATTCCCATCGGTATAGAATATTCGCAGGCTGGTGATATTCCGGATATTCCCAGTGCTACACAATGGACCTCGGCTATTGATCTGACGAACCGGAAGGTTTATTATAAAACGGCCTATAACAATTCGATACGTTGCATCGACTTAAAAGCTATTGATTTCTCAAAGGTAAAATATCAATCACAACCGTTGGATAAGATACAGGAGCAGCCGGTTGAAATGGTTAAGATTCCTCGGTAAAATACGGAACGGTATGGAGGTGCTCTTATATAATAGTTGCTCGCATTAAGAATGTTCTCAAATAAATGTTGGTGACGTTTTACCCTCACACCCTCACCCTTTATGCTCAATCCATTTATTCATCGGGGTTACAGGTGTGTGGGTAAAGGTGAGAGTAGGTGAGGGTAACTTTTTACTCTCACTCTGTCTCGTCCTGATTTGAGTTGACCAATCTTATTCCGTTTTCACACTAACTTCTTTATTCTTACCATAATATCCACTTCCCGGCACATAAATCGGCTGCATGGCTCCACCCATATTTTTCAATTTACCCTCGTCGCGCAGACGTCGGATATGTCGCATGGCTGTACTTCTTGCCATTCCGCAAAGATATTGGAAGTCGTGTCTCCGCATAAATGGATGAGTACGGAAGTACTTAGTCAGTTGCAGGTCAATTTCCTCGTTCGTCAGTTGGGTGAAATCCAGTCCACCTTTGAGGTTTTTCACTTTAAGAACGCCGAATTCGTTTTTCAATGTCTGGTCGGCACGAAACTGAATGGCCTTTAGCTTCACTTTGGTCACTTTCCGTTTTGTGTCTACCGTTACAGGTTCCGTGGTCGTCAGGCAGGGATGGAAATAACCGATGCCGTCCAGATGAACTTGGCGTCCTTCCGCCAATTCCTGTCCCATGATGTGCGAAAGCGCATCAAGTACGGCTGTGACGTCTGTTTCTGTCAGTGAACAACGTTCTTGAATACGTCGGCGCAGTACGTCGGTCCCTGTGGAACCGTTGTATTTGATGCGCGGATGCAGGGTGTTTCCGTTTTCTCCCTGCTGTTTGTTTGAAGGCTTCGGGTCTTCATACCAATCGAATAATATTGCCATAGCTCTATATTTGTTTTAAATGAACTGTTCTTGTTATGTATTCTCTTAGATAGTAATACATTAATGCTTAATGTTTCTTTTGTTAAGCTCTAATGCTTTGCAAGGGCTCACCCATGTGAACAAGGCTGTTTACGTCTGTAGACGTTTTTATTTACAATTGATAGCCTGTTTGTTCACACGGGTGAGCCCTTGACAACTACTAAGCAAAGATACATAAATAATAAGGCAAATGCAAATAATATGCAGGTATTTATCGGATAAAATGCTTGTTTACCGGAAGATAAAAGCGTATCTTTACAGGAATTAAATAGGTAGATGTAATTGTAGAAAAAATAGACAAAAATAGGATGAAAATTACTTTAATCAGACAAGACAACGGGAGCGGAAAAGAGACTCTTAGCGTTTGTGAGGCAGGCACATTATTCGACAAAATGAAAACGGAAACAAAGGCGGGGCATATCACGGCTTTGCGGGGAATCATACCATTGCTGGAAGGTACGCATGCCCGATACGAACATATTGATAAATTGCCATACATCTATTCTGCTGTGGAATATACCCGTACCAAAGAGGGCGAACGGAAGATGAAGCAGTATAACGGATTGGTACAGTTGGAAGTGAGTAGGCTGGCGAGCGGCTCGGAAGTGGAATTTGTGAAGCGACAAGCGGCGCTTTTGCCACAGACTTTGCTACTTTTGGTGGTTCGAGCGGGCGTAGTGTGAAGATATGGGTGCGCTTCGCTTTGCCGGATGACGGAGGATTGCCGACCAAGGAAGCGGAGGCGGAATTATTTCATGTTCATGCTTATTGGCTGGCTGTGAAATGTTATCAGCCGATGTTGCCTTTCGATATTGACTTGAAAGAACCGGTTTTGGCACAGAGATGCCGTATGACGCTGGACGAATCTCCTTATTATAATCCGGATGCGGTGCCGTTCTGCTTGGAACAACCGCTTATGATGCCGGGAGAAGAGACTTTCCGTCAGCGGAAACTGGGAGAGAAAAATCCGTTATTACGGTTGCAGCCGGGATATGAGTCGGCGCAAACATTCACGAAGATTTATGAAGCGGCCTTGAACAGGGCACTTCAGGAAATGGAGGATTGGAAACGTGGGGACGACTTGCAGCCTTTATTGGTTCGCCTTGCCGAGCATTGTTTCAAAGCGGGGCTTCCCGAAGAGGAAGCGATACGGCAGACGATGATTCATTATTATCGCGAAGAAGAAGAGCAGGTGATCCGTTCGATATTGCATAATCTTTATCAGGAATGTAAGGGATTCGGCAAGAAAAGCAGTATCAGTAAAGAGCAGGAGACGGCTTTTCTGCTGGAAGAGTTTATGAAACGTCGGTATGAATTCCGTTACAATACGGTGCAGGACGATTTGGAATATCGGCAGCGCGATTCTGTTCACTTTTGCTTTAAGCCGGTGGATAAACGTGTGCGCAACAGTATTGCGATCTATGCTTTGAAGGAAGGCATCAATGCCTGGGATCGTGATGTAGACCGTTTTCTGAATTCGGAATGTGTTCCTTTGTATAATCCTGTGGAGGAATATCTTTATGAGACAGGTCGCTGGGACGGGAAGGATCGTATCCGTGCATTGGCTGGTCTGGTGCCTTGTGATAATCCGCATTGGCAGGAATTATTTTACCGCTGGTTTCTTAGTATGGTGGCGCATTGGAGGGGAGTTGATCGGCAACATGGTAATAATACTTCGCCTTTATTGGTCGGTTCGCAAGGGTATCGTAAGTCAACGTTTTGCCGGATTATTCTGCCGCCGGAGTTGCGTTTCGGCTATACGGACAGTATTGATTTCAAGAGTAAACAGGAGGCGGAACGCTATTTGGGACGTTTTTTTCTGATAAATATTGATGAGTTCGATCAGATTAATGTCAGTCAGCAGGGGTTCTTGAAGCATTTGTTGCAGAAGCCTGTGGCGAATCTGCGCAAACCATACGGTAATACGATTCGGGAAATGAGGCGTTATGCTTCTTTTATCGGTACCAGCAATCAGAAAGATTTGCTTACCGATCCTAGCGGTAGCCGCCGTTTTATTTGCATTGAGGTGACGGCTCCTATTAATACGAATGTTACGATTAATTACAAGCAGCTTTATGCTCAAGCGATGGAGGCTATTTATAAAGGTGAACGTTATTGGCTGAATGATGAGGATGAAAACATATTAAAACAGACTAACCGTGAGTTTGAACAGGCGAGTCCGCTGGAACAGCTGTTCCACTGCTATCTTAATCCCGTAGAAGAGGAAATGGAAGGCGAATGGCTGACTGCCATGCAGATTTTGAGTTATTTACAGACGAAAACACGGGATAAACTGGCTATTAATAAGGTAGGACAGTTTGGGCGTGCACTTCAAAAACTGAATATTCCTTGTCGTAAGTCTCGTAAAGGGACGCTTTATCATTTGATGAAAGTGGAGTAATTGATAAAGGTGGTGTGAAAGGGGGCTTTGTCAACCCAATCAGGACGAGACAGGGTGAGGGTAAAAAGTTACCCTCACCTACCCTCACTCTTACCCTCATCACTGAAAGGATGATGAATAGGGGGATGCAGGGAAAGTGTGAGGGTGTGAGAGTAAATCATGTATAAAAAATAATTGGATATTGAATCGGATGGTAAAGAATTGTGTGGCGGTCGGCAGTCCTTGCCGGGTGATAAAGTATATTGAGAACGATTGATTGTATGGAGGAGTGGGAGGGGGATTGTCTTTTCTACGTAAAAACAGCAATTTTCGGGTCGTTTATCAGTGATGCGTGTAGTAATTTTGCGGCATTGGAAATGAGAGTGCGAGTGTAAAAACGAAAATATTATTAGCTGTTATTTCAACTGTAAATATAATAAACGTATCTTTGGAAGTATGGAAGATAAAACGAATGTAATTAAGATACAGCGTTATCATTCTCCTTGTGGTGATTTGATGCTTGGCTCGTTTGAGGATAAGCTTTGTCTTTGTGACTGGGCGGCTGAAAGTCATAGGGATATCGTAGACAGGAGATTGCGGAAAGTGCTGAAAGCTGGTTATGAGAAAAGTACATCAGATGTGATACTGGAGGCGATGAGCCAGTTGGATGAATATTTCAATGGCGAGCGGACTGTGTTTGAGGTGCCTTTGCTTTTTGTTGGTACGGAGTTTCAGAAGAGTGTATGGTATAAGTTGTTGGAGATTCCATACGGTTCGACTGTGTCATACGGTGAGCTGGCAAAACAACTCGATTTGCCGAAAGCTGTCCGTGCTGTTGCTGCCGCTAACGGGGCGAACGCTATTTCTATTTTTGCTCCGTGCCATCGTGTCATCGGCAGCAACCACTCTCTTGTGGGATATGGTGGCGGGCTTCCTGCTAAAAAGCGGTTGCTGGATTTGGAATTAAATGGCAAACCTCTGTTATGAATGAGCAAAAAACGCTTGACTATGCACGTATTGCGCAGGCAATCGGGTATATAAGGGAGAATTTTAAAAGGCAACCGGGATTGGATGAGATTGCCGGGGAGGTGGCGTTGAGTACAGCGCATTTCCAACGTATGTTTACGGAGTGGGCGGGAATTAGCCCTAAGAAGTTCTTGCAATATACTAGTATTGAATATGCCAAGAGAATCTTGAATGAAACTCATGCGTCTTTATTCGATGCGGCACAGGAAACAGGGCTTTCCGGTACGGGCAGATTGTATGACTTGTTTGTAAATATAGAAGGGATGACGCCGGGCGAATATAAAAACGGAGGTGAAAGTCTTTCTATCAATTACAGTTTTGCCAAAAGTCCTTTCGGTGAAATCTTCATTGCGTCTACCGATAAAGGTATTTGTTGTATGGAGTTTGCAGACGAACATGACGCGGCTTTTAACTCTTTACGGAAGAAGTTTCCTAATGCAAAGTTTACCTCGATTGTGGATGAAGTGCAGCAAAATGCTTTATTTATCTTCACGCAGGACTGGAGTAAACTCAAAGAAATAAAATTGCATCTGAAAGGTACTGACTTTCAACTAAAGGTATGGGAAACCTTACTGAAAATTCCTGTCGGTGGCTTGACTACTTACGGAGATATAGCCGTAGGAATCAATAATCCGAGAGCTTGCCGGGCTGTTGGAACGGCTGTCGGTGAGAATCCCGTAGCTTTCCTTATTCCGTGTCATCGGGTCATTCGTGCTTCCGGTGAGTTGGGAAATTACCATTGGGGAGAGATTCGCAAGACTGCAATGATTGGTTGGGAGGCTGCAAAAGGTGAGGTAAAGAGGGGATTATAGGAAAGAATGAAGGTGATTTTAGTTCACATTCTTTTTAGTGCAATGCTGTTTCTTATATTATTAATATATAACTAATTTGATTATGAAATTATTGGTATTCCTTGCTAAAGGGTTTGAAACGATTGAGTTTAGTGCTTTTATAGATGTTATGGGATGGGCAAAGACGGATTTTGATTGTAAAATAGATGTTGTGACCTGTGGCTTGAATCAAAAAGTGATTAGTTCTTTCAATGTTCCTGTTTTGGTGGATAAAGTCATGGATGAAGTGTCTGCAGATGAATATGACGCGCTTGCGATACCCGGCGGATTTGAAGAATTCGGATTCTATGAGGAGGCATATAATGAACAACTTCTGGAATTGATACGACTGTTTGACTCGCAAAAGAAATGGATCGCAACAGTCTGCGTGGGAGCTTTGCCTGTTGGGAAAAGTGGAGTGTTGAACGGTCGGAAAGCAACAACTTATCATCTTAGGGGTGCTCATAAACAGAAAGTGCTTCAGGGATTTGGAGCAACTATCGTAAATTCTCCCATCGTGGTGGATGATAATATCATAACTTCTTATTGTCCTCAAACATCATACGGGGTTGCATTGCTTTTATTAGAGAAGTTGACCTCTCATAAAGAAATGGTTTTAGTGAAAGATGCTATGGGATTTTAATAAGTTGCATTTAAGCACTGCACTCGGTTTTGAGTTCGCTATGGATGATGCTTCTCACTGCTTTTTCATGTTTGAATAAATAATAATAAGTGCTTGCGGTAAGAAAAGCCAGAAACCGGATATTGGTTCGACTATGCAACCGATTATGGTGAACAGTAGAATGAAGTAACCTAAAAATAAAGGTGCCGGTTTTTGCTCTTTTCTGATATAGTATTGAAGTGTCTCTCCCCAAAGAATAAGTATTATTCCGCAGATTAGGAACCAGAAAGCAAAGCCCAGGTTATGATTTTCTCCAATAGAGTCTATTAATCCATTGTTAAGCATTTCCGTAAAAGCTTCTTTTCCAAGAAATAGCGCATAAATGGTATGAATGATTCCTGTTGCTGTTAAAAGTGTTCCACTATATTTCCAAAGTTTCATGTTCTTGCCTTTTTAGTATTTTATTGGGATGTACACTTCTACAGAATTTGAAATTTAATCCGTTTTAACATATCATCCGGTTCTTAATAAGTTGCTCGATAACGCAAATATAAGTAATCATGTACGATTCCCAACGTATGATTTCGACATTTGTGTTTGTTTTAGATTCTTTATACTTGCTCATTCGTTTTCTTGTTGTGATATCTGTGGACATGAGTTGCTTTATAAATATCCTTTAGTTCTTCTTTATTGTATTGAAAATTATATCTTTGTATTTCAGATAGTTGGATTTATGGAGTTTATAAAAGAGGCTGGCGTTTCACCACAAAAAAGTATGGATATTAAGAATGATAAGATCACAATAAAGCCTTTGCGTGATAAAGATGTAGGCATTTTCAGTAAATGGTTGGCTAAAGAATATATTTATAAATGGTTCTGCCCTGACGGAGAAGAACATAAAATGGCTTGGTTGGATGAGGTAAATAATAGAAATACCCAATATCATTATATGAAACATTTCATTGTTTATTATAATGATAAAGCCATTGGCTTTTGTTTATACTTGGATTGTTATTTTGAAAAAGAATATATACCGGAACATTACGGAAAAACTGTCGATGAGAAAGAGACAGTCTTTGAAATAGGTTATCTCATAGGCGAAGAGGAATATTTGGGTAAGGGCATCGGGAAGATTATTGTAAAGAAGCTGATCGGGGAAATTGCCGAAATAGGAGGGAAAGAGATATTGGCTGACCCTGATGAGGCTAATGTTTTATCCATAAGAACATTGTTAAGTAATGGATTCGTAAAAGTAAAAGATTGCGATTATAGGTATTGTCTTAAATAGATAAGAAAACTTCTTTTGAAAGAAGTTTTCTTATACGGCCATTCTATTTATTATTTGAATACAAAGTTGCTCAATAGATAACTCAAGAAGTTACCATAAATGATTATCTTTTATCTGACTTGTAAACTCATTTATGGCATCATATCTCAGCTTCGAAACAGAAGAGTTTACTTTCGCTATTTTCTTCGTTAAAAACCTTTCGATGAAATTCATTTTGTCAAACTGAAACTCACCACCTAAAATGGCTTTGGGAATCGATAATCTCTGTAAGAACTCCGGGAAAGCCTTGTTCATTTCTTCCGCTTCTTGTTCTTCGTTCATACAACAGATGAACAACCCTATTACTTTTTGCTCTAATAACGGTTGGTTATTTTGACAGAATTGAGTAACTTTTCGGTTTGGAGAGCCCGCATAAATAGCTGTTCCAAGAATTATTCGATCGTAAGTTCGGATATCAGGTCTCGGACACTCCTTTAATGAGATGTAGTCAACTTTATTAGTCAACTTTTCTCCGATAAGGTGTGTTACTCGCTCGGTAGTTCCATGTTTTGAATAATATATGATAGCTGTTTTCATTTTCAACAGGCATAAGCGGTTTAAAATAGCCGTTAATAAGTGGCATGGTTATCCTCTGTAAAGGTAGAGACTTTATTCTGACTAGCAAACAGTTTTCGATATAATTAATCTATACCTTGTTTTTCTCATATTTGAAAAGTATGTTCCCCATCTCAAAACGAGACAGGGAGCATTCCTTAATTTATAATAATGTACAGGTGCCAAGATTGATTCCATAATACCTGTACATATTGAAATTCCTACTTAATATCCCGGATTTTGATACTCGCTGCCATTGGTGATTGTTGCAGTAAATGTAGTTGAAATGGGACGTAATGCATAATTCGGGTGAAAGAATTGTGCTAAGTCCGGATGAGTATTCTCCAGATACTCCGAGTTCTTAAACATTCCTGTCCGTTTCAAGTCGTAGAAGCGGCAATATTCTCCGCAAAGTTCACGGCCTCTTTCATCTAAGATATCACGCACCGTAATACTCCCTGTAAGCGGATTTGCTCCGGCACGTTCACGAACCTTGTTGATATAACCGGCTGCATTTGCACCACCATTCAGGTAAATATCAGCTTCTGCCGCAATCAAATAAACTTCTGCCATACGCATGATAAATGTTGCATTCAGATTACCGTTTCTCTGTTTGGAAGCATTGGCTACATAATAATTACTGCTGTTATGCTTATTCAGTGACGGATAATAGTAGCGGAACTGGTTCTCGTTTGTGCCGTCATCCTTGTAATTGCCTGTGATGTTTGTATAAGCATAATTCATGTTCACGTTATTATTGTCATTACTATATACATGGTGATAATCAATCAGCAAGTAATCAGAAATATGTTCTTTTTGCTTTTCTGTAGCATAATCAATGTCCTGGGGCATGATAAACTTAATGGCTAAGTCACCTTTATTCAGAGCTTTGCCAATGACGGTTTCTTCTTTGTCATACATATGTACGGCACTCTCATCCCACGTGTAATTCTTGTTCGCGTTCCACTCTGTAGTGAACGATTCATGAAATCTGGGGTCCAATGTTCCGTCTTTCTGTACATACAAACTCAACAAATGCTGTGTGGGCATAAAGATACCGGTAATTGAGCCTTCCCAAGTAAGGCGTGTCTCCTGATTATCTTCACGAGCACCAAACTTATTGATATTGCATAAGAAATACTCATCGTTGCGATTTAGCTTGTAATTTCCGTTGCTTGATCCGTGACCGTCTGCTCCTGCATACCAGCGATGTTTCCAGAGAGCTTCTTTGGTTTCCCAGTTATTGCTCTCTTTGAATACTTCGCTATAAGATGGGTACATATACGTATTGTATTTCCCACCGCCAGTTTCGCAATCGGTAATCAATTTTTTGGCTGTATCCAGAGCTTCCTGCAAATATTCGGTGCTTCCATATTCGTACGTCTGTAAGCAGGCTTTAGCCAGAAAACCGAGAGCGGCTTTCTTCGTCGGGGTGGTAGTAGTTGCATGCGTACCTGTTGGCAACCATTCGGATGCGAATCTTAAATCGGGCAGGATTACTTCCTGATAGATAGTCATCGGATCGGTACGGGTGGGGGAGTAAGTCAGTGTTTCCGCTGTTATCGGTTCTGTGAGCATTGTCACTGCTCCGAATTGTTCCACTGCATTGAAATAATAGACAGCTCTAAGAAAACGGGCTTCCGCAATCTTGGCATTCCGCTCCTCTTCCGTGGTGTAAGGAGGTTTGTCTCCTAATGCGATAGCTTCGTTACAGGCTCCCACACCGTCGTACGTCCCGTTCCACCAATTATTGGTGTAAGTCGTATTGGGTGATGTTCCTGCGAAAAACCAGAACCACTGTGTGTAACTTGTTGATTCGTTGGCTTTATATGTCCAAAGATCGGTGTCACCTTCAGTCAGTGACATCCAGTCGGCAGCACCGTAATAAAATCTTTCCATGGCAAAATAACACTGGTTAATCAAGGTTTCATATCCATCGATGGAAGTAGCCAAAGCTTCTTTGGTAAATGCACCCGGGTTGTATTCGTCCAAAGTGCAGGAGTGTAGAGACAGGACCGAGAGCAGCACGCTACAAAATATGAATTTTATATATATACTTTTCATGATTATAATCTTTAGTTAGAATGTCAAATTAACGCCAAAAACAAATTGCCGGTAGGTAGGGAATGCATCCGAACCGTTGGTTTCGGGATCAGTATCTTTCAACTGCTTGTCTTTTACGAAGATGAACGGATTGTAGGCTGTGGCATAGATGCGGCATTTCTCCATCAAAACCTTGCGTGAAATATTTACAGGCAGCGTATATCCCAGTGTGATATTCTTAATCTTGATAAAGGAACCGTCGCGTACTCTTAATGAAGGATATACGGTTTTTTGTTCATCTGCCGTTCCGGGACGGGGGAAATAGGCGCCCTGATTGTCCTCTGTCCAGTAGTCTACGCCTGCCAGCTGATTCTTGGTTACACTCTGTTCGGCGGTATAATAGCCGAGCAGGTCACTGTTGATTGTTTGTCCGTAACGCGCCATGGCAAAGATGGATAAATCAAAATTCTTGTAGGTGAAGGAATTACTGAATCCGATGATCCAATCCGGATTGGAATGTCCTAGAATTTGCCGGTCTTCTGTACTGTATTTATGTACGCCTCCATCACCTTTCTGGTCTAAGGTTTCTATCTTGATGAAGCCGGGTTTTACACCGTAGGCATCTAATGTCTCCTGCGGGGTATCGGTTCCCCAGATTCCGGCATATTTATATCCGTAAATGGCTTTAATCGGTTCACCGACAAACAGGTTTTCAGCAATCAGGTCACCGTCAGGCAGGTCGTCTATTTGTTCCTTGTTCCAGGTGACGGATAAAGTGGTATTCCAGGTGAAATCTTTATTCCGTATGTTGTGCGAAGTGATCGTTGCTTCCACGCCTTGGTTACTGGTCTGGGCGATGTTCTGCCAGATAGCCAGAGGCGATCCCCATCCGGTCAGACCGCTGGTGATGGGCAATGTACGTTTGAATAATAATCCTTTGGTGGTTGTCTTGAACCATTCTACCGATCCGTCAATGCGACCGTTTAGGATACCGAAATCCAACCCCACATTCCAGTTGTATGACTTCTCCCAGCCGAGATCGGAACTACCGTAGGTACCGGAGTATTGCGTGAAAGGAACAATCTTCCCATTAATGGAAATTCCCGAAGCGGCATATACGTATGCTTGTGTTGTGGTGCTGTATGCGGTGGTTCCTCCCGAGTTACCCGTGATGCCGTAGCTCACTCTCAATTTCAGGTTGTCCAGCCAACTACGTGTCTTTTCCATAAATGCTTCGTCCGATATTCTCCACGCCAGTGCGCCTGCGGGGAAAGCATCCCATTTATGTCCGGTGGAGAATTGTGAAACACCGTCCCAACGGGTCGAGAAGTTAAATAGGTATTTACCCTTGTATGAATAGTTCAGACGGAAGGCAAAAGACATTTTCTGCGTCTGTGCGAAGTCGGATTCTACATGTTGGGAAGTGCCCGATGTCAGTCGCCAGAAAGACCATTGATCTACCATTTGACCGCTGGAGGCAGCCATGCTACTTTCCGACTGGTTCTTATTCCAGGAAGTAATCAGTGAACCTCCCAGATTATGGTCTTTGGCGATGGTTGTGTTGTATGCGAGAATATTTTCCCAAGTGTAATTCCAGGCATTGTTGTTGGTGATGGAAGCATGCGGTGAACCTGCATAAGACGGACGGTTGGCATTGCACTTCTCTCCCCAGTATTGCCCGCGGCGTGAGTGATTCAACGTACCATTGACACGACTGGTAAAAGTCAGGTCTTTGACGGGAGTTAGTTCGACATAGCCACTCACGTTCAGGTAGGTGGAACGTGTGTTGTCTACATACTGATTCTCTATGAAATCACTCATTGGGGAATATTGTCCCGTGATGTATTCGTGATTGATCTCGCCTTCTTCGGTATAAGCATCACCCAGCGGGATGGCGGAGAGAGATTTGGTGAATGTGTTTTTTACACCGGAGTTCAAGTCCCGGTAGACTAAATTGGAAGTAAAGCCCACCTTTGCCCACGAAAATATCTGCTGATCCAGGTTGAGGCGTAACGAATATCTGTTCAGATTTTCGTTATTAAGTAAACCTTCCTCCCGGTTGTAAGAAGTTGAAGCAAATAATTTTGTCTTTTCAGTGCCACTGCTGACCGAAAGACTGTATTTCTGTGTGGTAGCCGTGTTGCCCGACACTTCATCTATCCAGTCTATCCATTTGCCATCGTTGTATGCATCTATAAAATCCTGTTTTCCCAGTAGGGCGGACATATCGGTGGGATAGTCACCGTTTTTATATTTATATGCTTCCCGTTGGTAGGTGACCCATTCATCCCGCGTCATCCCATGCCTGTAGTTGGGTGAACCGCTGAATCCGTAATAAGCATCGAAGTTTACGGTAGCTTTCCCCTCTTTTCCTCTTTTGGTGGTGATAATGACAACGCCGTTTGCTCCTGCGGAACCATAAATGGCGGTGGAAGAAGCATCTTTCAATACATCTACACTCTCAATATCCGACGGGCTGACCTGGCTATAGCTGCCGGGGATTCCATCGATAATAAACAATGGTTCGTTGCTGCCATAAATAGATCGTGAACCACGTAACAGGATAGTGACATCACCTCCTACCTGTCCCGAAGTTTTGGTGATATCCATTCCGGGTATCTTGCCTTGAAGGGCTTCCATCACATTATTGGTAGGAGCGGCCAGTACTTCCGCACTTTTGACGGAGGTTACCGCCCCCGTCAAATCCCGTTTTTTGACCGATCCGTATCCTACCACCACTACTTCATCAATCAGTCTGGCATCTTCCGTCAGTATGATTTCCAGCTTGTTCTTGTTGCGTGTATTGACTTCCTGCTCCGTGTATCCCATATAAGATACCTTTAATATTGCATTGGGCGATACGTGCAGTGTGAACAGTCCGTCTACATTCGTAATCGTCCCGTTGCTGGTACCTTTTTCAACGATATTCGCTCCGATAATCGTCTCTCCTTGAGAGTTTTTCACTATACCCGAGATCGTTCTGCTCTGTTGGCAATAAGCCCGTGTTGATCCAAGTATCGATAATGAACCTATTAATAGGAATAATAGGTAAAAATTCATTCTATAAACAGTCTTTAGGGAATTATTCCACCCTATGTTTGTTTTATCAGAAAATGATTTCATGCTTTTTGTTTAATTGTATGTTTACTAATTTGTTTTTGGATAGCTAAATTTTCGGCCGATTTAAAGCTATGTCTCGATTGTAACGACTTTACTTACCCCATAGGCTATTAGATTTTATTGGTTTAATGATGATTGTTCAGAATGTCAATTGCACATCCTTCTGCACTGTTTTAAATGTGGCGCCACGATTCATGTCAGCTAAAAACTGACAGGGCAAAATTATGCATATAGAACTGGGGATTGAAAAATATAGAGTTGACTTTTATCAGAACTGAGTTGTTTCTTACTACCTGTTGTATATTTGATTTTATAAAGTAATATTGTTGTTGATTAAACCTTTACCCGTCGTAAACTTTACGGTAGTAAAGTTTTAGAAGTAGATAAAATGATAAAGACTGGGATAAAATAGATCTAATTAGGTTATATTTAAAAGAGAAACAGATAGAAAGCTGTCTTTTTCAAAGGGCGATATGTAGTTGCGAATTTTATTTTCATTATCTTTGTCTCAATGTATTTACTAAAGCAACAATGATATGGATATTAAAGTAAAAGACAAGGTGAATCAAAGGCATGTCGGTCGCAATCTGCAAAGAATCCGTGTGTATCTGGGTATGAAACAGGAAGCGTTGGCTTCTGATCTGGGTGTTAGTCAGCAGGAGATCTCGAAAATAGAGAAACAAGATGAAATAGAAGACGGACTGTTGACAAAAATAGCTGAAGTCTTGGGAATATCTACTGATGTCATCAAGGATTTTGATGTTGAAAAAGCCATTTGTAATATTAATAATTATAAAGATGCTACCATTTCTCCGGGAGCAATTGCTACTGTTTATGCTCATAACCAACAGATTAATCCTATTGAAAAGGTGGTTGAACTGTATGAACGCTTGTTGAAAAGTGAACAAGAGAAAATAGAGATTCTAAGAGAGTGCATAAAGCAGGGAAAATAATCAACAGACTGGAATATGGAAACGGAAAAGTACACAAATACAATTCATCTGGGAAGAAAAATTGAACGGGTGCGTCGGCTTCGGGGAATGACTCAAGCGGAACTCGGTGATTTGTTAGGTATAACGAAACAGGCTGTTTCGAAAATAGAACAAACAGAGAAGTTTGACGATGAACGGTTAGGTGAGATTGCTTCAGCACTAGGCGTTACTGTAGATGGGCTGAAGAGTTTTAATGAAGAGACAATCCTGTATAATACGAATAACTTCTACGAGAATTGTGGTGTTAAAAGTGCTGTCAGTAATACAGGCAATAATCAGACCTTTAATAGTTTTCCTGTTGAACAGGTAATTGAGATTTTCGAAAAGCTGTTGGATAAACAAAAGGAACAATTTGAAACTTTAAAAAAAGAGAAGAAATAAATATCTCCAAGATATTGAATTTTATCAGTAGTAGTTATATTCCTGATACAATGATAGCTGAATTGATTTCCTCAAAAAACAAGGAAATAGATTGGTTGAAAGAAGAAATAAAGTTTTTAAGAGGGGAAAATGAAAAACTGTTGCTGATTGTGGGTGAAAAGATATGAGATGATGTTATCATAATTATGTGATACACTTCTGTCTGTTGTTTATATGGGTAGTTATCACCTTTATGTTGTAAGCATAACTAAGATCTGATTGAGACTTTATAAATAATATTTTTTACTGTAAATGTTGAGGTATCCAAACTCTTTTTAATTCAAGGAGTTTGGATGCTATTTTTAAGTTTACTGCATTATGGTGTAGTATTCATAATACAAAAGCAAATATTTCGGGTGACAAGATGATATCTTTTATCTTTTTCTTTGAAAAAAAATATCACAAACTTTTATTTGAAGACTAATTTAGTTATTCTGCGTTCTTATTACTTTTTGTATCATTAGTATGATCCATACAGATATAACAAAGGGAGCGGTTAAGGTAGTGATACCCAAACTCATTCCTAGAATCTGTAATACGGTGGACAGTAAGACAGAGCATCCTGCCCATACGCCACTTTCCCAGTCCGTTCCTCCTAAAGCTATTGCACATAATACCCCATTATAGCCCATTAATCCGGCATTTAAGTCTGTAGCATCCACTTCAAGTAAAATGGCTAGGGGAATAGGAAGAAGTGCTCCCAAGATAGTATAGAGACTTGCCTTTCGAGAATTAATCAAAATGCCTATAAGGAAACATAATCCGGATAGAATTGTATTTCCCTGAAACATGACTTGCCCTATACCTAAGCAGAAGGCTTGGAAATAATTAATATTCTGTGTGGTATCAATAACCGTATAGGAAACTGATAGTAAATCTGGTATAAGCCAGCTGCAAACTCCCAACATTCCCCATACAGCAAGAATGAAAGGAGCAGTAAAGCCAGGAATTAAACGTTGCTGATTAAAAAAATAGGCAATCCATGTGGAAAGGGCCGAAGCGATAATCAACATGATTAAACTTCCTACCGATAATTGTAGAAATACGCCAACTGCTATACCTACTAAAGTTCCATTAAATCCGTATAATCCATTTTTAATATCATCATACTTATATCCCGAAAAATGGGCTGTCAGTGTACTTATTATATTACCGCAGACTGCTAGTATTCCCATTTGCCATGAGTTTAGAAATATTCCAATTAGCATGAATAATCCGGATAACGCATTATTCTGAAACATCACTTGTCCTATTCCACGTCCCAGAATAAGTAATAAATTGTGTATAAAGACCATTTGTATAAAAGATTGACTGATAAAATGATGACAAAAGTACAACCTTCTATTGAAAATAGCAATATCAAGAGATGGAGAATTAGAAAAGTGTAAAGAGATGTGGAATTATCATGTACGGTCAATTCACTAATTATTGTGCTAAGCATAATATTCATGACTATGTTAATGATTTACTTATAGGGGATGAATCTCGTTTTGATTGGACAGGAATAGATTTAATAGTTCCTTATTGGCCTTACTGTTAATTGAAAGTTCTCTGTTTTTTTGGAAAACATCCAAAGAACTGGAACATTCACCGCAGATATCTACTCCGATAATTTCTTCTTTTTTTAGAATGATGGAGAGGAGTTTCTCCAATTCGGTCAGTGATAGGGAACCCTGATCCCAATTGGTTACTGCTGATTTTATGTCCAATACATCTTTGTCCACTGATATATAGACAGGCTCATTCAGATGTTCATGAGAGAATCTGTTCCATCCTTCTTCGTGAGAAAGTTCTGTTTCGCTATAAAACTTTAATTTTTCTCCATAATTGGGATGCAGTGCTTTGATCAACTTTTCAGCAGCACCGACGATACATACTTTTTGAAGATAAGGATTTGTATCCAATACTTTTTTCACCCAACATCCGCATGACATTAGATTGTCAAATAAGGAAGGTTGCATATCTGGATGATGATCAAAGACAACTAGTGAGAATGGGGTCTTTATTTTATCCGTCCAAAATTTACTGATATAATGATAGTTACCGGAATCAATGAAATGTATTCCTTCAGGTAAGTAGGGGGCCATTCTTTGTCTAATGACTTTGGCTGCTTCTGCATCACAGTAGCAGTTGGTTCCGTTTAGGTCGGTACAATCTATCCACTGGAAATGGATGTCGTTTATAAATCTTTCCTGCTCATAGACATGAGTGAAATTCATAAGAATAATGTTCGGTTTCATTGTTCTTTATCTTTTATTGAATAACCTTTGAAACTTGTCATGTATAAAAGCGGAGTGTGTCAAAACGCAGATTAACGCAAATTATCGCAGATTATTTCAATTATATTTATATATTAATCAACGATTTATGAAATTATTTCTGCGATAATTTGCGTTTTATTATTCATTATGACACACCTCCCTTTTTTTTAAAACCATCGGACGTAACAAAAATCTTGTCTATGTGGTAATAGATTATTTTTGGGATACATGCGGAAAGCCTGTTTGAAACTTCCGGCATTAAAAATTTGAGATGTCCCCTTGAAGGTATATAGATTCCCGTCTTTGGAAACTAGTGGAAGAGGTATGACTTCATAGATATGATCTTGACCACTTTCATGCTGAATAATGACCAATTCAATTCCAATTGCATCATCCAGACCTTTCTCATCGACAACAACTGTTACTTCATATTCCTTTCCGGCTTCGATTGTCGCATCCAACCCGTTTCCGGCTTTTATGGATTTGATTTCAATGGAATCCCACCTGTTTCGGACAGCGGTTTTCCAGTCAGATATCATTTTGGCTTTTGCATTATTGTCAGCAGAGAGAATGTGGAAATGCTCCGACAGTTTGATATAGAATTTCTCATAGTAATCGTCCAGTTGCCTTTTCATGGTAAAACGGGGAGCTATTTGTGCGATTGAATTCTTGATGTACTTAATCCAGTTTTCCGAATACTCCTTATCTCCATGTTCATAATATGCAGGAAGAATGTCATGCTCCAATAGATAGTAAATTGCTTCGGCGTCCAGCTGGTTCTGATATTGTTCATTCTGGTAGATACTTTTGTCGGTCAGCGCCCATCCTGCATCCTTACAATAGCCTTCATACCACCAACCATCCAACACTGAGAAATTAAGTACACCGTTCATCAGTGCCTTTTCCCCTGATGTGCCTGAGGCTTCGGCCAGACGTGTGGGAGTGTTCAGCCAGATATCCACCCCTGCGATAAGATGTCTTGCCAGATCCATATCATAGTTTTCAAGAAATATGATTTTACCTAGGAATTCAGGACGCCGGGATATTTCCACAATCTGCCTGATTAGTCCCTGACCGGCACCGTCACTGGGATGAGCCTTCCCTGTAAAGATGAATTGTACCGGATATTTCGGATTGTTCACTATTTTAGCCAGGCGGTCGATATCGGTAAACAAAAGATGCGCCCTTTTATATGTAGCAAAACGTCGTCCGAAACCAATCAGAAGGGCATTCGGGTTAAACTTCTCAAAAATGGAAATGGTTAATGACGGATCGATCTGGCTTCTAAGCCAGTCTTTGCTGCATTTTCTTTTGATATAATCTATCAGTTTGGTTTTTAGTTTCAGGCGGGTATTCCATATTTCTTCGTCCGGAATGTCGTAGACAGCTTCCCAGATTTTTTGATTGGACTGGTCATGAATAAAGCTCTCATCAAAATTGTCTTTGAAAAGCTTTTCCCATTCGGTGGCGCACCAAGTAGGGAAATGTACGCCATTAGTCACATAGCCCACATGATTCTCTTCCGGGAAGTAGCCTTTCCAGATAGGAGCGAACATTTCCTGTGACACAGTTTTATGCAACAGGCTGACTCCGTTTACTTCCTGGCTGGTTTTACAGGCGAATACAGACATACAGAAACGTTCTCCTTTGTCTCCCGGATTATGGCGTCCGAGATCCATCAGGTTATTCCAGGTTATGCCCAGTTTGTCGGGATACCCTTTCATGTATTTGTTGAAAAGTCCCTCGTCAAAATAATCATGGCCGGCGGGTACAGGTGTATGTACGGTATAAAGAGAAGAAGCGCGTACTAATTCCATCGCTTGGCCGAAATCCAGACCACCGGCTATATAATCACATAACCGCTGAATGTTGATTAATGCGGCATGGCCTTCATTGCAGTGATATACGTCTTTTTCTATACCCAAAGCTTTCAGTGTCATCATGCCGCCTATACCGAGTAAAATCTCCTGTTTCAGCCGGTTCTCCCAGTCACCGCCATACAGATGGTGGGTAATTGGACGGTCAAACTCGCTATTGAGTTCATTGTCCGTGTCCAGTAGATAAAGGGGGATTCTTCCTACATTGACTCTCCAGACATTGGCATGTACAATAAAGCTGTCGGCGTAGGGAATGTGGATTACCAGCTGTTTTCCATCTGGTTGCATCACTTTTTCGATTGGGAGCTGTCCGAAATTCTGTGCTTCATAATTGGCAATCTGCTGCCCGTCCATGGAAAGAGACTGGTCAAAGTAGCCATAACGGTACAACAGTCCTACGGCACAAAGGTCAACGTTGCTGTCTGATGCCTCTTTCAGGTAATCGCCCGCAAGTATTCCAAGACCACCGGAATATATTTTGAGGACCTTGTCTAAGCCGTATTCCATACTGAAATAGGCTACTGACGGACGTTTATGATCTGGAACTACATTAATGTATTCCTTGAAAGCAGTATAGACGGTATTCATCTTGCGGATAAAAAACTCATCATGTGCCAGTGTTACCAGCTTCTCATAATTCATCCGCTCCAGGAACAATATCGGATTTTGCTCCGTTTCTTCCCAAAGCTCCGGATCTAGGTCGCAATACATACTTTTGGCGTCATCATTCCATGTCCACCATAGATTACGTGCTATTTCCGCAAGTTTTCCCAATTCCATGGGAAGATGTGAACCGACTGTAATTTCCCTCCATTGAGGAGTGTTTACATTATAACTTGGATATTCCATAACATTGTACATTAAATAGTTTATATTTCCTTGTTTATTTTATAATAGGGCATTATCCATACCGGATAAAACTTTGTAGTTTCCCGATGATGATACAGTCCGGTATGTCTGCCTCCCGGAGTGTCTTTCCAAGCAGTGGTGAATTAATAACTTTATATGGACAGCTCGTTAAGTACCCGAATCAGGCTTTTGTCAATAGGCTTGTCATTTTTGATTGCTTGTGCAAAAGGAACATAGACAATTTCATTGTTCCGTATGCCTATCATCACATTCTGTTGGTCTTCCATCAGAGCCTGGATGGCTGCTTCTCCTAATCGGCTTGCCAGTATACGGTCGTTGGCACTTGGAGCCCCACCGCGTTGCAGATGTCCCAGAATGGAAACTCTTACATCATATTCAGGATATTCCTTTTTTACCCGGTCGGCATAGTACATGGCACCTCCATTTTTATTTTGGGGACTTTCGGTCACAATGACGATACTGCTGTTTTTTGTTTTTCTGAATCCACGTCCGATAAATGTCTCCAGCTGGTCCACATCCGTTTTGTCCTCCGGAATAATGGCAGCTTCAGCCCCTGAAGCAATCGCACTGTTCTGGGCCAGGAAGCCCGCATCACGTCCCATCACCTCGACAAAGAAAATGCGGTCGTGTGAGGTTGCGGTGTCTCTTATTTTATCTACACATTCAACAATTGTATTTAATGCCGTGTCGTATCCTATGGTGAAATCAGTACCATATAAATCATTGTCAATCGTACCGGGTAGTCCTATACATGTCACGTTATACTCTTCGGCAAAGATACGGGCTCCCGTCAGAGAACCGTCTCCACCGATAATAATCAGTGCACTGATATTTTCTTTTTGTATAACTTCATAGGCTTTCTTACGTCCTTCCGGAGTGGTAAAAGCTTCGGAACGCGCTGTTTTCAGTATAGTACCTCCCCTTTGAATAATACTGCTCACGTCTTCTGTTGTGAGTTCCTTTACTTCACCGGCAATCAGTCCTTCGTATCCCCTATAAATTCCCTTTATTTTAAAGCCGTTGAAGATGGCGGTACGGGTTACGGCGCGGATCGCTGCATTCATTCCTGACGCATCCCCTCCGGAAGTCAGGATTCCAATATACTTGTTATTCATAATTCATTTTTATACAATTATTAGACAAAATCAGAAAGTAACTGCTTTAATTTTTTCCTACTATGAAAGATACGGCTTTTTATTGTACCTAGCGACACTCCTGTTTCTTGAGCTATTTCCCGATATTTGAATCCGGATATATACAACATAAAAGCGTTGTAATGTTCTTTAGGTAGTGTTTTAAGGGCTGCCCTTATCTCCTTGGCATCTTGACTATTGTCTATGAAAGCAAAAGAGTCATCTCTTAGCAGGAAATGATAGTCGGGTTCGGATAATATATATAAGTCTCCCTGGCTTTTTTTTATCCGGTAGTTATTTATAAAAGCGTTACGCATAATGATATACATCCAGCCTTTAAAATTTGTTCCAGGATCAAATTTATCCTTATTATCCAGAGCTTTCAACATTGTTTCCTGCAATAAATCCTCAGCATCGTGTTTGTCAGCTGTCAATTTATATGCAAAACCTAGCAGATCACTTTGCAGAGCTATTAATGCTTCATCAAAATTGAATGTTTTCATTATAGTGATTTGAGGTTCAAAGGTTTATATCAAGGCATCCCCCTAAATATAAGGAACGCCTTGGGTAAAGTTTAGCTAAGATATCTTATTTGATATCAATAGTTCTGGTTATCTTCTGAACTTCTTTGTCCACTGTTTTGGGAATATCTATAGACAGAATCCCATGTTCTACCTTGGCTGTAATCTTATCTTTTTCAACATTGTCCGGCAGTATGATACTTTGTTGGAATTTGGAATAAGAGAATTCACGGCGTAGGTATTTTTTGTCTTTTTTCTCCTCATTCTTCTCTTCCTTCTTTTCCATGCAGATTACTAGATTGTTGTTTTCATCCACATTAACGGTGAAGTCATTTTTTGTCATTCCCGGAGCTGCCAATTGGATTTTATAGTCCTTTTCATTTTCAATTACATTAATAGCGGGGGCTGTTGCATTTGCCTTCATCATCCACTCATTGTTAAAGAAATCATTAAAAATACTTGGTAACCAATTCTGGTTCATTTTTGTAGGTACCATTTTTACCTCCTTTTTTAGTTAATAATTAAAGTTTAGAAAATATGTCTGGCTGCTTGACAGAACTTTTATTGTTTAGTCATTCCTTGTTTTGCTACAGCTTCCGTCCGTTTACGTATCTCTTCCGGATCACCGAGAAAATAGTCTTTGACAAGAGCCAGCCGGTTGTCGAATTCAAAAACGTAAGGAACTGCTGTAGGCAGGTTCAGGTTGGAAATGTCTGTATCGGATATTTCCTTGAGATGCTTGATGATTCCACGCAGGCTGTTGCCATGGGCAACTACCAGCAGGTTATCCTTACATGTCAATGTGGGAAAGATGATGCATTTCCAATAAGGCATTACACGCTCAATGGCATCTTTCAAGGATTCCGTACGTGGAAGTTCCATATCCGGGACATCTGCATAACGTATGTCTTTACTCGGATTGCGCGAATCGTCCTCTCCCAATGCTGCAGGAGCTATATCATAACTTCTCCGCCAGGTGTGTACTTGTTCTTCACCATATTGGGCAGCCGTCTCACTTTTGTTAAGTCCCTGAAGTATGCCGTAATGTTTCTCATTCAACCTCCATGTCTTTTCGACGGGAATCCAGCTCTCATTCAGGCGGTCCAGAACGTAGTCCAGCGTTTTTATAGCACGTTTTAAGTAAGAAGTGTAGGCAATCTCAAAAGAAAATCCGGCTTCTCGTAATGTATCGCCTGCTTTGCAGGCTTCTACAACGCCTTTTTCACTTAAATCAACATCTGTCCACCCGGTGAAGCGGTTTTCTTGGTTCCATAGGCTCTCACCATGACGTAATAATACTATTCTTTTCATGGACGACCTGTCTTTATGCAATGGTTATTGAAGAATCCAAATATACATCCTGTATGGTGCTCAATAGCTGGACCCCATCTTTCATTGGTTTTTGGAAGGCTTTCCGACCACTAATCAACCCCATACCGCCAGCACGTTTGTTCACTACTGCTGTAACAACAGCATCATGCAGGTCGGATTCTCCATGAGATTCACCACCCGAGTTGATTAGTCCGACGCGTCCCATATAGCCGTTAGCTACCTGATAACGGCAAAGGTCTATCGGGTGGTCAGTTGTCAGCTCTGTATACATGCGCTCATTTGTTTTTCCGAAGCCGATGGCTTTGAAGCCACCATTATTGGACGGAAGTTTTTGTTTTACGATGTCAGCCTTGATCGTTACTCCGATATGGTTGGCTTGGCCTGTCAGGTCGGCTGCAGCGTGATAGTCGGTTCCGTCTTTCTTAAAACCGCTGTTTCTCAAATAACACCATAAAATGGTAGCCATTCCCAGTTCATGAGCATATTCAAAAGCTTGCGATACTTCCACTATTTGGCGGCGACTTTGCTCCGAACCGAAATAAATAGTGGCTCCAACTGCTATGGCGCCCATATTCCATGCTTCTTTTATTGTACCGAACATTACTTGGTCATAGCTATTCGGATAAGTAAGCAGTTCGTTATGATTCAATTTGACGATGAATGGAATTTTATGGGCGTATTTCCGTGCTACGGCGCCTAATACGCCGAATGTAGATGCTACGGCATTACATCCTCCTTCAATAGCCAATTTTACGATGTTCTCCGGATCAAAATAAAGTGGATTGGGAGCGAAAGATGCCCCAGCAGAATGCTCTATACCCTGGTCTACAGGTAGGATGGATACATAGCCGGTATTCGCTAAACGTCCATGTCCATATAAAGTTTGCAAACTCTCCAATGTCCGAATGTTTCTGTCCGAATTTATCCATACCTTATCTACTATATCCGGACCCGGAATATGAATCAGTTGTTTATCTATTGTCTTGCATGTATGGTTTAGGTAGTATTCAGCCTGCCCACCTAATATATCTACTGTTTTGCTCATATCATTTATCTTTTAACTATTCAGGTTTATTATTTGCATCCATCCAATTTAGCATCTATGAAAAGGATACCACTATCTCCGGCTTTCTTTAACAGGTTTACAATATTCTGTACACCGGCTTCTTCCTCTACTTGTTCCCGGACAAATTTCCACAGAAAATCCTGTGTGGCATTATCCTTTTCTTCTGAAGCTAAGTATACCAATTCGTCAATCAACTTGGAGATATGCTTTTCATGTTCCAAGGCATGTTCAAAAACTTCCAAAGAATTTCCCCATCCTTGTGGAACTACATCCACTTTGTCTACTTTCGGTGTCGCCTCACGTTTAACCATATACTCGGCAATGGTGCACGCATGTCCCACTTCTTTTGCAGATTGTTTCCGCATCCAGTTGGCCATACCTGAAAAACCTTCTTTTTTTAGATAGAAAGACATAGACAGATACAAGTTGGCAGACCATAATTCTGCTGTGATTTGTTCATTCAAAGCATTTTGTAATTTCTCACTCATAATGATTTAAATTTTTAGAGTTAATAATAATTTAATATTCTCTCTTATCTTGAAACAAGCATAAACTTGTCCCAAAATGTCGATAAAACCGGGTTATCCTATTAATAAAATATTCATGATCTATTTTATTATTGTTTATTATGTTGCAAAAAGTAGACCATACAAGGTTATATAATCTTTAATATTATGAGATGTTAAATGGAGGGACATACTGTTAGAAATAAGGTAGTCTCCGCACATTTTCTTGGGCAAGAATACGTAATAATTCCAAAAGGGCCGTACTTAGATATATTCGGTCTGAATACAGCCTGTTGATGAAAGAATTAGAGGACGCATCCACGTTTCGGCATAGTATGAGGAGTATGGAGACTAGGCGGGACATATATCGTTCATGTTCAATCAATTCGTTTAAGGCACTTACTGGAGCTTGCCATTTTGCACATCCCGTTTTATCTCATTAATTGCAACGCATCCTCCATTATGATATATCCAGCTCATCATTTGATAGACTTTGTTCATATTATCCTGAGCCTGGGTATTTAGCCAGGAGCTCAGTATCGGGAGTTGTTCACTTTCAAAATAAACCTGTAAAGACAGGTATAAGTTGGTTGACCATATTTCTGCGTTGATCAATTCATTCATGGTACTTTCTATTCGTTTATCTATCATTATTCTGAACATTAAGGTTACATAACTGATTGCGTACGTTTCTTGGTATATAAAAATTCCATTTCATAGAGGTAATCTATAAAAATGAAACTTTTAACGATAGTTTAATGATGCGACATTTTTACTGCATTGGACAAATTGTCGCATAAGGCGGAATAATAATGTCTATTTGTCACTTCCACGAGTGATAATCAATAAAATATCCAACAATTTTTCTATTCTTACAATATTATCATATATAGATTCCAAGGTCTTAGGATACAGATAAGACTTACAGTCCTGTATTTCCTTTGCCAAAGCGAGAACTTGTAACCAAAGGTCTTTTTCTGTATGGTGAGAGGAACCGCTATTATTGGCTATCATGGAGGAAGGTCTCAGAAAAATATGTTGGCATGTAATTTGTAAGATAGTGATTGTGTGTCTTGAAAAAAACAGGAATGGAAATAAACAGAATAAGAATTTCACTAAAGACAGTAACAAACGAAGAACAGAAACCGGTCGAGACAGTCGTCTTACTTTTAGAACAAGTTGCTTTCATAATGTTTATCTTCTAGTCAACTCTGTTCCCTGGAGCTGTGTTTATATATAAAGTTAAGCGTGGGAACTTTGGTATTACCGTTCAGAAGTATCCCCATACTCAACAACATATAATACACAAAGCCCCACGCCTATATATATAACACTTTAATATATAAATAGTACGTGGAGCGTCCAATGTATTATCCAGTTGTTGTCTTGAAATTGGGGATTTCCTGAACTTGGATAATGCCTTAACGCTCTATTTTTATTAAGATTTGAAATAAATCCTAATACAAAGATAAGGAAAAAATATTTTATTTTCCAAACAAGTTGTGCAAAATAAGTTGTGGCGTGTATTGCTTTTCTTTTTATTGGCTGAGGAATGGTTATCTTCAGTAATCAGTTTCTGTCTGTCGAGTAAGTCTGTATAATTTTTTTTTGTACCTCTACTTCGGGTCTTGACATTCCTGCTTCATGGCTGATTGTTGTAGGTAGACTATATAATTTTTTCTGTTGTTCATATTTAATGGAGAGTAGAATGGGAATAAGGCCTTTGGATAAGAAGAAAAGCCCCTGAAAATCAGAGGCTTAATCTTGTTTTTGGTGATCCGCCTGGGGCTCGAACCCAGGACCCCAACATTAAAAGTGTTGTGCTCTACCTGCTGAGCTAGCGAATCAATCCTTATTTGCGAATCAGTTATTTCCTGATTGCAGGTGCAAAGGTAGTTACTTTTATTTAATTTGCAAGCATTACGTAGAAAAAAGTTTCAATTATTTTTCCTCGTTGTGGCTTGTTTCTTGATTATCAGTAGTTTCTACTTCATCATATTTTATTCTTTTCTTTGTTGATAATAAAGCGTTGATAGTAGGAGAGCATCAAAGTTGTTAGTGGCAAGGCGATAATCATGCCGAGCATTCCCATTAATGAACCCCAGATAGAAAGAGATAAAAGGATGATGGCAGGATTCAGTCCGGTAATCTTTCCCATGATTTTGGGGACAAGGAAGGTATCCTGTATGATTTGTACGATTGCAAAGACGGCTAATGCACATGCAATGATAATCCAGAAGTTCTGTCCGGTGTCGGCAGCTTTGAGGATTGCCAATAAAATGGTGGGAAGGAAACCAATGATTTGCAAGTAGGGAACCATATTCAATGCTCCGATGAAAAGTCCCAGAGCGATAGCCATGGGGAAATCGATAATCAGGAAACCGATGCTGAAAAGAATACCTACGCAGAAAGCAACCAAAGCCTGTCCACGGAAATATCTGTTCATACCATCCTGTACGTCGTGAACCAGGTTGGAGGCAAACGTACGGTATTTATTGGGTAGCAGATGCAACCATCCTTCAGCTATCGCTTCGTAATCCAATAATATAAAGATTACATATAATAATATAATGAAAGAGGCAAGGATGCTGAATAGAATGTTGAGAGATTCTGCAAGCAAAGTCCACACTCTGGGGACGGTATCCTTGATTGCCGCCAGGATATTCTCTTCACTTAATACACGGTTCAACGCCTGAAGATCAATGTTCTCGTGGATAAATTCAGAAAGATTCTTAGGCACATTGTTACCGGCTCCATTGGTGAGGTAAGTCACTAGCAAGTCGTTCATTCTGCCTATTTCCGAAATCATCGGCGGCACTAATAGGTAGAATAAAGTGACTCCGATAACCGTAATGAGGAATAAGGAACAGAAGATGGAAATAATGCGGCTTTTTAATCGTAGCTTATACTGGAAGAATTTGACTAACGGATAGACCATATAAGCTATCAGCCACGCAATAAAGAAAGGTAATAACACTCCGCTAAGACGTTCCACGAGCATTAATATTCCTACAACTAACACACATCCGATGGAACCACGTATAAAACTGTCGAATGTTATCTTTTTCCTTTCCATAATCTGTTTCTTTTATAGAGTTTATACTTTCTGCTCATCTTCCCCTCGTGCACGGAGATAACATTCCCTGCACAGAGGCTCATATTCGGCTGTTTCGCCTAAAAGAACCTGTTTCTCATTCTTGACTGTACGATGTGAGAAAGAGGCCAGCTGACCACATTTCACACAGATCGCATGAACTTTGGAGACTTCATCGGCAATGGCGCACAATTGTGGCATCGGTCCGAACGGATTCCCTTTGAAGTCCATATCCAATCCTGCAATGATGACACGGATGCCATTGTTGGCAAGCTGGTTGCATACATCAATCAAACCACTGTCGAAGAACTGTGCTTCATCAATACCTACTACATCTATCTCAGAAGTAAACAGTAAAATGCTGGCTGACGAATCGATGGGAGTGGAGGCGATAGAATGACTGTCGTGAGAGACTACGTCTTCTTCTGAATAACGGGTGTCGATAGCAGGTTTGAATATCTCGACACGTTGTTTCGCGAATTTCGCTCTCTTCATTCTGCGAATCAATTCCTCTGTCTTTCCGGAGAACATAGAACCGCAGATTACTTCTATTCGGCCTCTTCTTCTAGTCTCTTGTATGTGGTCTTCTGAAAATAATACCATGTGATTTTGTGTTTTCTTGATTAAATAAATATGTGGACAAAGGTAAGCAATTCAATGTGCAAGAACTGTTAAATTATCCATTATTTTAAGTTATTGCATAAATTATTCCTACATTCGCACCGTATAAACAATGGACTGACATGAAACAGAAGCTATTAACAGATATTGAGTTGGATGTTCATGAGCTGAAGTATCTCATGGATTCATTTACCAAGGAGCCGACTCCGACTTTGTCTGAACTGTTGAAGCGGAGCATTACACGGATGCAGGGGCGTTTGGAAGAACTGCAGCAGGAGGTGGATGCTGTTCAGGTAATTTCTCCGTCAGCTGTGGAAGAGACAGCGGAAGAGGAGGATGAAGTTGCCGGGTCTGAAGAGGATTCCCCCGTGATTATACAATCTCTCGAATCGGTTGTTGTGAAAGAAGATGAGGAAGGAGAAGCCATTGTTGCGGAAGAGAAACCTGTCGTAATAGCGGCAGCTGCAGAGACAGCAGCAGCAGCAGCAGAAGAAGAAGAAGAAGAAGAAGAAGAAGAAGAAGAAGAAGAAGAAGAAGAAGAAGAAGAAGAAGAAGAAGAAGAAGAAGAAGAAGAAGAGGAAAAAGAGGAACCGGCAATTGTTGAGGAACCTGTCGTTGAAACTGTTGTGAAAGAGGAAGAACCTAAATCGGCTGTGTTGGGAGAAAGTCTCAAACTGTCTGCCGGCTTGCGACATGCTATCAGCTTGAATGATTCTTTCCGTTTTTCTCGTGAACTGTTCGGAGGCAACACTGATTTGATGAATCGGGTTATCGAACAGATATCAGTAATGAGTTCCTACAAGACTGCCGTCGCATTTCTGTCCTCGAAAGTCGAATTGAATGAAGAAAAGGAGGCGGTGAACGACTTTTTGGAACTACTAAAGAAATATTTTAATCAATCAGCATAAATCAAAAACAAGATGGGAAAGCTATATGTAGTGCCTACGCCGGTAGGGAATCTGGAGGACATGACTTTTCGGGCTATCAAAGTCCTGAAAGAGGTCGATCTGATTTTGGCGGAGGATACACGTACTTCCGGTATTTTGCTGAAACACTTTGAAATAAAGAATGCAATGCAATCTCACCACAAATTTAATGAACATAAAACGGTGGAAAGTGTTGTTAATAGAATAAAGGCAGGTGAAACTGTGGCATTGATTTCGGATGCCGGAACACCCGGGATTTCTGATCCGGGATTTTTGGTAGTCCGTGAATGTGTGCGCAACGGTATTGAAGTGCAGTGCTTGCCGGGAGCAACCGCTTTTGTTCCGGCACTCGTAGCATCGGGATTGCCGAACGAGAAGTTCTGCTTCGAAGGGATTTCTCCCCCAGAAGAAAGGACGACAGACACGACTGAAGGCATTGGCAGAAGAGCATCGTACTATGGTGTTTTATGAATCGCCTCACCGCCTGTTGAAGACGTTGACACAGTTTGCCGAATATTTCGGTGCTGAACGTCAGGCAACCGTGTCGCGTGAAATATCCAAACTCCACGAAGAAACAGTTCGGGGCAGTTTGGCTGAATTGATAGAACACTTTACCGCTACCGAGCCCCGGGGCGAGATTGTGATAGTATTAGCAGGAATAGACGATTAAAATAACTTCATTTAAAAAAACGTAAAACGTAAACGTATGAAAAAGTTAGCAGTTTTATTTATGTGCGCAGCCATGTTGGCTTCGTGTGACTTTAAAGGTGGAAGTAAAGACCTGAAAGCTGAAAATGATTCTCTTTTGATGGAACTGAACCAGCGCAATACTGAACTGGATGATATGATGGGGACTTTCAATGAAGTTCAGGAAGGTTTCCGTAAGATCAATGCTGCTGAAAGCCGTGTGGACTTGCAGCGTGGTACTATTACCGAAAATTCAGCCAGTGCTAAGCAACAGATTGCTTCTGACATTGAATTCATCTCCAAACAAATGGAAGAAAACAAAGCGCAGATTGCAAAATTGCAGGCACAGCTGAAGAATAGCAATTACAATTCTGCACAGATGAAAAAAGCTGTTGCCGCTTTGACTGCTGAATTGAACGCTAAACAACAGCGTATCGAAGAGCTTCAAACAGAACTGGCTTCCAAAAATATCCGTATTCAGGAATTGGATGCTGCTGTCAGCGATCTGTCTGTAGCAAAAGAAACTCTGGCCGCAGAAAACGAAGCGAAAGCTAAAACCGTTGCAGAACAGGAAAAGAGCCTGAATGCTGCCTGGTTCGTATTTGGTACTAAATCTGAATTGAAAGCTCAAAAGATTCTTCAGAGCGGAGACGTGTTGAAGAGCGCTGATTTCAACAAGGATTATTTTACTCAGATCGATATCCGTACAACAAAAGAAATCAAGTTGTACTCCAAACGTGCTGAGTTGCTGACTACTCATCCGACCGGTTCTTATGAATTGGTAAAAGATGATAAAGGCCAGTTGACATTGAAGATTACTAATCCTACTGAATTCTGGAGTGTATCCAGATACTTGGTTATTCAGGTAAAATAAGGTAGATATCCCTGGTTTGAATTGCCAATGTGCTGATTCCTGGATTCAAGAAATTAGCACATTGGCTTTTTTGTTTCTTATTATATAACTACTGATGAAATATAAAAATCTTTTTTTTGATCTTGATGATACCATCTGGGCTTTTTCTCAAAATGCTCGTAACACCTTTGAGGAAGTATATCAGAAATATTCGTTCGACCGCTATTTTGATTCATTCAATCATTATTATACTCTTTATCAACAAAGAAATACCGAACTCTGGGTTGAGTACGGTGAAGGAAAGATAACGAAGGATGAATTGAACAGCCAACGTTTCTTTTATCCTTTACAGGCCGTGGGAGTGAAAGATGAAGCGCTCGCTGAACGGTTTTCGAGAGATTTTTTCGCTATTATCCCTACTAAAAGTGTTTTAATGCCTCATGCAAAGGAGGTATTGGAATATCTTGCTCCCAAATATAACCTCTATATCCTTTCCAATGGATTTCGTGAATTGCAATCACGCAAGATGCGTTCGGCAGGAGTGGACGGGTATTTCAGAAAGGTGATTCTCTCGGAAGATCTCGGAGTGCTGAAGCCTTGGCCGGAGATATTCAATTTTGCTTTGTCTGCTACTCAATCCGAGTTGCGCGAATCCTTAATGATTGGTGATAGTTGGGAAGCGGATATAACCGGAGCGCACGGAGTAGGGATGCATCAGGTTTTCTACAATGTGACAGAACGGACAGCTTTCCCTTTCCTCCCTACTTATCACATCTATTCCTTGAAAGAATTAATGGATTTATTATAGGTTTTCTGGATTAAGTCGTATTTTTGTTGCGTTTTAGTTTTGCATAAAATACGATATAATCATGGATAGTACGCTTCTGCCTTTCGCCTTACTTTGTTTCACTTCATTCTTCACGTTGACCAACCCGTTGGGAACGATGCCTGTCTTTCTTACCATGACTCATGGTATGACGGATAAAGAACGTCAGTCTATCGTACGTCGTGCTACTATTGTGTCGTTTATTACATTGATGGTATTTGTCTTTGCCGGGCAGTTTCTTTTCAAGTTCTTCGGTATCTCTACCAATGGTTTCCGTATTGCCGGTGGGGTGATTATCTTCAAGATAGGCTTTGATATGCTTCAAGCCCGCTATACACCGATGAAGTTGAAGGACGAAGAAATCAAAACGTATGCGGATGATATCTCTATTACTCCTCTCGGCATTCCTATGTTATGCGGTCCCGGAGCGATTGCCAATGCAATCGTTTTGATGCAGGATGCGCATTCTTATGAAATGAAGGGAATCTTGATCGGTACTATCGCCCTGATTTATCTGTTGACTTTCTTTATTCTTCGTGCTTCCACGAAATTGGTAAAAGTCTTGGGTGAAACGGGTAATAATGTGATGATGCGTCTTATGGGACTGATTCTGATGGTGATTGCAGTGGAATGTTTCGTTAGCGGATTGAAGCCGATTCTGGTAGATATTGTGAGAGAAGGAATGAAGTAGCAATACTGCTTATATCTCCTCTATGAAATGAACAGGGTATTTATTCCAATATTTTTTATATACCCTGTCTTGTTGGTCATCGAAATTTAATTGATACATTCTAAATGTAACCAGATAAAGTTTTGGTTGCCAATATTCTTCATAAGAATATTGGTATTTCATGCCTATAGCCTGCATAACTTTTCCACTTCTCGGATTGTTTACATCGTGCGTAGCTGTGATATAGGGAATATTTATTTGTTTCAGCATATCGATTACTGCCTGACAAGCTTCTGCACAAATCCCTTTGTGCCAAAACTCCTTCTTAATGCTATACCCCAAATCATGGCTGTCATCTCCGTTTATATGGATACAACCAATGGGTACATTGTTTGTTTTCATACAAATAGCATAGTAGAATCCTTTCTGCTGAATCCAGCTTTTTATATATTGGAGATAGTCTTTTGCTTCCTCTATATCTTTTAATGGGAACATCGGTAGAAATGTATTAACGTCTTTATCACTTAGAATTGAGAACAAGGCGTTTATGTCTTCTTCTGTGAAATGTCGCAATATCAATCGTTGGGTTTCTATATGATTCATCGTATTCTATATTATTCAAGCGTCTGCAAATATAACAAAAGTATAGTTTATGATGTATCGTATGAACCGGGAAAATCAGTAGACATGTATAGTTGTTACAATTCTCTTGGCATAATTGTGACTGAATGTTCTGTTTACACCTCTCAAACTTGATATAAAGAAATGAGACTGAATTCCCGCCTTTCCCCTAGAGAATTCAGTCTCATTTATATGATTCAAGTCAATGGATTATCTGCTTCCACCTGCCCACCAAACGTTTTCACTATACACATATTGTCCATTTCCGTAAGCTGCTTTCACTTCGGCATTTGTTGTTGTGTCGCTATTGCCATAAGGACAACGTAATGGGAAAGAGTTTGGATTTTTTAGCTCAATAAAGTTTTCGCCTAGTCCTTTCATTCTGCGAACATCATTGTAAGATTCTGTCGCTTCACCTGAAGCTCCCCATAATGCGAAGTATTTTTGAGTCATTGTTGTTTTCAAAGGTTCAGCTGTATATTTGGCCTCTATCGTATTGTCAAAGTAACTTTCGGCTTCAGCTTCCGTAATACTGCTTGCTGCATTGATGAGTGTTTTGCCCAACTCTTTTCTTGAAATAGTAAAGCTGTTTTCCGCATTTAACAGTCCAGCCACTACTGCATCTTTTAATGCACTTTTAGCATCACGTTCCAATCTGCACAGAGCTTCTGCTTCCAGGAATTTTAATTCATGATAACTCAACAACAGTGTTGGTGCTGATATAGAATACATAAATAAAGAAGTTCCATATTTGGAAGTGCCTTGTTCTGGTGTACCGTTAGGCGCATATACGGCGTTGTCTGCGGTTCCCGGAGCTTGTTCTTTTCCGGAGGTACCCTGTTTAGTGATGAAAGCTCTGGACAGACGTGGGTCATTGTATTCTGCCAGTTTGCTTCTCATGCTTTCGCTTGCACCTAATCCGGCACGTGCCACAAAGAAACCATAAAGCGGATTTATGTTATTAGCGTCATATACGTCGAATGCTGCTTGTTCTTCTGCGCTTTCGAAAGAGTTATTTACATATTCCAACACCTTCTCCATATCCGCGTCTTTGTTGGCAGATCTTTTAAGAAGATGCATCGTGTAGCGTGCTTTCAGACCATATGCTAACTTAAGCCATTTTTCAGCATCACCCTGGTACAGCAAATCTTGAGCTTCCGGGTCTATCAGATCTTCTTTCTGTAAGTCTGCAATGGCATCATCCAGATATTGCATTGCTTGGGTATAGATTTCTTCTTGCTTATCCATTTTAGGAGTTAGGTAAACAGGAGAACCGTTTTCGTCAATTAATGCAGCCTGACTACATGGAGCATCTCCAAACATATCGGCTATCAATGCGCAATTATAAGCAGCCAACACTTCAGCCATACCCTTGGTTACATAATTCCCATGGTCTATGCCTCCCTCGCTGCATTGATTGATAATGATACGGGCGGATTTCAATGTTGAATACAGACCATTCCATGTATTGTTGAAAGTGGAAGATGAGGTCGGTTCGCTCTCTCTGGTTTCTGCATAATACAATTGGTTGTCAACACCTACTTCATATTCAATGTAAGCAGATAGATAAGTATTGAAATCACCTCCTGCATTGGAAAATGCAGTAGAGGTTATCACATCTGTCAGAATGAATCTTGCGGCTACGCTTTGCGTATGGCCGTGGTCCTTGTTGATTCTATCCATTGCATCTTCCGAGCATCCGGAAAAAACAACTGATAAAACAGTAGCGGCAAAAATACCTTTAATTATATTATATGTTTTCATCTTTCTTTTTAGCTAATTAGAATTTTACATTAAATCCAAAACCATAGCTGGCTGTTCCCGGAAGAGAGAAACGTTCGAATGCACCTCCCATGTTGTCATTACCTTGTGAAGCTTCCGGATCGAAACCTTTCATTTCAGACCAAACCAAAATGTTGCGGGCAAAAACATTAACGTTCACATTCAGCCATTTCTTTGAGAAAACCGGATAACTTACAGATAATTCACGCAATTTGATATAAGAATTATCATAAATGTAAGATTCGTCAATTGATCTTCTTCTGGTGAAATATGCTTGAGCATCTGTTACTTTTATATCATTGGGGGCATAGATTGAATTACCATCCGCATCTTTTCCTGTTTCTTTAACGGAGTTTTCCACAATGAATTCGGTATTACGCATATCACCAGATAATTTGCTCACACCGTAATAGTTCATTTCACCTGCGGTACCACTATACATCTGTCCTCCTTGTTTCCAGTCGAATACTGCAGAAATACGGAACTTGTACAATTCGATATTTGTATTGAAACCTAAACGGAAGTCAGGAGATACAGTTCCGATAACCGCATCTTCTCCCTGCATGGGAAGTCCGTTTTTGTCTACTACAATCTTGCCTTCGTCATTACGCATATAGCTTTTTCCATAGATCACAGGGAACTTGTCACCAATTCCGGCACGTACCTGCGGAGTTACAAATCCTCCTAACATAATACTTTCTACTCCTGGAGCCAATTCGTCTACGTAATTGTCGATTTTGGAGAAGTTGAAAGCGAAGTCGAGTTTGAAGTTTTTGGTATCTACCGGAGATACGCCCAATGTCAACTCGTGGGTATTTGTGTGGATTTTACCTCCATTCATTATCATACTTGAGGCTCCGGTTGAACCTGCCAAAGGAACTTCGAATATCTGATCTTTCACATTCTGACGTGAATAGGTATAATTCAAGGTTACCAGTCCGTTTAAGAAAGTAAGATCTGCTCCCAGTTCGTATGATTTTGTATTTTGTGGTTTTAAGTTAGGGTCATATACCTTATAATATGGAATGTAAGCCATTGCTCCATTAATTGGATAAACAATAGGATTTCCCATATAGAAGCCGCCACCATAAGACGGAGTATAATAATAACTTTGAGTATAATCACCGGCCATACCAACTTCTGCATAAGAAGCACGTATCTTACCGAAAGTCAATATGTTATTCTTCAGGGGAGCCAGTTCGGTGAAGATGAATCCTAATGACACTGAAGGATAAGTGAAAGAACGGTTGTCACGTGGCATGCTTGAAACAATATCGTTACGTATACTTCCACTTAGATAGAGCATGTTTTTCCATGCTACTGACAAGTTGGCGAAATTACCTACCGTTCGTTTCTTGTTGTATTGGCTTTCGTTGGAGAATACAGAAGCATTATTCAGATGATTCCATCCGGGAAATTGAAATTCATGCTATATGCGTATTCATATTTTGTCTTTTTATCCACAAACTCATTACCAATCAATGCATCCAAGGTCCATTCTTCGTTGATATTCCATGTGTAAGCGGCAGTTAACAGTGAGTTTAATTCATTAACAGTGTAATGGTACTCTGAATCTTCACCTGTAGGTGCCCAAGTACTTCCATATCCGTAGATTTCTGAATAATTGGTAGTGTAAGCGTCATCACCGATCTGGTATTTAATATCCAGTTTGTGGTTGTCTGTTCCAAATTTAGTGGTGTATTTCACGAAAGCATTTCCGAAGAAACGTTGTGAACGTTCGGAGAACTGGTTATTGTCAACTGCCCAATATGCATCGTCGATCCAGCTGTCGCGATATGTATTTTGTGTGTAAGGGTCGCCTTCTATGTGAGAAGGAATACCGGCCATATTATAGCTGACGGGTGCATTATAGATCGTAGCAACCACACTGGTGTTGGCTGTAGACTGTTTGGAGATTTTTGAAGTCACAAAGTTTCCATTAAATCCGGTAGTCCAGTTAGGATGGAGTTGTGCTTCGGCAGACATTTTCACGTTATATCTATCCATACCGGTTGATGGAACGATACCATTACTGGTGGTGTTACCCAAAGAAAAGGAGTAGTTACCTTTGTCGAATCTCTGGGCTACATTGACGTTATTGCTCCAAGATACACCTGTTTCAAAAAAGTCCTTCATGTTGTTATATGCTTGTGGAGTAGCCCACGGATTCATGCCGGCAGCTGCAAGTTGAGGAACATAGTATTTTCCGGACTGTTTACCATATTGGCTGGTGTAACTGTTGTCTGTATTTCCTCCGTAGGTAGGGTCGTTAGCTAATTCGGAAATCTTAGGACCCCATGCGAAAGGAGATGACGGATCGAAAGTACCGCCTGAACCTTGTGCATATTCTTGTTGCAATTCCGGAAGAGTTGAAATCTTATCAAAGGAAAGGTTGGTACTGAAAGTTATAGTAGGTTTCCCTTTATCTGCTCCTTTACCACTTTTGGTAGTGATAACGATAACACCATTGGAAGCTCTCATACCATACAAAGCAGAAGCGGCTTGTCCCTTTAATATATTGATACTTTCTATATCATTAGGGTCAATGTCGACAGCACGGTTAGCATAGTCCGTTCCATACGCTCCATCGGTAAGAGAAGTGCTCACATCTGCGGTAGAAGCGATAGGCATGCCATCAATTACATACAACGGAGTATTGTCTCCAGTGAAAGAACGAGAACCGCGAATCGTAATCTTTGAAGAAGCACCCGGCATACCTGATGATGGGGTGATGTCAATACCGATACTTTTCCTTGTAAGGCTCCCGCTAAATCTGTATTAGCAGCACGTGTCAACGCATCCGATTTGACATCTTGTACGGCATATCCCAATGCTTTCTTTTCGCGTGAAATACCCATAGCGGTAACTACTACTTCGTCTAGCTTTTGGGCGTCAGCCTTTAATACAACTCTCAAATTTGGTTTAATAGCCACTTCTTGTGTTTGCATTCCGATATACGAAATCTGCAAAGTCTTTGCAGAACTTGGTACATTTGACAAATTAAAATTACCATTTACATCTGTGATTGTACCTTGGGTGGTACCTTTTACCAACACAGAAGCACCAACAACTGGTTGCCCGTCTTCTTCAGAAATCACAACGCCTGTGACCTTTTGAGTCTGGGCAGTTACTAGGCCTATGCCCACAAAAAGGCATGCCAATAACAGCATTAATTTTCTTTTCATAAATTCTCTCTTAAAGTTTAACTTTACATTATTTGTATCTTTACTCTAACAATTTGCAAATATATTAATAAAACTGAAACTAGCAATTATATTAATAAAAAAAGGTTGCAAATATAACATTTTGTTATTTTACAAGCTGTATTTATGCCGATAAGCATATTTTTTTCAACCAAAAGCTTTGATTGCTAAAATAGCAATTGACACTTTGCATAAGCAAAATGCCTCTTTTAATATTTCTTTTACTCGTTTTTAGTCATAAAACACCTTTGAAAGCCATTCTTTTTGCTTTTTTCGTGAAAAAGCGAATAAAAAAGTGGCATTTAATTTAAAGTTTTGTGAATACCAAGTGATTTGAAGATTTATTTTTTAGAGATATTAATGCTTATTCGCCTCTGATATAGCACAGAATTACGTCTAATTTGTTCTATTATTAATTAAAAAATGAAAGTATGGAAAAGATCAGTTACAACCTTGTGTTTAACAGAAAGAAGAGATTGAATAAAAGAGGAATGGCATTAGTTCAGGTAGAAGCCTATCTGAACAGGAAACAAGATGTATTTCTCCACCAAAATATATCTCAAACCGGAACAGTGGGATACCAAACGAAAAATGGTGAAGAATCATCCTAATGCGAATGTTTTGAATCGTATGTTATATGAAAATATAGCAGCTATTGAGCAAACAGAACTTGGACTATGGCAACAGGGAAAGTCCATATCGTTAGATTTATTAAAAAATTCGATTGATAAACCTCTAAGCAATGGAAGGTCGTTTTTGACTTTTTTTAAAGAGGAGATAGCCAATTCTTCTTTGAAAGAAAGTACCCGTCAAAATCACCTTTCCACGCTTGAATTACTTCAGGAATTCAAGAAAGAGGTATTATTTACCGATTTGACATTTGAGTTTGTGTCTTCATTTGATAATTACCTGCAATCTAAAGGTTATCACCTTAATACTATTGCCAAGCACATGAAGCATCTGAAACGATATATTAATGTTGCAATAAATAAGGAGTATATGGATATACAGAAGTATGCCTTTAGAAAATATAAAATTAAAAGTATAGAAGGAAGCCATACACACTTAGCTCCGGAAGAGTTACACAAATTTGAGAATTTGCAGCTGACTGGAAGATATACGAGACTGCAAAAAACAAAAGATGCTTTTTTATTTTGCTGTTATGCTGGATTACGATATTCTGATTTCACTAATCTGACCTCTGCAAATATTGTTGAGTTCCATCAGGAGACTTGGATAATATACAAATCTGTCAAAACAGGTATTGATGTGCGCCTTCCTTTATATTTATTATTTGAGGGTAAAGGAATCCAGATATTGCAACGCTATAAAGATGACCTCAATAGTTTTTTCAAGTTGAAAGACAATTCTAATATTAATAAGGAATTAAACATATTGGCAGGCTTGGCTAAAATTGATAAACGTGTATCGTTTCACACCGCCCGTCATACAAATGCTACCTTATTATTATATAATGGTGCCAATATAACTACTGTACAAAAACTGTTAGGACATAAAAGTGTAAAGACTACGCAGGTATATGCGAATATTATGGATATTACAGTGGTGCGTGATCTTGAGAAAACTGCCTCATCAAAAAAATAATAATAAGCACAAAAACTAAACGAAAGTGTTCTGTTTTTAAGATTTGGTTATAGAAATGGAAGGTATAATTTTCTCTAATAGAAGAAAGTGTGTATAATTAAATGAAAGAATATGCAATATAAGTTCCGAAAACGCATATATATAATCTAAAGATACATCATAATTACGAATATTATCACTCGTCCCATTTAAAGGAATAAAGCGTTCCTTTAAAAGGAACGAGTCATTGGTCGTAGAGAAGCCCTTGCTTTCTTTAAAAGGAAAGGATTAAAAGCTAATTTATAAACTTGACAGCCTCTAATAGCTATTAAAATCCGGTATTTGGGATTCTTTCATTTTAGCATCAGATAAATGATAAATACCTCTTTTTGCATAATTAGATGTAATTACACAATCTCTTTGATACAGAAAAAGCATATAACCATCCAATATAAATATTCATCAATCATATTCTCTGCGATTTTGGAGGATATTTGAATCCACCCCTGCATATTTTAAAATATACAGTAATAAAATATGCATTTTTTCATCTGGAGTTTTTCTTTTTCTTAGATTACCGTTTGCTAATGAATATATTATTATAGTCAATAATTATTGGATATAATTTAGAACAAGAAAACCATCTTCAACAGTTAAGATGGAAATAAGTTTTAGCTTATATCATATAAGATAAGAACTTAAATAATTAATTAATAGATGGTTATGCCCTATTTTTGATAGAAATCTGGTATCATAAATCAGTAAATTAATATGTTTGGTAGGTGCTTAATATATTGATAATCTGCATAATAACTACAACAAAAATTTATTTTCGAAGGAAAGCAAACATCATATATATTGTTAGTAATCAACATATTATAGTTGTATTTAGTTCTGCAAAGACTTTGCAGATTTCGTATATTGGTATGCAGACACAAGAAGTGGTGATCAAACCAACTTTAAAAGTTGTGCTAAAGTCTTATTCCCAAAATCTAGATGAGGTTGTAGTGACAGCTATGGGGATTAAGCGATCGGAAAAATCCCTAGGTTATGCCGTATCTAGTGTGAAGGGAGATGAAATAACTAAAGCACGTGAAAGTAATGTACTTAACTCTTTGTCTGGTAAGATTGCGGGACTGCAAATAGCCCAATCATCTGGTACGGTAGGTGGTAGTTCAAGTATACAGATTCGTGGTGCCTCTTCTATTGGTTCCGTTTCTTCTCCTTTATTTATTATTGACGGGCTTCCAATTGACAATGGTTCTTATAATCCTGACAGAACTAATGGTATAGTCGATGTTGGTAACCGTGCAGGAGATATCAACTCAGACGATATTGAATCTATTAACGTATTGAAGGGTGCAGCTGCAACTGCATTGTATGGAGCGCGTGCAAAGGACGGTGCAATTGTTATTACTACTAAGAAGGGAAAAAAGAACTCTCCGGTATTTGTAACAGTAAACTCTTCTACACGATTTGAAAATGTACTGAAGTTACCTGATTTTCAAAATGAATATGCACAAGGTAGTTATGGCGTATATAATGTGAAAATGTTGAATGGTTGGGGACCGAAGATTTCATCGGTACAAGATCAGCAATTTACAGATTACAAAGGAGATAAAGTGACCTTGAAAGCAAATCCTGATAATGTAAAGGATTTCTATGAAACTGGAATGAGTTATATTAATAATGTATCAGTTGCGGGGGGTGGTGAAAAAGGCGGACTTCCGTTTGAGCTTTACTTCTACTAATCAGACCGGTGTTGTGCCAGGATCTGACTATAATAAATACGCTTTTTCTGTCAATGCGGGTATGAATTTTACTAACAACTTCACAGGTCGTATTTCTGCTCAATATATACGTTCCGACTCTGAAGGTCGTCCAGCGCAAGGTGCAAATGATAGTAACCTACTGATTCCATTGATTAATGGATTGCCGAGAACTATTGATATACATGATATTCAAAAGAATTGGGTGGATGAGAATGGAAAGCAAATCACATTAGATCCGGAAGGTAAAAGTAATAATCCATATTGGATTATTAATAAGAATAAGTTTACCAATAATCTGGATCGTATGATCGGTAATATCACATTGACTTATAAACCGATTGAAGGACTGACTATCACCAATAATGCCGGAACAGATTTTTACACAGAAGGAAGGCGTAAGGTATATGCAAAAGGTACTGTAGGAGCCTTGAACGGAAAGTTCCAGACTTGGAATTTGTATAAAAGAATTATAAATAATGACTTAATGGTTTCTTACGAGAAGACTTTTGCAAATGACTATCATTTTAAGGTAATGATGGGGCATAATCTCTATCAGGAGGAATGGAAGAATGAAAATGTGCAGGCGCAGAATCTGGTTGTTGATGGGCTATACACATATACTAATGCGAAGTCTACTACTCCGGTAAATTATTATGAAAAGAAACGTCTTGTTGGTTTATATGGAGATATTAGTTTGGGATACAAAGATATGCTTTTCGTAAATGTAACAGGACGTAATGACTGGTCGTCTACTCTACCGATCAATAATCGTTCCTATTTCTATCCTTCCATAAGTGGTAGTTTTATTTTTACGGAGTTGATGGAAAACAAAGATATTCTGAATTTTGGTAAGGTTCGTTTGAGTTATGCTAATGTGGGTAGTGATGAAGATCCGTACAATTTGGCATTTAAATATACTCCCGCTAGTACTTACTTTTTGCAATATCTGGGTAATGTTAACACTTTCCCCCATATGGGATTAGTTGGCTTTACGGGACCTCGTGTCTTACCAAATGAGAATTTGAAGCCGCAAAATCAAAGTTCTTTTGAAGTTGGAGCTGATTTGCGTTTCTTCGGTGGAAAAATTAGGTTAGATATGACTTATTATAGCAATATTACAAAGAATCAGATTGTAAGTATTGATGTCCCATTGTCAACAGGCTACTTTGCCAATAATATTAATGCCGGGAAGATTGCCAATAAAGGTGTTGAAGTAACTTTGGGCTTGACTCCTGTAGAAACACGTGATTTTAAATGGGACCTGGATGCAACATTTGCTTCAAATAAGCAGACAGTGGAGGAGTTAGCTGAAGGACTTGATGAATATACGTTAACGAGTGGACTGAGCGGTTTACAAATTAAGGCTGCTAAAGGAGATTCGTTTGGCTTGTATGGCACGGGTTGGAAACGTGATGACCAAGGAAATTATGTGATTAATTCTAAAACAGGTTTGAGAGAAACTGTTAATAACGTGCGTTTAGGAGATGTATATCCTGATTTTACGATGGGAATCAACAATACATTTACTTATAAGGGAGTTACCTTGAGTTTCTTGATTGATATCCGTCATGGAGGTTCTTTGTATTCAGAGACTGTAGCTAATTTAAGAAGTAGCGGTTTGGCTGCTGAAACAATAGCTCACCGTGAAGATGCTTCCTTTATTGAGCCGGGTGTAATCCTTCAGGATGACGGAACTTACAGACCTAATGATGTTCCTGTGAAAAGTATGCAGGATTATTGGCAGCATATATCCAATTCTAGTAATAATGAAGGGAATATCTATAATGCATCATTTGTAAAACTCAGAGAGGTACAGTTGTCTTATAGCTTCCCACGCAAATGGTTCAAGAGCTTTTTTGTTAAATCATTGGATTTAGGTTTTGAGGCACGTAACTTATGGATTATTAAAGATCATGTGCCGCATATTGATCCGGAAGCTAACTTCTTCGGTCCTTCTCAGATTGGGGGTGGTGTAGAGTTTAACAGCATACCTTCTACCAGAAGTTTTGGATTTAATGTCAGATTAACATTGTAAGATTTAAACGAATATGATAATGAAAAAGAAAATATTAACATACGCATTGAGCGCTTTGGCATGTTTAACTTCATGTAGCGACTGGCTTGATATCAACCATGACCCCAATACTGCCGAGAAAGTTGATCCCGGGTATTTGTTTAACTATGTAGCCGTAAACTGGGCTGGAACACGCACTGGTGGTGACTTTTATATTCCTTTATCTATGAGTTCGCAGTGTCAAGTTGATGGTGGACTTGATTACGGTGGCTGGGATGAATCTGTATATACTATTTCTCCTTATAGTACAGGGAATGTCTGGAAACATTATTATTCTGTAGGTGGCAATAATTTGATGCTGGCTATTAAAAATGCAGAAGAGTCAGAACCGGTGAATCACAATGCTATTGCGCAGTGTAAGATTCTTTTGGCTGAGCATATGTATGAGGCAACGATGTTGTGGGGAGATATCCCTTTCACTGAATCTTGGAACGGAACAATTAAGTATCCGAAATTTGATTCTCAGGAAAGTGTATTGAATGGGGTGTTGTCATTGCTTGATGAGGCATTACAGCTTATAGATCTGAATGATGCTAATGCAATTGATGAGTACGATATCTATTACAAAGGTGATATGAACAAATGGATGACTTTGGCAAAGTCTTTAAAATTCAGAACATTGATGGTTATGGTAGATAAAGACCCTTCTAAGGCTGCTGCTATTGGTACGTTGCTGCAGGCTGGAGGAATGGTTGCATCAGCAGCGGACAATTTGGTATTCCCTTATTCTGCAGAACCGGGTAACCAGAATCCTAAGTATGAACTTATAGAATTGGTTGGCGGGACACAGATATTGTTTTTTGCCAGCAACTATATGCTGAAGCCGATGCAGGAACGTAATGATCCCCGTATTCCCTGTTATTTTGAACCGGGTGCGGATGGTGTATACCGGGGGTTGGGTAATAGAGAGGCTGCAAAGACGGATGATGAAGAAAATCTACTGTCATCTGTTGTAAGCAACTACCTTTTCAGAAGAGACGCTCCGGAATTGATTTATTCTTGTCAAGAACAGCTACTTTTGGAAGCGGAAGCTTATGCGCGCGGTTTGGGAGTTGCTCAGAATTTGTCGAAGGCTAATGAACTGTACCTGAAAGGAATTCGTGAAGCATGTGCTTTTTATGGAGTTGCGGAATCCGATATTGATACATATGTTACAGGTTTGCCGGAATTGACAGCGCTGACTCAGGAGAAAAGCACTGTATGAGATTCATATGCAGCAGTGGATTGATTTAATGGATCGTCCGTTTGAGGAGTTTGTACAGTGGAGACGTTCTGGTACTGCTGGAAATGAAGTCCCGACCTTACAAGTGCCGGAAGATGCAACTTCAAAAGAACTGATCAGAAGATGGGAATATAGTCCTGAAGAGATGACTGCTAATATCAATGCACCGAAAGAATCTCCGAAGATTTGGGAAAAGTTATGGTTTGATTTATAATTGAATTACCATAAATGATACGAAAAAGAGGACAATAAAACATTGTCCTCTTTTTTTTTGTTATATTTGCGCCCACATTATTATATATAATAGAAGTAAAGAATGAAAGAATTTGTAATATCCGAAGCCAAAGTAGAAACAGCAGTGCTTGTAGGACTCATTACCCAGATGCAGGATGAGCGGAAAACGAACGAGTATCTGGATGAATTGGCTTTCCTTGCTGAGACGGCTGGGGCGGAAGTTGTGAAACGATTTACACAGAAGTTGCCGACGGCTAACTCTGTGACTTATGTTGGAAAAGGAAAGTTGGAAGAAATCAGACAATATATCCATGACGAAGAGGAAGCAGAACGTGAAGTAGGAATGGTCATCTTTGATGATGAGCTTTCTGCGAAACAGATTCGTAATATTGAAGCTGAACTGAAAGTGAAGATACTGGACCGTACTTCACTGATTCTTGATATATTTGCCATGCGTGCGCAGACAGCCAATGCGAAGACACAGGTAGAACTGGCACAGTATAAATATATGTTGCCGCGTTTGCAGCGGCTTTGGACTCACTTGGAACGCCAGGGAGGTGGTTCCGGTGCCGGTGGTGGCAAAGGTTCCGTGGGACTTCGTGGTCCGGGTGAAACACAGCTTGAGATGGACCGCCGTATCATCCTGAACCGTATGTCATTGCTGAAAGAACGTCTGGCGGAGATTGACAAGCAGAAAGCTACCCAACGCAAGAATCGCGGACGCATGATACGTGTTGCACTGGTTGGTTATACCAATGTGGGAAAATCAACCATGATGAATCTTCTCTCCAAGAGTGAAGTGTTTGCGGAAAACAAACTGTTCGCTACTTTAGACACTACTGTGCGCAAAGTGATTATCGATAATCTACCGTTCCTGTTGTCAGATACAGTAGGGTTTATTCGCAAGTTACCTACCGACTTGGTAGAATCTTTTAAATCTACCCTGGATGAGGTACGTGAAGCAGATTTGCTTGTGCACGTAGTCGATATTTCCCACCCCGGATTTGAGGAACAGATTGAGGTGGTGAACAAGACCCTGGCAGAGATTGGAGGCAGTGGCAAACCTATGATACTTGTATTTAATAAAATAGACGCTTACACCTACGTGGAGAAAGCGCCGGACGACCTTACCCCCCGAACAAAGGAAAACTTAACACTCGAAGAACTGATGAAGACGTGGATGGCAAAGAATGGAAGACAACTGCCTCTTTATTTCCGCCCGCGAACGAATCAATATAGACGAACTGAAAAATGTAGTTTATCAGCGAGTGAAAGAATTACACGTTCAGAAATATCCCTATAACGATTTTCTTTATCAGACCTACGAAGAAGAGGAAGAATAATCAATATGCTAATGTGCTGATGTGCCAATTGGTTGCGCGTACTGCATCAGAATTGGCACATTGGCATATGGGCACATTAACACATTATTAAGATGAAAGACTATCGTAGATTGACTGAAGATGAGATACTTCAGTTGAAGAGCCAGTCATGTCTGGCCGATGATTGGGGAAATGTATCAGTGGCAGAGGGTTTTAATTGTGAGTACGTCCATCATACCCGTTTCTCGGGTGAAGTAAAACTGGGGGTATTCGAAGCTGAATTTACATTGCCGGGGGGAATCAAGAAACATTCGGGATTACGTCATGTGACGTTGCACAATGTGTCGGTGGGCGATAACTGCTGTATTGAGAATATACAGAACTATATTGCTAATTATGAGATTGGCAGTGACACCTTCATTGAGAATGTAGATATTATTTTAGTGGATAGGTTAAGCACTTTTGGTAATGGGGTAGAAGTGGCTGTCTTGAATGAAACAGGAGGCCGTGAGGTGTTGATGAACGATAAATTGTCTGCGCACCAGGCATATATTCTTGCACTGTACCGCCATCGTCCCGAGCTGATAAACCGTATGAAATCTATTGCGGATTATTATTCCAATAAACATGCTTCTGCTGTCGGCAGTATTGGCAATCATGTGATGATTCTCAATACGGGCTCGATCAAGAATGTCCGGATTGGTGATTACTGCCATATCTGTGGGACCTGCCGCTTATCCAATGGCAGCGTCAATAGTAATGTGACGGCACCTGTACATATCGGACATGGTGTAATCTGTGATGACTTTATCATCTCTTCCGGCTCTAAAGTGGATGACGGCACGATGTTGACTCGTTGTTTCGTCGGACAATCCTGTAAACTGGGACACAATTATTCCGCTTCCGATTCTTTATTCTTCAGTAATTGTCAGGGAGAGAACGGTGAGGCATGTGCTATTTTTGCAGGTCCTTTCACTGTGACACACCATAAATCTACTTTATTGATTGCCGGTATGTTCTCGTTTATGAATGCGGGTTCGGGGTCCAATCAGAGTAATCACATGTATAAGTTAGGTCCTATCCATCAGGGAACGATGGAGAGAGGAGCGAAGACCACTTCCGATTCATATATCCTGTGGCCGGCACGTGTCGGGGCTTTCTCTTTGGTAATGGGACGTCATGTTAATCATGCCGATACTTCCAATCTTCCTTTCTCTTACCTGATAGAGCAGCGGAATACCACTTATCTGGTTCCGGGAGTTAATTTGAGAAGTGTAGGTACTATCCGTGACGCACAGAAATGGCCAAAGCGTGATAAGCGAAAAGATCCGAACCGGCTGGATTATATCAATTATAACCTGCTGAGTCCTTATACCATTCAGAAGATGTTTAAAGGACGTTCCATTTTGAAAGAATTGAAACGTGTATCCGGTGAAACTTCAGAGATCTACTCCTACCAGAGTGCTAAAATCAAGAACTCTTCTCTGAATAACGGAATTCGTTTTTATGAAATCGCCATTCACAAGTTCTTGGGAAACTCCATCATAAAACGATTGGAGGGTATTAATTTCCAGACCAATGAAGAAATCCGTCAGCGACTGAAACCTGACACGGAAATCGGACTTGGCGAATGGGTGGATGTTTCCGGACTGATTGCTCCCAAGAGTGAAATCGACCGATTGTTGGATGGTATTGAGAATGGAACAGTCAATCGTTTGAAATCCATCAATGCAAGCTTTGCAGAAATGCACGAGAATTATTATACCTATGAATGGACATGGGCTTATCATAAGATTCAGGAATTCTATGGCTTAGATCCGGAAACGATTACGGCACAAGATATCATCGGTATTGTGAAAGCGTGGCAGCAAGCTGTTGTCGGATTGGATAAGATGGTATATGAGGATGCCAAGAAAGAATTTTCGTTGTCTTCCATGACCGGATTTGGTGCTGACGGCTCCCACGACGAAATGAAGCAGGATTTTGAGCAAGTACGCGGTGATTTCGAAAGTAATACCTTTGTGACTGCCGTCTTGAAACATATTGAAGATAAAACAGCTCTTGGAAACGAGTTAATCAAACGGATTGAAGCAATCGAATCATAATAGGAGTGGCAGATGGCGAACTGTGGATGATAAACAGGATATGATAAATAGCAAACTGTAAATAAAATAGTGAGCGGTGAACGGCAGATGTCAATGAATGGCATAGCTTGTTTACCGCTCGTTGTTTATTGTTTATGATTGTCTTTTGCTGTTCCTGCTTTTCTCCGTTATTCATTCTTAATTCTTCATTCATCATTCGCCATTCTTCATTCTTAATTACTACCTTTGCCACACTAACTAACATTACGTAATAAAATAAGAAACTTATGGCAACACCTCCGTTTAAGTATCAGCCCATGTTTGAAAAGGGAAAAGATACAACTGAGTATTATCTGCTTACAAAAGACTATGTATCAGTAAGCGAGTTTGAAGGAAATCCTATCCTGAAAATTGAGAAAGAAGGTTTGACTGCGATGGCTAATGCAGCTTTTCGTGATGTATCATTCATGCTTCGTCGTTCGCACAACGAACAAGTTGCTAAGATTCTGAGTGATCCGGAAGCCAGTGAAAACGATAAGTATGTAGCACTGACTTTCCTGCGTAATGCGGAAGTGGCTGCCAAAGGTGTACTTCCATTCTGTCAGGACACTGGTACTGCTATTATCCATGGTGAAAAAGGACAGCAGGTATGGACTGGATATTCTGATGAAGAAGCGCTTTCACTGGGCGTATATAAAACATATACCGAAGAAAACCTGCGTTACTCTCAGAATGCGCCTCTGAATATGTATGATGAGGTAAATACAAAATGTAACCTGCCCTGCACAGATTGACATCGAAGCTACCGAAGGCATGGAATACGAATTCCTTTGCGTAACGAAAGGTGGTGGTTCTGCCAACAAAACATATCTGTTCAGGAAACAAAAGCGATCCTGAATCCCGGTACACTGGTTCCATTCCTGGTTGAAAAAATGAAAACATTGGGAACAGCCGCTTGCCCTCCTTATCATATCGCTTTCGTGATCGGTGGAACTTCTGCTGAGAAGAACCTGCTGACAGTGAAACTGGCTTCTACTCATTTCTATGATAACTTGCCGACTACTGGAAACGAATATGGCCGTGCATTCCGCGACATCGAACTGGAAAAAGAAGTTTTGGCAGAAGCTCACAAAATTGGATTGGGCGCGCAATTCGGAGGTAAATATCTTGCTCATGACGTACGCATCATCCGTTTGCCTCGTCACGGTGCTTCTTGTCCGGTAGGCTTGGGAGTATCTTGCTCTGCCGACCGTAACATCAAATGTAAAATCAATAAGGAAGGTATCTGGATTGAGAAACTGGATTCAAATCCGGGCGAACTTATTCCTGTAGAACTGCGTCAAGCAGGTGAAGGTGATGTTGTAAAGATCGACCTGAACCGTCCGATGCCTGAAATCCTGAAAGAGCTGACTAAATATCCGGTAGCTACTCGTCTGTCATTGAACGGAACGATCATCGTAGGTCGTGACATCGCCCATGCTAAACTGAAAGAACGTTTGGATCGCGGCGAAGACTTGCCACAATATATTAAGGATCATCCTATTTATTATGCAGGTCCGGCAAAAACTCCGGAAGGCATGGCTTGTGGTTCTATGGGTCCTACTACAGCAGGACGTATGGACTCTTATGTAGAACTGTTCCAAAGTCATGGCGGCAGCATGGTCATGTTGGCGAAAAGGTAACCGTAGCCAGCAAGTGACAGATGCTTGTAAGAAATATGGTGGTTTCTATCTTGGCTCTATCGGAGGTCCGGCAGCTATCCTTGCACAGAATAACATCAAGAGCATCGAATGCGTGTGGAATATCCGGAATTGGGTATGGAAGCCATCTGGAAAATTGAAGTAGAAAACTTCCCTGCATTTATCTTGGTGGATGATAAGGGTAATGACTTCTTCAAACAGTTGAAACCGTGGAATTGCACAAAATAACCGGTTTTAACCTGTTGGGATAAAACTTTAAGAAGAGGCTAAATGCCCTGAATTTATAAAATCCCCTCACTCTGCAATGTAGTGAGGGGATTTCATCTTTTGAGGACTTAAAGACTTTCCGGATATTTATTTTTGTAGTGTAGATATCAGCCTTTCATCATTTGTGATTACTTGTTCTGTTCTTTTTTCCATTTTTCATATCTCTTCAATACCTTACTACCATCTTTGTTATACCAACTATAACCATTCCGGCGCTCATGCCCGATTTCCGATATATCATATTTTTTAATGCCGTCACGGTCGCAGAAAAAAGGCCGATTCGTTTCCAGTTCATAAAAACGTGCCCAGAGAGTTGGACAGTCTTCACAGGGAACCATACGATAGTCTTTTTTACCTTCACCGTTAGTGAAATATTCCTTCTGTATTCCTTTTATTTTAGACTTTTGGAACCATTTGATTGCTCCTTCTATGGATTTTACAATGTCTGTGGATGGATTAGGAAGTGACATCAACAGCAATACAATATTGTCCGACTCTTGTCCGCTTAGTGACGGAAGTTCATAAGCACGTGCTTTGCAGGGTTCCAAAGTGACACGGTCGTGTTGGGCGCACCATACTGTTAATTCACCATTTTGGCACACCTGCGTTTTGAGTATACACTCTATACCTTTGTTGAATGCATTGCGTGCTTGTTCGCAGATATTGTCAGGAAGAAAAGTATATGGAGCTTTCTTTTCGTATATGCTCCGAAGTTGATTCATGACTCTTACCATTGCATTGTCATTGTAGGTGATTTGTACATAATAACCTTTGGGACGTGGATAAAATTGAGGCCATCCTCCGTTTTCATACTGCGATTTGAGCAGATATTGAATACCGTTCAGCACTCCTTCTTTATATTTCTCTTTCTGTGTAGCCAGATAAAGTCGTGCCAGATATTCTATTTCTGTCGTGGTGGCATTGTTGTCGATTGTGCTTTGGTTGATATCCTCTTTGGCTTTTAGTGCCGCCTTATATTCTTGTTCCGTCAGTTCTGCCGGCATATAGATATTCTTGGGCCAGCCTCCGGTAGTTTGTTGATACAGTAACACGTTGTCACCAATGCGTTGGGCTTCTTCTGTCTTAAAAAAATCATCGTCAAATTTGGGAGCGATGTGTACCCATTCTTTGTAGTTTTGCTGTTTTCTGTAATCTGTTGCTTTTTGGGCTGAGGCATTTGTCAGGATAAAAAGTAATAGTAAGAAAAGACTTAGTTTTCTCATGGCTTTTATTATTTAATGTTTTTATGGTATGCAAATGTAGAAAGAAAGAAAAACAACGATATGTAATAACTGTTTTTTATGCAGTAAAAATTGGGTTAACCTTCCCGATAAGAAGATTAACCCAATAAAAAAATAAATGGAAACTACTTCCTTATTCCAGATACTTCGTAATCTTTCCGCTGATTTGCAACAGGGATATTTCGCAAAGTTTCGTATTGTATTCGGCAGAGAGGATGCGTTCCTCTGCATCTAACAAACTTTTTTGTGCTTCGCGCACCTCAAAACCGGAGAGGTCTCCCTGTATATAACGGTCCATGGCAATATCGTGGTTGTCCTTGGCGGTTATCAGGTTCTGACGTTCCAGATTCAACAATTGGAGATTGTTGCGATAGGCTTGCCATAGGTTACTGAGATCAGAGCGGAGTGCTAACTCCATGTCCTGTCGTTCCAGACGACGATTTTTGAAAGCCAGACTCGCATTTCTCTTTTCGCGGCGGCGATTACCGTCGAATATATTAAAACCGACAGTTATTCCGGCATTGAAACCCAGTTCACCTCTTCTACTGTTTGCGTTGATGTCATACTTGTTGAACGTATATCCATATCCGGTATTTAATTTGAGATATGGATAGTTGCGTGAGTTTATTTTCTTGTAGTCCAATTGGGCAAGTACCGTGTTTTGATCGGCTTTAAGCAAAGAAGCATTGGTTGCTAACGTAGAATTCCACAAGTCATCAAATTGCAAGTCGCTGTGTACGTCAATGGTAGAGTCTTTGATAATAATGTTTTGATTGACGTTGTTGTTGGCCATTAGTTCATTCAACTGGATGCGTGAGGAGTGCAGCAATTCCTGTTGCTTGATGTATTGGGCACTGTCCGCATTGAAGTCCACTTTGGCTTGCTGATAATCCAGTCCTGAAAACTTACCAACCAGGTGACTAGCCTCGGCTATGCGTAAGCGCTCTTTGGAAAGCGACATTGCATAATGAAAGTTTTTCAGACGAATCTTCTGCTGAATAAAATTATAGTATTCGGAAGTCAGGGCAGCAATAAAATCCTCAATAGCGATACGGGTGTTGGTTTCTCCCTGACGTTCCAGTTCTTTCAACTGTTTGTAGGTGGTGCTGATATTGAATCCGTCGAAAATAGTCCAGTTGAGGTTAAGACCGACATTAACCGTCTGATCGTAGACTCCGTTATTCTTTGTTATTTCTCCGGTAGCACGCGCCTTGGTTTCAATATTGTCCAAGTTTCCGGTATATCCGGCAGAGAAGTCCAATGTAGGCAGGTAACCCGCATTTCCCAACGTTGCGTTGTTTTTGCTGATCTGCTCTTCGTTGTGGATGATACGTAAAGAGTAATTATTTTGCAATCCTTCTTCCAGACACTCCTTTAGAGTGAGGACTTGTGCCTTTGCAAAAGAGACTGATAAGAAGGCACATGCAATGGTTATATAAATGATGCGTTTCATGCAAATTCCTTTCTGTTTCATTCTTGTAATTTTTTGATTCGGTTAGTCGAAATGTAACTGTAAATAGCCGGTACAATGTACATCGTAAGCAGAGTGGATACGACCATACCACCCACCACTGCCGTACCCATGGCGATACGCTGGTTACAACCTTCTCCGGTGGCAAATGCCAGCGGAATAAGTCCCAAAACCGTAGAGGCACTTGTCATCAGAATCGGGCGGAGACGTTGCAGGGCAGCATCTTTAATCGCACTCATCTTATCTTCTCCGGCTTCCTGTTTCTGGTTGGCAAACTCTACAATTAGGATACCGTTCTTCGCCACCAGACCGATCAGCATGATAATACCGATCTGACTGAAAATATTCATCGTAATATCTCCGAAATACATGAAGACCAAAGCTCCGGCAATAGCCAGCGGCACTGTCAACATGATAATCAATGGATCTTTGAAACTTTCAAACTGGGCTGCCAGAATCAGGTAAATCAAAAGGATAGCCAGGATAAAGGCGAACATCAGACTGGAGGAACTTTCACGATATTCTTTCGAGTCTCCCGACAGGGCAGTGCGGAAAGTGTCATCCAATGTTTCTTTGGCAATCTTATCCATTTCATCCAAACCTTGTCCGATTGTTTTGCCGTCTGCCAATCCCGCAGAGATGGTAGCTGACACAAAACGGTTATAACGATACAACTTTGGAGGTGCAATACCGCTTTCCAATTCAATCAAGTTGTCCAGCTGAATCATATCCCCACTACTGCTGCGGACGTAAATCGCTTTCAGGTCGGCCGGTTTGTTTCGTTGCTGGCGGTTGATTTCACCAAGAATTTCGTATTGTTTACCGTTCATATAGAAATATCCCATACGCTGTCCACTTAATCCGTATTGCAGCGTTTGAGCAATGTTTTTGGTACTTACTCCCATAATACTGGCCTTGTCGCGGTTGATCTGAATACGAGCTTCCGGTTTACTGAACTTCAAATCAACGTCCGCCATCTGGAAAACAGGATTCTCATATACTTTAGCCATAAACTTGGGCAACACTTCTTCCAGCTTTTCCAAATTGGTAGCCTGAAGTACATATTGTACAGGCATACTCCCGCGACGTCCGCCGAAAGAAGACTGCTGCTGTACGAATGAACGCGCCATTGTTTTCTTCTGTACCGCTTTTGATATTTTCTCTGCCACATCCATCTGGGTATAATTACGTTCATTCATATCCTTCAGCGTGATGCGCACGTTTCCGCTACCGCTGGATACACGGGCAGTTACAGCCTCTGCATCAGGCAGAATGGAGTCTACCAGTTGATTGATGTCTTCTGTGTAATCCCTGATATATTCATAGGTGACGCCTTCCGCTCCTCGTGTATTGATACTGATTTGCGAACGGTCTTCAAGTGGGGCCATTTCCGCAGGAACTGCATTCCACAGAATACCAATCAGGCAAATGGTGATGAAAGTAAATGGAAGAGCGATCCAGCGTTTGCTAAGAAAAGCGGCAAGCGAACGGCTGTATAGCCGGTTCATTCCTTCAAAGAACGGTTCTGTTTTTGCATAGAACCAACTTTGTTTTTCCCGTTTAATGAGTAACTTCGTTGCCAACATCGGAGTGAAAGTTAATGCGGCGAATGAAGATATAATCACCGAACCCGAAATAACGATACTGAACTCACGGAATAATCGTCCCGTCATTCCATCCATAAAGACGATAGGGAAGAATACCGCTACCAGCGTAATAGTGGTGGAAATAACGGCAAAGAAAATTTCTTTGGCTCCTTCTATTCCCGCTTCTTTCGGGGCCATTCCTTTCTCTATACGGATGTAGATATTTTCCGTCATAACGATGGCGTCATCTACCACCAGTCCCACCGATAGTACGATGGCGAGCATGGAAAGCACATTGATGGAGAATCCTGCCAGATACATAACGAAGAAAGCACCGATAAGGGAAACAGGGATTACGATACAAGGCACCAACGTGACGCGCCAGTCACGCAGGAAGAGGAAGATAATGATGATTACAAGTACAAAAGCTTCATATACAGTGGACTTAACCTCATTGATAGATGCCCGGATAAATTTGGTATTATCAAAACCATAATTATAGTGTACATCTTCCGGCAAGTCTTTTTTCATTTGCTCCATACGTTGGTATACAGCATCCGCAATCTCAATGTGGTTGGCTCCCGGCTGTGGAATGACTACGACACCCACCATAGGAACGCCGTTCATCTTCATATAACTCTTAATATCAGCCGGCCCCAGTTCAGCACGTCCGATATCACTGAATCGTACAATACGGTTATTCTCTTCTTTGACAATCAAGTCATTGAATTCATCTGCGGTATGCATCAATCCTAGCGTACGGATCGTCAACTCGGTAGTATTTCCTTCGATACTACCTGAAGGAAGTTCCACATTTTCGTTATCTACAGCGTTTTTAACATCGACGGGAGTGATACCGTAGCCTGCCATCTTTACCGGGTCGAGCCAAAGGCGCATGGAGTAACGTTTCTCTCCCCAGATAGACACACTACTTACATCGGAAATAGTCTGTAATTGTTCTTTCACAGTCAGATCCGCTATTTCACTTAACTCCAACAAAGAACGTTTGTCACTTTGAAGGGCAACCATCAAGATAGGCATCGCATCGGCATCCGCTTTTGATACAGTCGGTGGGTCACAGTCGCGAGGCAGATAACGTTGGGCACGTGAAACCTTGTCACGTACGTCGTTGGCCGCTGTTTCCAGATCGACGGACAATTCAAATTCTACAGTGATACGGCTTTGCCCCTGCTGGCTCACACTGGACAAAGAACGGATACCGGGAATACCGTTGATATTCTGTTCCAACGGTTCAGTTATCTGGTTTTCGATAACGTCGGCATTAGCTCCCGGATAAGAGCAGCTGACAGAAATAATCGGATTATCTACCGACGGATATTCGCGGACACCCAAATAGTTGTATCCGATGAATCCGAAAAGGAGGATAATAATCGTTAATACTGTGGCTAATACCGGGCGACGTATACTTAATTCGGAGATGTTCATTGATTTATGATTTCTGATTTCTGAATTATGATTTCTGAGTTATGGATTGAAGATTTCTGATTTTTGAATTCTGATTTCTGATTTCTGAATGTTTGCTGGATTCTGCTGACTTATAAATCATAAATTATTTGGCTTTATAAATCATAAATCAGAATTCATAAATCATAAATTCTCATTCTTCAATATTGTCAAGTGTTACGGCGAGTCCGGTACGGAGTTGCAATGTTCCTGAAGTGATGATTGTGTCTCCTACGTGCAATCCTCTAATCACTTGCACTTCAGATGCGGTGCGGATACCGGTAATAATATCCACCGGTTCGGCCTTTCCTGATTTATACAGATAGACTTTATCTTTACCCATTTCCGGCACAATTGCTTCCGTTGGGATGGCTATTGCATTAGGTATTTCATCCTTTTTCAACAGCACACTGGCATAACGGCCGGGAAGCAGGGTGCGATTGACATTCGGGTATAATGCACGGGCGGTAAATTGATGCAGATTCGGATCGATGGCAGATTCTACAGCGTATACCTGTGCGCCAAAAGCATCCAATGTTCCTTCAACGCTGAAATTGAGATTGGTACCCTTTTTAATTTGCTTGGCATAGCGTTCCGGAACGGAAAATTCAACCTTCAGTGGAGCGATTTTTGTCAGCTTGGCAACGACTGTGGTCGGAGACGCATACGTACCGATACTGACTTGGCGAAGTCCGATCACTCCGTCAAACGGAGCACGTAGCTCTGTCAGTTCAATATTAGCTTTGATAATTTCTATATCGGCATTCAGAGTTGCTAAATCCGTTTTCACCTGTTCGTAGGCTTCTTTACTGACAGCATCCCGTTTCAATAAAGCATCCTGGCGGAATACACGGTCTTCTGCCAGTTTCAATTGCGAAATCAACCTTTGCAATTGTGCCTGCAACTGCCTGTCATTCACTTTGGCTAGTAATTGGCCTTTCTTTACGGCTGTTCCTTCTTCAAAGTTGATTTCTACAATCTTTCCCGACGTTTCGAAAGACAAATCCACTTCTTCATCGGGCAGAAGTACACCGGTAGTGGTGAATTCATCTGTCAGAGATTGCGGTTTTATGACCTTGGCATTTACATTTAAAACTTGTTTCCCTCTTTTTTTATTACCGCCCATCACTTTGTCGGCGGCTGCTAGTTCGTCGTTTTTTTTCGGTAATTGTGAGTAGATTCCTCCACCGATAATCCCGGCACCAACAAGAATAATGATGCCCCATTTAGTCTTCTTATTCATGGTTTAGTATTGTATATGGCAATTATAATATAATCTTTGAAGATTAGACTTTCCCTGACTGGAAAGGTTTAATCTGTAAATGATAGAAAAAAAGTTAATGCATCTTTTTCAATTTAATAAGCTCATACACTTAAGGGAACTATTCTTTTATGGCATATAGAAGGGTGGTTGATATGACTTTCCCTTTTTTAGTGATAGTTTCTGATTTTACCAGCCCAATATTTTTGGCATACCAATCTATTGAATATTCGGTTTCTGAAATGAACATGACTTTTCCTTTTTGTTCCGTGTAGATTTTAATGCAATCAAAATCTCCCGCAGGAGTATGTATGGTTTCACGTCCTTTATATTTTCCTTTTAGAGAAGCTTTCATAGTCATTGGTCCTGATTTTTGCAAGAAATTACACTGTGGTATATCATCTCCATTCTGAACATGATCCTTTAAAGGTATGCTAATTCGTCCTTCTGCATATATGTTCTTAGAATATTTCTGATATTCATATTCTGATTTACCATCCAAAAGGATAACTTCGGTCATATCTTGACTCTTATGATAAATATAGAATAACCTGTTGATACCACTTTTTATACTTAGAGAATCATAGTGCTCTCCGAAAGCATCTTCTCTTATGATTAAGCGATCACCTTTATCAACCACGTCTGCGATGCACATAGTATCTTTCAGTGTTTTTCCTTCCTTTACTTCGGTTGTTACATAGTAAGCAGTTCTTCCTTTTTTAATACTGCAATATTGTGCATGTGCGGAAATTATGTATAAAATGAAACATAATAAAACTAAGATTTTTTTCATATTGTTTTTTTGTGTGTACTATTATAACTATAAGTGTGAACAGCATTGGTTTTATAAGCACGCTGCTCGCATTTTTTCTAATAAGCAGCCCGATATTTTCCTTCCTCTTTATCTTCCAACATATTGAGATAAGAGGTATAACGGGATTCGCTGATGAGGTGCTCTTCCACTGCTTTGCGTACGGCACATCCCGGTTCATGACGATGTGTACAGTTGCCATATTTGCAGTCGGCGGAGGTTTTGAATATTTCGGGAAAATAATGTCCGATCTCTTCTTCTTCCATATCGAATGTGCCGAAGCCCTTGATACCCGGAGTATCGATGATATAGCCATCTCCTTCCACAGGGAACATTTCGGAGAAAGTAGTAGTATGCATTCCTTTGTTGTGGTAAGAAGAAATTTCGCCGGTCTTGGCTGCTATGCCCGGCAGTATGGAATTGATAAGAGTCGATTTGCCGACTCCCGAATGTCCGGAAAATAAAGTAATCTTGCCTTCCAGTGCTTTTTTGATTTCAGCCACTCCAGTGCCGCTCTTTGCGGAAACTTTGAAGCAAGGGTAGCCGATTTGTGTGTATAAGTTGATAAGTGCGTCCAGATAGCGGAGTTCATCTTCGTCGTAAGCATCTACCTTATTAAATACCAGTTTTACAGGGACGCGATAGGCCTCTGCGGATGCAAGAAAGCGATCAATAAAAATAGTGGAAGTTTCCGGATAATTGATGGTTACCACCAGCATACACTGGTCGAGATTGGCAGCAAGGATATGAGATTGTTTGGAAAGATTGGATGAACGGCGGATGATGTAGTTCTTTCTATCTTCTATTTCACTGATAAAAGCAGTGCCTTCCTGATTAAGTATAATCCGGACACGATCACCCACTGCAACAGGATTAGTACTGCGAATCCCCTTCAATCGGAAATTCCCTTTGATTTTACATTCAATAGATTGTCCGTCATCGGTTTTCACCTGATACCAACTACCCGTGTTTTTGATTACTAATCCTTTCATATAAATTATAAATTAAAAATGAAGAATGAAGAATTCAGGCTGTGTTTCAACTGAATAATACAGCATTATAATTCCTCATTCTTCATTCTTAATTCTTCATTATTTTTTAGACGGTCATAATTTCTTTATCCTTTTCAGCCAGCATATCATCGATTTGTTTGATATACTTATCATGGATTTTCTTGCAGTTTGGCTTCCGCATTCTTCTGCTCGTCTTCTGCCAATCCGTCTTTTACGGCCTTTTTCAGTGCGTCGATGCCGTCACGACGCGCGTTGCGTACGCTTACTTTAGCCGTTTCGCCTTCAGATTTACACTGTTTAGCGAGTTGTTTACGACGTTCTTCCGTCAGGGGAGGGATGCCGATACGGATCATTTCTCCATTGTTTTCGGGCATGATACCGAGGTCAGAGTCGATGATTGCTTTTTCGATGACACGGAACATGCTTTTATCCCAAGGCTTGATTACGATACTGCGGGCGTCCGGAGTAGTAATTGCTGCTACATTGCTGATAGGTACCATACTTCCGTAAGAATCTACGCGGATACCATCTAATAAGCGTGCACTCGCTTTTCCGGCGCGGATATGTGCCAGTGCTTCTTCCAGATACATGATGGCCATATCCATCTTTTCTTGTGCATTGTCAAGGCAAGTCTTTACGTCTACCATATTTTTTGAGATTTAAAATTGCATTTTGATTGATTGAGTAGCAAAAGTATACTATTTTTTGCTTATCTGCAACAGCATACCCATCTTTTTTATGAGTGACTTGCCAATGATAATCAGGGTAACGGCGGTGATAATCATTAAAATACCCATCATTAAGCGGGGAGTCAGTTTTTCGTGAAACAGGAGAACACCGAAGAATAAAGCTGTCACCGGTTCCAAAGCACCCAATATTGCCGTTGGTGTAGAGCCTATATAATGGATGGCCAGTGCGGTACAGACCAGTGATACGGCAGTTGGCAGGATGGCGAGTGATAGTACATCGGCCCAGAGCCAGGCAGACGGTATTACTTGCAGTTCCGTACAAAAATTTAAACGGACGATATAAACCGATAGTCCGAATAAAATGGCATAGAAGGTAAGTTTCGTGGTCGGCAGGTTTTTCAATGTCGAACGGTTTACACCTACTATATATATAGCATAAGAGAGAGAAGACAACAGAACAAAGATAATTCCCAAAGTCGATAGCGGTTTGTTGCCGTCTCCCTGATAAAGCAAGGCAATGCCTGAAAGTGCCAGCAGGATGGAGAAAACGGTAATGGCGGAAATCTTTTCCTTGAAGAATATTCCCATAATGACAGCTACCATCACCGGATAAACAAACAGAATCGTTGAAGCAATTCCGGCATCCATATAATTATAGCTCATAAACAAAAGCAGTGATGAAAAAGAGAATAACAGCCCCATAATGACTAAGGGCAAAACGTCTGCCTTATGAAGTGCAAAAGACTGATGCTGCATTTTCATCAGAATACCCAATACGATTGTCGCAAAGAAGTACCGGTAGAATAAAACGGTATCGACACTCATTCCGGCTGCATAGAGCGGAAGTGCAAAAGAGGATTCATACCGTAGCTCGCAGCGGCAATCGCTCCATAGATAAAACCTTTGGTTTTGTTAGTCATTGTTTTGCTTTTTTTAATGGCGTGCAAAAGTACGCAGTTCACCAATGATAAACAAGCGTTTAGGCGGTTGGTAGTATAATTTAATCTTTCGTATGCTAAAAACTATTTCTTAGTGAAGAGGATACTAATCTTGTTTATGCATAAAATTAATCGTCTGACAGTTGTTAAACTTGCGTCTGACTACTGTTGAACTTTCGTCTGACAACTGTCAGACGAAAAAGAATCAACTGTCAGACGACTAATTTTATTCGATCGGGAGATTAGTTATACGCAGTCTGAGGAATAATTAACAGGCAATAGTCAATCAGGTTTTTGCATAAACACTTGCATATATCTTGGATTTTCCCGAATATTGTATCCGAATTATCGAAAAACACAGATGACCAAAGCTAACTTTCTTGTTATTTATTGCCTGTTTATATCGGGACTTTGTTGCATGGCAAATGTGACAAAGGATATCAATATGCGTTTTAAAGACGTGAGGCAAGGACTTTCGCATCAAACGGTCAATTGTTTCTATCAGGATGAATTCGGATTTTTATGGATTGGTACTCAAGACGGACTGAACCGCTTTGACGGTCGTAAATTTGAAGTCTTCAAACCGGATAACGCCAATCCCTATTCAATCAATATAAATAATATCCGGCAGGTTTGCGGAAACAAGGAAGGATTGCTTTTTATCCGTAGTTTGCAGAGTGTGACTCTTTATGACATGCGTTTGAACCGCTTTAAGGTGTTGCGTGAAGGAGAAGTTGCAGGAATCTGCTATGCGCACGACGCATTGTGGATAGCTACCGGAAAAGAAATCTACCGTTATCGTGATCTCAACCAAGTGCCCGAGTTATTCTTTTCATTCCCTTCGGACGGAGAGGATATATTGATGAACAGTCTAATGGTTCGTCAGAATCAAACCGTGGTGGTGGGTACTTCTTCCAAGGGTATTTACTGTATCGATCAGGCTGCTCATATCACCCGTCATATTGATGTGGGGGCTGTTAATTCGATTACGGAAGACAGAGACGGGAGCATCTGGATAGCTACCAGAAATCGGGGACTTACCCGGTTGGAGGCAAATGGGGAGCTTACTCATTACAGATATAATAAAGTGGCTGATAATACAATCAACCATGATAATGTGCGTCATGTGACACAAGCCAATGATAGTCTTCTGTATATCGGAACTTACGCCGGTTTGCAGACTTTAAATCTCTCTACCGGAGAGTTTACGGATTATGAATATGACTTGAATGTGGAGGCAGCCGATATACGTTCCATCATTTCGATGCATTACGACACTTCGGGAACTTTATGGCTGGGCACTTTCTATCAGGGAATACAATATTATAATGTAGCGAATGATGCTTATCACTTTTACCGTTCGTCTACGGCTGTTGGCGGGCATTTGAATTCCTATATCATCAGTTCCATTGCCGAAGACTGTTCCGGGCGGATCTGGTTTGCAAGTGAAGGAAGTGGATTGAACTACTATGATAAATATGCCAAACGCTTTTTTCCGCTTAAACATTTATATGCTCAAGAGCTGTCTTTTAAGATTGTGAAGTCTTTGTATTATGAGAAAGAACCGGATTATCTTTGGGTAGCTTCGCTTTATCAGGGCATCAATCGGATTAACCTGTCGACCGGACATATAGAATCTATTACGGAAAATATCGATACTCCGGAAGGAAAAACAGTCGACAGGGCCTATAATCTGGTAAAAATGATAGAGTTTGCCGGTCATGATTCCTTATTGATAGCAGCCAAGGGTGGGCTGCTTGTATTGGATAAAAAACATCTCCGGTTGCATCATTTCGAACATCCTTCTTTAGCTTCCAGACATTTGTCGCAGGTTTGGGATATGACGTTTGATAAAGAAGGGGATTTATGGCTGACCACTTCTTTTGATTTGATACGGGTCAATTTGAAAGCGGGTACTTCCCGTAGTTATCCTTTCTCCCAAATAGCGCAGAGCACGGCACAGCATCACATTAATCATATTCTATGTGATAGAAAAGGACGTATATGGCTGGGATCGACGGGATCGGGAATTTATCTATTCGATAAGAAGAAAGACACCTTTGTAGGATACGGAGCGAAGCAGGGATTGGAGAATGGATTTATCACCGGATTGGTAGAGAGTCCGCTGGACGGTTCCATTTATGTGGCAACGAATGGCGGTTTCTCTAAATTCAATCTAGCCACTACCACATTCGAGAACTATAACAGGCAGAGTGATTTTCCCTTGAATAACGTGAATGACGGAGGGCTGTACATTACGTCCGACCACGATATTTATGTCTGTGGACTAGCAGGTATCGTTTCCATAGCCCAGGAGAAACTGAACAAGCAGTCTGTGGATTATAATGTGTTCGTAAAACGAGTGCTTGTGGATAATACGGAAATACAACCACTTGATTCGTTGGGACTTATCAAGGAAACGGTATTGTATGAACATCAATTAGTATTGCCGCCCAGGTATTCTTCCGTCACTTTTGAGATAGCGAGCAATACCCTGAATAATATTTCCAATATCGGTCTGGAATATAAACTTGAAGGATTTGATAACGAATATATGAAGGCGGGAGATAATACGATGGTTACTTATACCAATCTTCATCCGGGGCGTTATACTTTTCATGTTCGTGGCGACCAGTTGCGCATTCACGACCAGGAAGCACCTTCTGCCAGTTTTGAGCTGATAGTGGAGGCGCCCGTTTATCAACGAGCATGGTTTATTTTGCTGATGATATTGGCAGGTATCCTTATTGCAGGTTATATTATCCGTATGTTCTGGATACGGAAAACCTTGCAACATTCTCTATTGGCCGAGAAACGGGAAAAAGAGTATATCGAAAATGTGAATCAGTCCAAACTACGTTTCTTTACCAATGTATCGCATGAGTTCCGTACTCCGTTAACGCTTATATCCAGTCAGCTTGAGATGCTCCTGATGCATAAAGACATGATCCCCGAGGTGTATAATAAAATTTTGGAGATTTATAAGAACTCCCGCCGGATGAATAATCTGGTGGATGAAGTGATTGATATCCGTAAGCAGGATCAGGGATATCTGAAATTGAAAATTTCCAAAGAGAATATTGTTGCGGTGATAGAGGAGATTTGTTGTTCTTTCTATAGTTATGCGCAGCTGAATAAGATCGATCTCCGCTTTTCTTCCACTTTCAAAGAAGCGGATTTGTATATTGACAAGACGCAGATAGAGAAAGTATTCTATAATCTATTGTCCAATGCTTTTAAATATACGAAGCCCGGTGACTGGATTTCTGTAGAATTGGTAGCGGAAGGAGAGAATGACATTGTGATTTCAGTCAATAATCTAGGTGTCGGTATCGAAAAGTCCAAGATCAAACATGTATTTGAACGGTTTTGGCAGGATGACTCGGCAACAACTACACAGACAGTCAAAGGATCGGGTATCGGGTTGGCAATGGCGAAAGGAATTGTGGAATTGCATCAGGGAACTATCGGAGTGGAAAGTGAGCCGAATGGAATAACGTCTTTTATCGTTACTCTTCACCGGGATGCAAATGTGAATGTGGAAGCATCTTCCTCTGCAGATGAACGCGTTGCCGGACATTATGTAATAGAGCCTCAAGAAATCTCGGAAATGGTGAAGCCGGATAAAACGGTGAAAATACTGATTGTGGAGGATAACCCGGAGATGCGTAAGGTGTTGGCACAGATTTTTGAACAAATATATGATGTATATACGGCTGCCGACGGGCAGGAAGGATTGGAGCAGGCTTCTTCACTACAACCACAGATGATTGTGAGTGATATTATGATGCCTGTTATGTCCGGCCTGGAGATGTGCGAGAAGTTGAAAAGCAATTTGCAGACCAGCCATATTCCTGTGGTATTGCTGACTGCCCGCAACCGGGAAGAACATACCTTAGAGGGCTTGCAGACGGGAGCGGATGATTATATCTCCAAACCTTTCAATATCAAGATATTGGTGGCCCGTTGCAACAATATCATCCAGACTCGTAAACTGCTCCAGCAGCGGTTTGCCCGGAATGATGAACCTAAAGTGGAAGACCTTCCGTTTAATCCGATCGATAAAAAGATGCTGATGGATGCTACCGCGATTGTGGAATCTTATATTGATAACGCAGACTTTGACGTAGCCACTTTTGCACGTGAGATGTGCATGAGCAGAACTTTGCTTTTCACCAAACTGAAAGCATTGACCGGACAGACCCCGAATGACTTTATTTTATCTTTGAGACTGAAAAAGGCAACAGAAAAATTAATCAATGATCCCAATGCCCTGATTGCTGATATAGCATTTGATTACGGTTTTTCTAATCCAAGTTATTTTATCCGATGTTTTAAGAATGCTTATGATATTACTCCGGCTGCTTACCGGAGGAAATACACAAACGCTTAATATATAGCGTCTTATGTATTTGTCTCCTGGTGAGAATTGTACTATTTGAACTTTTATACGGACGATTCTATTATTCGAAATCACTAATTATTTGGATTTTTGCACTGTAATCATTCAAATTATTACATAGTATGAAAAACATCGTAATTAAATGGGCTGTGTTCCTGACAGCCTTTCTTATCTCTTTAGAGGTTAGTGCTCAAAACGTCAGAGTTTCTGGAGTTGTGACAGACGCACTTGGACCAATCCCCGGAGCTAATATTATGGAGGAGGGGACTACTAACGGTACAGTGACGGATGTAAATGGAAAATATTCAATCAGCGTATCTGCAAAATCTACCCTTGTTTTCTCTTGTATAGGATATAAGGAACAGAAGATACGTGTCGGTACGAAAACGGTACTGAATGTGGATATGGTAGAAGAGTCGAAAATGCTCGATGAATTAGTCGTTGTCGGCTATGGCGTTCAGCGTAAAAGTGACGTGGCAACTTCGGTAGCCTCGGTCAAAGCGGATGAAATGAAAACCTTTCCTGCCGGCAATGTGGCTGATATGCTGCGTGGACGTGCCGCAGGTGTGAATGTAACGAGTAGTTCCGGACGTCCGGGATCGACTCCTTCGATCACTATTCGCGGTTCCCGTTCTATCAGTGCGGACAATGCTCCTTTATATATCATAAATGGTTCTCCTTCTAGTGCAACGGAGTTTAGCACGTTGAGTGCGGACGATATTGAGTCGGTTGAAATTCTGAAGGATGCTGCGTCGCAGGCTATTTATGGGGCACGTGCCAGTGACGGTGTGGTATTGGTAACTACCAAGCGCGGTAAAGCCGGAAAGGTGGAAGTCAGTTATAATGGTTATCTGGGTATCCAGTCTCTCTGGAGGAATTTTGATTTCTATTCTCCCGAAGAGTATATGCAGCTTCGCCGTGAAGCGAAGGCACATGATAAGGGAATTGTTGATGCACGTGAGATTTCGATAGCCGAGGCATTGGAAGACGAGGTTATGCAGCGGGTATGGGCCAGCGGAAAGTTTATCGACTGGGAAAAAGAAATGTTCAGAAATGCAATTTACCATAATCATGATGTCAGTGTACGTGGAGGAACAGAGAAAATCAAAGTATCGGCAGGTGCCAACTATTTTGACCAACAGGGAATGGTGGTTACCGGATCGGGATACCAGAAGTTTTCTTTAAGGTTGAATCTGGACTTTGAAATATCAAAGTGGATTAGTTTTGGCATCAATTCTTCTTATGCGATGACTAAACAGGATCGTGAGGATGGTAACTTTAATGATTTTATTACCAGTTCCCCATTGGCGGAAATATATGATGTGGATGGTAAATATACAAAGTATATCAACTCGGAAGGAAATTATAATCCTTTGTACCGTGCTCAACATTACGGACGTGAAGTTTCTCGTGATAATTACCGCCTGAACTTTTTTATGGATGTGAAGCCTTTCAAGGGATTCAATTATCGTCTGAATACTTCCGTTTATAATCAGACATCTGAAGACGGTTCCTATAAAGATTCCCAATATCCGGGAGGCGGAGGAACAGCTGTGCTCGACGAATCACGCACGCAGAACTGGCTGGTTGAGAATATTGTGACTTATAAAGTGCCTATCCGCAATAAGAAACATCAGTTGACGTTGACCGGTGTGCAGTCTGTCGACCATAATGGCTCGAAGTCTATCGGCTATTCAGTAGAGAATCTTCCGGTAGATAAAGATTGGAATTTCATTTCTCAAGGTGAGTTTACAGGCAAGCCCCGTCGTCAGTTTAATGAAAATAATCTGGTGTCGTTCATGGCTCGTGCACAGTATTCGCTTTTAGACCGTTATCTATTGAATGTGGCTGTTCGTCGCGACGGTTCCAGCCGTTTCGGAAAAGAAATAAATGGGGTACATTCCCGTCAGCTGCTTTTGCCTGGCGTGTCAATCGAGAATTTAAAGATGTGTCGTGGATTGATAACCGAAATTACGTGTCAGTTATGGTATTGTTGGTAATCAGAACGGTATCGGCAATTACACTACTTTGGGGCTGGCAGATAATAAAGGATATGAGTTTGGAGATACTTTCCAGATGGGATATTTGCCGGGTAAGGAGCTTTCTAACCCGAACCTGAAATGGGAACAGTCTGCAACGGCTAATTTAGGTGTTGATTTTAGTTTCTTCAATGGTCGCCTGAATGGTACGGTGGAATATTACAATACGCATACGAAAGATTTATTGGTGGAACGCTCTTTGAATGCATCACTTGGATATACCACTATGCTGGATAATCTGGGAAAGACAAAATCCAGTGGTATCGATCTTTCTTTAAATGGTGATGTGATACGTACGAAAGAGTTTACCTGGTCGCTTGGAACTAATTTCAGTATGTATAAGAATGAAATTGTCCGTATTGACGATACGCTCGATGAAAATGGTAAACCCGCCAGTCAGGTAGCACAGGGATGGATTATCGGAGAACCGATCAATGTATATTATGATTATCTGGTAGACGGAATTTTTCAGTATGATGATTTTGATATTACTCGTGATGGTACAGGTAATCTGGTATATACGCTGAAAAACACCTATGACAGTAACAATGACGGTGTAGCCGACAGCCCGATTGATTACGGCGGCGCTATTGAACCGGGTATGGTTAAGGTACGTGATAACAATGGAGACGGAAAGATCACGGCAGATGACAGAGTGCCTATCCGGAAAGATCCGAAATTTACCGTCTCTCTTTCTTCCACATGGAACTGGAAAGGATTTGACTTGTTCATGGATTGGTATGGAGTTTCCGGCAGAAAGATAAAGAATAGTTATTTGTATGACTATAATTCCGGAGGTTCTTTGCGTGGAAAACTGAATGGAGTGAAGGTGGATTATTGGACTCCGTTCAATCCGTCGAACGAATTCCCGCGTCCTTCTTATAGCGCAGACCCTGCTTATTTGAGTGCCATCGCTATTCAGGATGCATCTTATATCCGTTTACGCACCTTACAATTGGGATATACTTTCCCGGCCAGACTATTGAAGAATACTCCGATTCATAAATTACGTCTGTATGCAACTGCTACTAACTTGCTGACATTTACGGAATTTAAGTCTTATAGTCCCGAACTGACTCCCGGGTCTTATCCGGAGTCCAGACAATATGTATTTGGTGTCAATGTTTCATTCTAAAATAAAGAATCCTTATGAAAAAGTTAATATATACAGCCTTTGTCATCTGCGGAATGTTGACCGCTTCCTGCTCGGATTTATTAAATCTGGAATCAAAGACAGACGTGACGAACAATTATCTGTTCACTACTCCCGAAGGGTTGAATACAGCTGTTACAGGTCTGTACTCCCTAGCTCGTGAATTGCCGGGTGGAGCGGATAATAATGAATCCAATCTGTACATCGTTACTATGTGTGACTTTAATACGGATATTGCGATACTTAGAGCAGGTGTTTCTACTTCAATCGGACGTTTGAACACGAGTTTTACTCCAAGTACTGGGGATGTCAATAAGTTCTGGAAACATCACTATGGTATTATTGGAAAAGCAAATGAAATTATTGTAGCCGCAGAAGCTCTGGGGCTGGATGACAGCGATGTGCTCCATGCATGGAGTGAAGCGAAATTCTTCAGAGGACGGAGCTATTTTGAACTCTGGAAACGCTTTGACCGTCTTTATCTGAATATCACCCCGACCACCGTCGACAATCTGAAACGGGAATACAAACCTGCTTCTCATGAAGAACTGATGACGCTGATTACAACTGACTTGGACGATGCCATGAAAGGGCTGGACTGGTCGCTTCCTCAAAATAATGGAAATGTATTGTATGGACGGGTAACAAAAGCTACTGCCAAGCATGTTCGTGCACAGGTTGCCATGTGGGAGTCAGATTGGGATACAGCCATTGAGGAATGTGAGGATATCTTTAAGCAGGAAGGCATCTACTCGATGGAAAAGAAAGCCGAGAATGTATTTAATGGGGCAGATTTGAAATCTCCGGAAGTGTTATGGAGTTTCCAATATTCACAAAACTTGGGTGGAGGTGGTTCCGGAACTCCGGTTGCCGGACATCGTGTCTCTATTCAAACCACTACCCGAATCAATAAAATTTCAGGTTGTATCAATACGGCCGATCAGGGTGGATATGGTTGGGGACGTATTTATCCGAATACCTATCTGTTGAGTCTGTACGATCAGGCAAAAGATACGCGATATAATGAGTTGTTTGTTCACCGTTTCAAATATAATGACCCTACTTCTCCTAAATATGGAGAATTGATTCCTCTTACACAGAGTTCCAGCTATTGTGAAACACTGCATTTTATGTCGAAAAAATACTTTGACCAATGGACGATGGCTGATAATCCGGACCGGACAACAGGTTTCAAGGATCTGATTGTCTATCGACTGGCAGAAACTTACTTAATGGCGGCAGAGGCATATATGCGTCGTGACGGAGGTATGAGTACGGATGCTTTGCGCTGTTACAATAAAACATGGGAACGTGCGGGAAATGATAAATTTGCAGGTCCTCTGACGCAGGATATACTTTTGGATGAATATGCCCGTGAGTTGAATTTTGAAGGCGTTCGCTGGCCTTTGTTGAAACGTTTGGGACTCTTGGGCGAAAGAGTGAAAGCGCATTATGGCGAGACGAAGGCTGAAAACCCTTATCTGGATAAAGATTATGCGGAATGCCGTACCAGTTTTGTGGTTGGAAAGCACGAATGTTGGCCTATTCCACAGGAACAGATTGACTTGATGGGGAAAGAGAATTTCCCACAGAATGAGAACTGGTATTAAGCGATTGATTATCTGTAAAACATGAATGAATATGAAAAAAATAATATACTTCTTATTGATTTTAAATCTGGGGTTACTTTCTTGTGTCGATGATGCATCGGTACGCGTGATGCCTGAATTTAATTGTAAAGATACAAAAGTAAATTTGGCGAAAGCGGCGGGTTCTTCTGTTACGTCGCTGTTATATACCAATGTTGGTCAGGTTGTTGCACAGTACGAAGCAGAATGGCTTTCTGTAGATGTAAGTTCAAAAAGTGTTGTCTACACGGCCTTGACACAAAATGATGGTGAAGATGCAAGAACGGCTGTCGTGAAACTGACTTGCGGCTCATATACAGTAGAAGTGACGGTTACCCAGGATTCTAAAGAACCGGATCTTTCTTTGAAGATAGGACAAAGTGTGGATGAGGGTATCGGTATGATTTTCTGGGTGGATCCTTCGGATAATATGGTAGGAAAAGCGGTTTCAGTGAAACGTCAGGGAGGGAATCCTTTTGAGGCTTCTGTGATGCCTCATAGTGCATTTTCCACTGTCAACGGATATGCTAATTCTGCCTTGTTCACTTCTCCGTCGGCAAATGATGCGGTAGCATATTGCCAGTCGTTGGGTGACGGGTGGTATCTGCCTGCCCGCGATGAATTATGGGAATTGTTTGATGCCTATAATGGTGTTGGACATACTGATCCGGATTTTGTTTCAGCCGTACCTGATAAACTGACGGAAGTAGAGAAGGCGGCACGTGCTGCATTTGATAAGATGTTGACTGATTTACAAGGTGATGTGATGAACGAGGCTGCCGGTTCGGGTAATGGCGAAAGCTATTGGTCGAGTACGGAAAACGCAGCAGGTAATCAGGCTTATTGGGTACGTTTCGGTAAATCGGGAGCTGATGCAGGAAATAAAACAGCTACCAACCGTTTTGTAAGATGTATGCGTACAATCGGTGATTATACTTATCCTGAAGAACCGGGAACATTGACGGTTAATCCAAATCCTGTGACATTGGAAGGAGCTAATGAAGCGGAAGCAAATGTGACATTGACATCCAATAAAACGGTATTTAGTGTGGCTTTGGCAAATGATTCCTGGCTTTCGTATACTATTTCGGGCACAACAGTTACGTTCAAGGCAAAATCTAAAAATACCACTGGCGATGTTCGTACGACTGTTGCTACGGTTACAGCCGGTACTGGCACAGCCGCTAAGTCGGTGGAGGTAACGGTGAATCAGAATGTTGCGGCTGAAGGAGGCGCTTCTCTCGAATTAAGCACAAATGCCGTGACTATTACTCCTGATGCTGTGACGAAATCAGAAGGAATAACGATGATTTCTGATGAAACAGAATTTACAGTAAATATAACTGATGAGTCTTGGGTGAAAGCGTATGTTGATATAACAAGTAAAACTCTTTATTTCTGGACATTATCGCCTAATTTGAATAGTTCTAACCGGGTAACGACTGCTACGGTAATAGCCGGAAGCGGAGCGAATGCACCTAAACAAGAAGTTACTATTACACAAAGAGGGCTTTTAAGTTCCGAGTTTGCGGTGGGACAGGTGATTGCGGATAATGGTTCGTTAAAAGGAGGCATTGTGTTCTGGGTAGATGGCACTAATCGTGGTAAGGCTAAGATTATGTCGTTGGACAGAGAGAATCTGGCATGGTCTACGGCAAGCTCTCCGGCTTCTACCGGTTTAACTTTATCCAATGACAATGGCCTGGCAAATACTACTGCGTTGGCAGCATTGCCGAATGCAGCAGAAATGCCCGCTCTTAAATATTGTATGGATAAAGGTTCCGGATGGTATTGGCCTACGAGAACGGATTTGGAACAGATGTTTGAAACTTATAATGGGACTGCAGTGGCAGATGCAACGGAGAATAACCCGGATGCGATTACCGATTTTGAGAAAGCAAACCGTACAGCTTGGGATCAAGTGATTACTGGTGCGGGAGGAACTATCATGAATACGGCAGCAGCATCTGCTACCGGAGATTCCTATTGGGCTAGTCGTGAAACATCGAGCGGTACAAGCGCATTTTATGTACGTTTTGGAAAACCGCTTGCCTGGGATAAATCGAATGCTAAAAAAGACGGTAAAAGATTTGTTCGTGCAGTCCGTTCAATCTCGAAATAATGGTATTAAGTATGTATAAGGTATATCCAAAAATAATTTTAGCCTGTTTGTTACTGGTTATGACCGGCACGGTTTATAGTCAGCGTGTGACGCAAACGATTAATGACGGTTGGAAGTTCTCCCTCTTTGAGGGAGATGCCTCTACTGCTGACTTTGATATTTCCGGTTGGACTGACGTTTCCATTCCTCATACGTGGAATGCAAAAGATGCAGATGATGAAATTCCCGGTTATTTCCGGGGAAAAGGCTGGTACAGGAAAGTGGTGGCTGTGGAGGAACTGATCCCCGAACAAAGAGTCTATCTTAGTTTTGAGGGAGCCAATCAGGAAACGAATGTGTTTGTGAATGGAACGTTTGTTGGAAATCATAAAGGTGGTTATTCCGCTTTTACGTTTGACGTGACTGATTATGTTCATGCCGGACGCAATCTGATAGCTGTGAGCGTTGACAACTCGCATAATCCGGATATTGCTCCTCTTTCAGCGGACTTTACTTTCTTCGGGGGAATCTATCGGGATGTTTATCTGGTGTATACTTCTCCTGTGCAACTGTCTACTACTCATTACGCTTCTAGTGGGGTGTATCTCAAAGCATCGAAGATTACGGATTTGCAAGCAGATATTTCAGTAAAGACATTCTTGTCTAATGCTTTGAAGAGTAATCAATCATTGATTCTTGAAACGGAGATTTTGGATGCAGATGGTAATAGAGTAGCACTTTCACAAAAGAAAGTAAATGTGAAGGCAGAAGAAAAGAATGTAGCTTTTGAATCGCTCATGGCTATTACGCAGCCTAAACGTTGGGATGTAGACTCTCCTTATATGTATAAGGTATATAGCCGTCTGAAGAATAAAAAAGAGGAGGTGCTCGATTGTGTTGTCAATCCGCTGGGAATTCGTGAATATCGTTTTGATGCGGAGAAAGGTTTTTTCTTGAATGGGAAATATCGGAAATTGATTGGTACCAGTCGGCATCAGGATTACAAAGGAATGGGAAATGCTTTGCGGGATGAAATGCATATCCGGGATGTACAGTTGAGTAAGGATATGGGAAGTAATTTCCTGCGAGTGGCTCATTATCCGCAAGATCCGGTTGTGATGCAGATGTGTGATAAGTTAGGACTATTGACTTCGGTTGAAATTCCAGTAGTGAATGCCATCACTCAAAGTAAGGCATTTATGGATAATTGCGTGGAACAGGTGACAGAGATGGTTTGTCAGAACTATAATTATCCATCTGTTATTATTTGGGCTTATATGAATGAAGTGCTTTTGCGTCCTCCTTTTAATCCGGAAAATAGGACGGAACGGGCGGACTACATGACATTCCTTCATCAAATAGCTTCGGCGATTGAGGCGCAGATCAGAAGTCTGGATTCGGAACGCTATACCATGTTGCCTTGTCATTCTACTTCTCAAATCTATCAGGAAGCAGGAATTGCAGAATTACCGATGCTATTGGGTTTTAATCTTTATAATGGATGGTATGGTGGTAGCTTGAGTGGATTTGAAGAGAAACTGGAAGAACTTCACAGGGAGTTTCCTCACAAACCGTTGCTCATTACCGAATATGGGGCGGATGTGGATACTCGTATTCACTCTTTTTCGCCGATGCGGTTTGATTTTAGTTGTGAATTTGGTTCCATCTACCACGAACATTACTTGCCTGAAATTCTAAAGAGGGATTATATCGTGGGAGCTATGGTTTGGAACTTGAATGATTTTTATTCCGAAGCCAGAAGAAACGCTATGCCTCATGTGAACAATAAAGGGTTGGTAAGTATGGATAGAGAACGTAAAGATGGATATTATCTTTATCAGGCTTATCTGAAAGAGGCACCTGTCCTGCACATTGCTTCTAAATCGTGGAAGAACAGGGCAGGAGCCAGTCGGGATGGAAAGAGCTGTACGCAACCTTTGAAGGTGTATACCAATGCAGATAAGGTGGAAGTCTTTTTAAATGGAAAGAGTTTGGGAGTATATCCGGTATCGGATAAGGTCGTTTCTGTGGATATTCCTTTTGTCAACGGAGAAAATGTGGTAGATGCTGTAATTGAAAAAGAGGGACGCGAATATCGTGACCAGTATGTTTGCAATTTCCAATGTGTCAATGTGAAGAACGGCTTTACGGAAGTCAATGTATTACTGGGTGCTCAACGTTATTTCGAGGATCGGACAGCAGAACTGTGTTGGATACCGGAACAGGCTTATGAAAAAGGCTCATGGGGATATATTGGCGGAGAAGTGGCTCCGAACAAGACTCGTTACGGTTCTTTGCCTGCCAGCGACACTGATATACTGGGAACGGATCAGGATCCTATCTTTCAGACGCAACGGGTAGGTATTGAGGCCTTTAAAGCGGATGTGCCGGATGGTGTCTATGCTGTATATTTGTATTGGACGGAACTTACTTCTGAAAATAAGAGAGAGGCTTTGGTGTATAATTTAGGAAATGATGTGGTGAAAGAGGAGTATGCAAACCGGGTATTTTCTGTGGATATAAATGGGGTATCTGTTGCCGGGCAAATGAATATTGCAGAAGAATACGGTTCCGAACGTGCGGTCATTAAAAAGTATATTGTTCCGGTTTCACAGGGAAAAGGGCTTGTCGTTCGTTTTGGAGCGGTAGAGTCTGTGCCTATTTTAAATGCAATACGAATCGTAAAAGAATATTAGAAGATGAAAAATAGTATAGTTATATTGTTTTTACTGCTGTTATCCCAGTTGGGTTATGGGCAGGGGCGTACATTTAAGGTCACTGCCCGTCCGTGGGTGAAAGGACAGAAAGATCTTCCATGGAAGGAGTATGATACCCGTACCATTGCTCAATTGGATGGTTTTAAAGCTACTGATAAAGTGCATGTAAATGAGTATGGAAGTGATTTGGATGCTCCGAAACACCGGGCTACTGGATTTTTTAGAGTAGAACGTATTGGAAATCGTTGGTGGATGATTGATCCCGACGGATATCGGCATTTGCAGAAAGTGGTGGTTGGAGTACGTTTGGGGACTTCCGAACGCAATAAACAAGCGATGCTGGACAAATTTGGTACGGAAGAAAAATGGATCGAAAGAACAGCACAGATGATTCATTCACTGGGCTTTTCCGGTACGGGCTCTTGGAGTAACGAAGAGGCGATTGCTTCTTACAATGCATCCCACAAGGAGGTCTTGACCCGCTCAATCATTCTCAACTTGATGAGCGGATATGGAAAGAAACGGGGAGGAACTTATCAGTTGCCTGGTAACACGGGATACCCTAATCAGTGTATTTTCGTTTTTGATCCGGAATTCGAAACTTATTGCGATGAGATGGCACAAAAACTGGTTGCGAATAAAATGGATAAAAACATCATTGGTTATTTTTCGGATAATGAACTTCCGTTCGGACCCAAGAATCTGGAAGGCTATCTGACTTTACAGAACCCTGGTGATCCGGGAAGAGTGTATGCGGAATCCTGGTTGAAAAAGCAGGGAATTACTTCGCAACAAATAACCGATGAGCACCGGGAGGAGTTTGCAGGGGTGGTAGCTGAACGATATTATAAAGTGGTATCGGAAGCGATTCGGAAGTATGATCCCAATCATCTCTATCTGGGTAGTCGTTTACATGGAAAACCGAAGTTTATCCGCCAGATTGTGGAAGCGGCAGGCAGGTATTGTGATGTCGTTGCAATTAACTACTATGGAGCGTGGACGCCGAGTGAGAAGACCATGAAACATTGGGGAGAATGGGCTCAAAAACCTTTCATCATTACGGAATTTTATACGAAAGGAATGGATTCCGGACTGGCGAATACGACAGGAGCAGGTTTTACCGTTCAAACTCAACAGGAACGTGGATATGCCTATCAGCATTTTGTTTTAGGATTATTGGAAAGTGGAAATTGTGTCGGATGGCACTGGTTCCGTTATCAGGATAATGACCCGACGGCAAAAGGAGCAGATCCTTCGAATCTGGACTCTAACAAGGGACTGATAGATAATGAATACAATCTTTATAAACCGTTGGCCGATGCTATGAAAGAATTGAATATCAATGCCTATCGTTTAGCCGACTGGTTCGATCAACAATCAAATAACAATCAATAAAATACACACCATGAAAAAAATATTTATACTGGGAGCTTTACTGTTTATAACTTCTATTCCTATGGTTTCTTGTACGGATGATGATGATAAGGACCCTAATTTTATGCCTCCTGATATAGTGATGGGTGGGGGAGATGTGGAGTCGGAATACCCGGAAGATTTACCCGTTCCTGGAGCCTCTGTGGTATATGCTCCGTCATTAAATGCCAATATGTATCGCCCTATCAGTGTCAAGTATTCCAGTGCTTATCCTCCCATATCCAGTTGGACAACGGGGAATACACGTATTATTGCTTATATGGATGGATATAAACCGGCTATTAAGACATTGAAAGCGTATCAGGAGTCGGTGAATAAATATGGAAGTTCGACAACGCTTCCGAAACAAGCAGCTACGGGCAGGTTTTATACGAAGAAGATAGATGGACGTTGGTGGTTGGTTGATCCAGAAGGTTGTTTACATCTGGAACGCAGTGCGACTTCTTTGCGTAAGGGGACTTCCAGTCGTAATAAAGCGGCTTGGAATAGTAGGTTTGGAACTGATGAGAAATGGCTGTCTACTACTCAACGTGAATTGAGCGAGATTGGCTTTCATGGTACAGGTGCCTTCTGTACAGGTACTTATTCACTGATTCAGACTCATAATGCTTCCAATCCGAGCAGTCCGTTGACTTTGGCGCCTTCATTTGCTTTTCTAAGCCAGTTCAAGAGTGCGAAGTCTTATAATTATCCCGGAGGAAGCGATGATAATGCTGCAGGTCTTGTGTTTTATAATGGATGGGCCGAATGGTGTGATTCATATTTGGCAGGTAGTGCTTTCGCAGATTATTTGCGTGATCCTAATGTCTTGGGGTTCTTTTCGGATAATGAGATAAACTTCTCTTCAAACAGTTCCCGGATTTTGGATCGTTTCCTGGCTATCAACAGTTCGAATGATCCGGCTTATGTTGCGGCAAAAAGCTTTATGGATTCCAAGGGCGTGCAAAGTGTGACGGATGCCTTGAATAATGAGTTTGCAGGCATCGTAGCAGAGAAATATTATAAAGCAGTGAAAGAGGCAGTGATGAAAGTAGATGATAAGCTGCTTTATCTGGGGACTCGATTGCATGGAACTCCTAAATATATGGAGGGAGTGATGAGAGCTGCCGGAAAATATTGTGATGTCATTTCTATCAACTATTATAGCCGTTGGAGTCCCGAACTGACAACAGCGATTGCAGACTGGGCAAGTTGGGCAGATAAGCCGTTTCTTGTAAGTGAGTTTTATACGAAAGGGGTGGAGGATTCCGATCTGAATAACCAGTCGGGAGCCGGGTATTCTGTTCCTACACAAAATGAGAGGGCTTATGCTTATCAGCATTTTACATTAGGATTGCTTGAAGCTAAGAATTGTATCGGATGGCATTGGTTTAAATATCAGGATGATGATGGTACGGATAATTCGTCGAAACCTGCCAATAAGGGTCTTTATGATAATTCTTATCAGTTGTTTCCTTATTTATCTTTCTTTGCCCGCGAATTGAATTTTAATGCGTATGATTTGATCCAGTATTTTGATAAATAGGTATTCGTTTCGATATAATATTTGAAAAGAAATAAAAAGTGTGAATTTTGCAACAGTAGTTTTTATCAAAGCTATACAGCGAAATTCACACTTTTTATTTTCTGATTAGTTGTGTACTAACGTACCTATCTCTTCTCCGCTGATTACTTTCTTTAAGTTACCTACTGTGTCCATATCAAATACGACGATAGGCAGGTTATTTTCTTTGCACATACAGGTCGCAGTTAAATCCATAACTTTCAGACCACGTTTCAACACTTCATCATACGTAATATCATCGAATTTGGTTGCGGTAGGATCTTTTTCAGGATCAGCTGTGTAAATGCCATCTACGCGAGTACCTTTCAGCATAACGTCTGCTTCGATTTCTATTCCTCTAAGTGAAGAGCCGGTATCTGTAGTAAAGAAAGGATTTCCCGTTCCTGCAGACATAATGACCACTTCACCGTTTTCCATACATTCGATGGCTTTCCACTTACTGTAGAATTCACCGATAGGTTCCATCCGTACTGCTGTCAATACACGTGCTTTTACACCGGTAGCCACAAGAGCAGAACTTAGAGCGAGGCTATTGATAACGGTAGCCAACATTCCCATTTGGTCACCTTTCACACGGTCAAAACCTTTATTGGCTCCGCTTAATCCGCGGAATATATTACCTCCTCCGATGACGATACCAATCTGTACCCCTTGTTCGTGGATTTCTTTGATTTGTTGAGCATATTCTGCCAGTCTTTTTTCGTCAATGCCGTATTGCTTTTCGCCCATCAAGCTCTCTCCACTGAGCTTTAGTAAGATTCTTTTATACTTTGCCATACCTTTTGCTTTTTATTGTTTGCCGCAAATATAGAGATAATTTATCGGATAGCCTCACTGGGATGCGATTACTTTTTTCATTATTTGCCTTCCCAAAAAGGTTTGTACAACCCCTCGCAGGGAAAGATAAATGAGAAAAGCCAGCCACAGGGCGTGATTTCCCAGGAGAGGATGGAAAGCGTAATATACTCCGAAGAAGCTGGCGGAAGCGACTAACATGGAGTAAAGCATCTGACGGGTAGCGGTGGCACCAATAAATACTCCATCCCACAGGAAAGCAGAAAAGCCAGCTAGCGGAATGATAAGTGCCCAGTAAAAATAAGTGTCTGAAGCGTTGATTACTGAAGTGTCATTGGTTAGTAGGCCCAGAAATTCTTTTCCACCGATTGCATAAAGGATGGTGAATATCAATGAAAGACCTAATCCCCAATAGAAAAGGTGATGTACAGTGTTGCGTAAGGCTGTTTGATTCTTGGCACCTATGTAGCGGCCGGCCAGTGCTTCACCGGCATAAGCAAATCCGTCCATGATGTAAGAAAACAGAGTGAATAGTTGCATGAGCAAGGTGTTTACAGCTAATACAATTTCTCCTTGGGCGGCTCCTGCAGAGGTGAAAAACATGGTGACCACAACCAGGCAAAGGGTACGGAAGAAGATGTCCCGGTTGACTTGGAAGAAACGGTACATGGCTTGTTTCTGTATAATTTCTTTCCATACAATCCGCTTTCTTAGTACACTATAATAGTGCATATATAGCAATATGGCCATGAAGAAACCTGCATATTGGGCTATTAAAGTTCCTGTTGCCACTCCTGCCACTTTCATATCCAACAAGTAGACAAAGGATAGGCTGGCTACAATATTGACAATATTTTGAGTAATAGCGATATACATGGGAAAGCGTGAATTCTGCATTCCGATAAACCAACCGGCGAATCCATAAAGTCCTAATGTGGCGGGAGCTCCCCAGATACAGATATAGAAATAAGTAGTTGCCAGTTGCTCGACTTCCGGTGTGGTTTGTATCAGAGTGAATGCCAATTTCAGGATGGGGTATTGGAGTATCAACAGGCAAAGAGCTATAAACAATCCTACGCCAACGGAACGTAACAGTAACCGGTTGATTTCGTTTAAGTCATGCTGCCCGTAGGCTTGTGAGGTCATGCCGCTTGTTCCCATACGTAGGAATCCGAAGATCCAATAGATAATATTAAACAACATTCCCCCTACAGCGATGGCTCCAATGTAGGCCGGAGAACCGAGGTGTCCTACGATGGTAACATCGATAAGTCCTAGTAGCGGGACGGTAATATTTGATATAATCGATGGTATGGCTATCCGTAATATTCGTCTGTTTTCGGAGGATTGTTTTTTATTTATCATTTTATAGAAACACTTTTATCAAATTGATTGTTCTTTTCGTCCACAAAGGTACATTTTTAATTTTTTTGTTGTATCTTTGTGAATCACGAACTAAATAGCAATCAGATGGATTATGAGGACCTTAACTATTTTTTTTATCTCTTTATTCTCACTGCCGCTGGCGCTGAATGCACAGTCGGTTGATGAGATGTTGCAGAAAATATCTGCCGCCATTGAGGCTGGGCAGAATGGACAGGCTGTGAGCTATTTCCGACAGACTATTCCTCTGAATATAGACCGTACGGAAATGTATTATTGGACGAATGTGGACAAGAATAGTGAAATTAGCTCCAAACTGGCTACTGAATTAGCTCTCGCCTATAAAAAGAAACGGAATTACGACAAAGCTTATTTGTTCTACAAAGAGTTGCTGCAAAAGGACCCAAATAATGTAGATTGTTTGGAAACATGTGCGGAAATGCAAGTGTGCCGCGGACAAGAAAAAGATGCTTTGCGTATGTACGAAAAAATATTGCAACTCGATGCGGATAATCTGGCTGCTAATATCTTTTTAGGAAACTATTATTATTTGATGGCAGAGCAGGAGAAGAAAAAGTTAGAAACGGATTACAAAAAACTTCCTTCTCCCACTAAAATGCAGTATGCCCGCTATCGGGATGGATTATCGAAGTTGTTTACTACCCGGTATGAGAAAGCGCGTAACTCTTTACAGAAAGTTGTTCTACGTTTTCCATCGACAGAAGCTCAAAAGACATTGGATAAGATATTGAGAATAGAAAAAGAGGTGAATCGCTAGGTGGTTCACCTCTTTTTCTATTCTCAAGGTATTTTTATTCCATCTCAATCGGACAAAGTAGCACTCCACCAGTAGTATGGCGATCTATCGATTGATATATAGGTTGGCTTCTTTGTATTGTTTGAGACGACATTGTTATGTTTCTTGTATTCCGATTGGTTCCCGTTATCAGAGTAATGGCCTTGTTTAACATAAACTCATCAGAGCTGCCTAAAGGGAGCAAAGTGTCTTCTGGATTTTGGGCTAAATTAAACTCGTTCCAATCGTAATCGGGGGTAAATCCGGCACTATAGTCTGAATGTACAGCATTGGTAACTTTTGTAGTAATAGGCCAATACGCCCATTCATATTGATCATCTGAATACTTCTGCATTCCGACATTTTTCCCTTCTGTTAATTCACCGATGAGTATGATATTCATGAAGGGTTCCAAACTGCTGATAACCAATTCTGAGGATGATGCGGTATTTTCACTTGTTAAGATATAAATGCGATTAGAATTAAGCTTCAAATAGCCTGTCGTTCCTCCAGTTTCCGTATTGAAATATCTGGTGTGTGTCACTTTCCCTTTGTTGTTGGAAAAAATACCAAAGACTTTATCTTTGTACTCTTCGGAAATCAAAAGTCCTGCTAGCATATTGGCCGAATGTTCATAACCGCCCCCGTTATAGCGCAAATCTAATACAAATTCGTTCACTCCTTTTGATTGGAAATCGGCAAATATGGTTTTCATTTCTTCATCATAAGTACGATCATCTACGCCCGTTGGCCCCGGAGTGAAATGGTTGTAAACCAGATAGCCTATTTTCTTATCTCCAAACGTAAGTACGTCATGATAATATAACGGATTATCTTCGACTGCCGTAGAAGCTCCTATGGCAATTGTCTTAGTTTCTGAATTGTGTTTTATAATCCATTGAGAAGCAGAACCATTCAATAGGGCCTTGTAATTTCCTTCTTTTATATTATTTTTTCCATCTATACCTATAATCCAATCTCCTCGTTCCAAACCGGCTGCATGTGCAGGGCTATTGGGTAGAATATACACTACTCGGGCATAATAATATCCTAAAGGTTTGTTATTTCCATCTACTATATTAAACAATGTAAATTCCATTCCATAGGTATTGTCTGCATCAATACTGGTACGTGTTTTATAATCTTTATTCTTCTCCATGTAAGAATAGTAGTAGAGGTGTTTTCCATTCCTTGTTTTGCCATCGTTCAGACTGAGCAATGAATAAAAGAAAGTTTCAGGGTCGGCTGTGTAATCTATTTTGTTAGTTGCTGGTAACTCATTATACCATAAATAATCGTTACGCAATTTTTTCTCTATCCAATGATTTATGCTAAGATCCGTATCATCATCGTCTCCTTTTATCGAATCTGTATCATCATCTGAACAAGACACGCTAAATAAACAAAGGAATATTCCTATCCATATATGTAGGCCGAATTGAGCTTTCGTCATTTTTCTCATTTTTTATAAGGTTGCTAATTCACAAATATATTTATTTTTTCAACACAATGTAGCAATAATAGTTTGTTAAGTGATGATTATTTCAGTAAATATTCCACCTCCTTAAACATATAGCCTCTTTTGTTTAGTATTTCATCTTCCAGTATTAATCTTCCTTCGGGTTCTACACAAATGATTCGTGCAAGAAATTCACCGTTGGCATCTTTAAAACGATGCATTCCTTCCTTTCTGAAAAGAGACATTTCATATTGGCAGACTATTGATTCCGTATTGCCTTTTTTAAGTAAACTATAATAAGATTGGATACGCAATACGATGTTCTTCAGTATTTCAAATAGATCGAACTCTTTTCCTGTAATTTGTCGCAGTGAAACAGGATTAGGGGCAAAACTGTGAAACGTTTCCTGATTAATATTGATTCCAATCCCTGCTATACTTTGACTGATGTTCCGTCCCATCAGGTCATTTTCTATCAATATTCCACATATTTTCTTTTCTTTCCAATAAATATCGTTCGGCCATTTGATAGAGATATCGGTGGTATAGGTATCCAGTTCTTCCTTAATAGCCAAAGAAATAATCTGTGAAATGAGAAACTGGCGTCGTGCTTCCAGGAATTCAGGGAAGATGACGATGCTGAAAAGAAGATTCTTACCGGAATCTGATTCCCAAGAGTTGCCGCGTTGTCCACGACCGGAAGTCTGAAAGTCGGCGACTACGACAGTGAGTTCTTCCACTTTTTGTTTAGAACAGAGAGACTGCAGATAGTTGTTGGTAGAATTAGTCTCGCTGATATGAATCAATGGAACCGGGAATATATCAGGGGAGGGCATCATATTCTGCGCGTAACTTTTTAGTAAATTTCTTGATTACCTCATCATAAGAGTGATCGATAAGTTCTTTCATCAGTTTATCGTCTACGTCACTCTCAAAACGAACACTGTTCCAGTATTTTTTATTAAAATGATAAGCTCCTTCAATTCCTGAATAATGTTCGCGTAGTTCGATCGCTTTTTCCGGATCACATTTCAATGCGATGTGATTGGCTTCTTCCAAATCGATGAGAGCAAACATTTTGTTCATCACCTTGACAACAAGTGATACATCATCGAAAGGGAAAGACTCGGTAACTCCTTTCTTGTTGAGGCAGTATTCTCTGACAGTTTCTACATTCATAATGATTCGATTATATAATAACTCTATGTATTCTGCATCTTCTGTAGTGAACTTTAATATAAAGGAGGATAAAATGCTTCCTCTATGTGTTCAACCTTGAAATTTATCTCATCGCCTACTATCGTAATGATATCAAAGCGTACAGGAGAGTCAATCTGAAACAATCTGATATAGGTATCCGCTGCGCGTACCGTACGTCTTATTTTAGGTAAATCAACAGCATCTTCCGGCTCTGCAAACAGAGTATTACTGCGGGTTTTCACTTCTATTACAATCAGTTCATTATCCTTTGCTGCTACAATGTCCAGTTCGAAATGTCCTTTTCTCCAGTTCCGGTTACGGATGAGATACCCCTTCTGTTCAAGATAAGCTACGGCGGCATTTTCTCCGGCTTTTCCTAAATCATTATGTTTAGCCATCTTTTTTTGCAAATTTACTGCTTTTATTCTTTGTATTTACAGAAGTAAAAGTAATTTTGCAGAAGATATGAGAAAAAGGAGTAAGAAGTGCCTGAAAATGCATGTCGAGTGTACCAAAAGGGAACGACGGATGAGCATTTTATTGAGCGACGAAGAACAGCTGATTGTAGATCGTTATCTTGAGAAATATAAGATAACGAACAAGTCACGTTGGCTTCGTGAAACGATTCTCATGTTTATTCATAAGAATATGGAAGAAGATTATCCAACCCTTTTTGGTGAACACGACATGAGACGATAGGGGGATAATAAAAATAATAGATTCAAAATTAAAGGGTGGAATGCTGGACGATATTTACTTCATGAAACAAGCTTTGATAGAGGCAGGAAAGGCTGCCGAGCGGGGGGAAGTTCCCGTTGGAGCTGTCGTGGTTTGTAAGGAGCGGATTATCGCACGTGCCCATAATCTCACAGAAACATTGAATGATGTAACGGCTCATGCCGAGATGCAGGCTATTACAGCTGCTGCCAATGTGCTTGGTGGCAAGTACTTGAACGAATGTACCCTGTATGTCACGGTTGAACCTTGCGTAATGTGTGCCGGAGCTATTGCTTGGGCACAGACTGGTAAACTTGTATTTGGCGCTGAAGATGAAAAACGCGGCTATCAGAAATATGCCGGTTCGGCTCTACATCCTAAAACGGTGGTTGTAAAAGGGGTAATGGCTGACGAATGCGCTACATTAATGAAAGAGTTCTTTGCTGCGAAACGAAAATAAAAGCAGTATCCTGTTTTATTTGATTTCCTCAAAATCTACATATTCACCATCGTCCTGGGTGAATATTTTTTTATGTCTTTTCTCCGGAACATTCTCGGAATATATTTCCTCTTCATCATCATTTGAACGGCGATCTCTTTGGCCATAGTCCTGTTGGCTTGTACGTCCCGATTCCGTTTGTTTCGGGCGTGATGAAGAAGAACCACGTCCTAATCCGAAAATCGTTCTTAGTATGAAGCCGATAATAGAAAGGCCAAATACGAAAATGGCAATAATAAAAATGAGTATGAATAAAAGTATATGCATCGGGCTATGATTTTTATGTTGTTACTTCGATAAAACTCATAGTACAACAAACGTGCCAAGAGATTGTTTATTTACTTTTTCTTGTAAAAAGTGAAAGTAAAATATACCATACAATGATGGCGGCAAAGCTACTGATTTCAAGAAATATAAGAAGAGGAATGCAGATAATCAGGAATATAAAACTGATTTTGTTGTCATTCCATGACAGATTTTTAAATTTCAGCGAAAACATCGGTATTTCTGATACCAGCAGTCCGGAAAACAGACAGACAAGTATAAGAAGGTAGACAGGATGGCAGTTGTCTGATATCAGGAAGTCATGTGCACCCGCCACTAAAGAACCCCAGAACAGAGCGTTGGCGGGAACCGGAAGTCCCACAAAAGAACTGGTCTGTCGCGTGTCATTATTGAATTTAGCCAGGCGCAATGCTGAAAAAACAGAAATCAAGAATGCCAAATAAGGTAGGTAAGGAGCGATGAACTCCATACTTGCCGGATAATACATTTCTTTGAACAGAGAGAATACGATCAGTGAAGGAGCAACTCCAAAACTGACATCATCTGCCAATGAGTCCAAGTCTTTTCCGATAATGGAATGTGCGTTGAGCATACGAGCCAACAATCCGTCGAAGAAGTCGAAAATGGAACTTAAAGCAATGAAAAGTAGTGCCAGCTCATATTTGGCTTCAAAAGCCATGACGCAGGCAATACAACCGGAGAAAAGGTTCAGGCAGGTTACGGTATTCGGAATACTGTTTTTAATAACGTTTGTCATTGTGACAGAATTATTTAAGTTTGGCGATAACCGTTTGGTTACCGGTCGTTAATTGTCCCATGTTGACACATACTTCCGTGCCGAGGGGCAAATACACATCCACACGGGAACCGAATTTGATAAATCCCATGTGTTCGTCAATATAACATTCTTCTCCTACTTCAGCGTAGGTGACAATACGGCGTGCCACGGCTCCGGCAATTTGCCGGGTGAGTACTTCCACTCCTTCCGGAGTTTCGATTACTACCGTAGAACGTTCGTTTTCTGTGCTGGCTTTCGGCAGCCATGCTTTCATGAAGTTACCGTTGTGGTGGGCTACCTTTTTAATGGTGCCGTCCACCGGATACCAGTTGGCATGTACGTTAACAATGCTCATGAAGATGGATATCATTAACCGGCGGTCATGGAAATATTCGTTTTCATCGACTTCCTCGATAACGACGATTTTTCCATCGGCGGGTGCTACGACAATCTTTTCAGTGTCCTGTCCGAAGAGACGGATCGGACATCGAAAGAAATTCACCATCAGCAGATAGACTGCAATACTCGCTACTGCTACCACATAAAAAGGAATTTTGCAATCGATTCCCCCAATAAAGGGCCGCATTAATCAATAGCAATAGCAAGAAGCTAGCCCATAATATATGTGTTCCTTCGCGGTGAATACGTATTTTCTTCAATTTCTTTAGTCGGCCCATGAATGCTGTTTAATGATATTGTCTGCAAAAATATACTTAATTTAAAAATTCAGCAAGTAAATGAGCAGAGAAATGCGAGTGTTGATAACTTTTTGAGGATTATTTTTGTTTATAACCCGGGAGGTAGTAATTTTATGCCTTCAAATTAACTACTTATCATTATGCAGGATTTCGTTCATTTACACGTTCATACGCAATATTCTTTGTTGGATGGTCAGGCTAGCGTAGCTCGTCTGGTTGATAAAGCTATGAAGAATGGGATGAAGGGTATAGCCGTGACCGATCATGGAAATATGTTCGGCATCAAGGAATTTACGAACTACGTCAATAAGAAGAATAGCGGTCCGAAAGGTGAAGTCAAGGACCTGAAGAAGCGAATTGCAGGAATTGAGGCCGGCACGATAGAGTGCGAGGATAAAGAGGCGGAGATTGCTGCTTGCAAAGCTAAGATCGTGGAAGCGGAAAACAAACTATTCAAACCGATCATCGGTTGTGAAATGTATGTGGCACGCCGTACCATGGACCTGAAAGAAGGCAAGCCCGACCAGAGTGGTTATCACCTGATCGTATTGGCTAAGAATGAAACTGGTTATCACAACCTTATTAAATTAGTATCGCACGCGTGGACGCGCGGTTATTATATGCGTCCGCGTACTGACCGTAGCGAACTCGAAAAATATCACGAAGGACTTATTATTTGTTCAGCCTGTCTCGGTGGTGAGGTGCCGAAGCGGATTACTGCCGGGCAATTTGCCGAAGCGGAGGAAGCAATACAATGGTATAAGAACTTGTTTGGCGATGACTACTATCTGGAGTTACAACGCCATAAAGCGACTGTTCCCCGTGCCAATCATGAGTGTTATCCGCTACAGGTGAATGTGAACAAACATTTGATAGAGTATGCTAAGAAATTCAATGTCAAACTGATTTGTACGAATGACGTTCACTTTGTAGACGAAGAGAATGCGGAAGCACACGACCGTTTGATCTGTCTGAGTACCGGTAAGGATTTGGATGATCCTACCCGTATGCTATATACCAAACAGGAATGGATGAAGACACGCGAAGAGATGAACGAACTCTTTGCCGACGTGCCCGAAGCATTGAGCAATACACTGGAGATTCTTGATAAGGTAGAATACTACTCCATCGACCATGCGCCTATTATGCCGACTTTCGCCATTCCCGAAGATTTCGGAACAGAGGAGGGGTATCGGGAGAAGTTTACAGAAAAAGACTTGTTCGACGAGTTTACTCAAGATGAACATGGTAATGTGGTATTAAGTGAAGAGGATGCGAAAGCAAAAATTAAACGCTTGGGTGGTTATGATAAACTTTATCGTATAAAACTTGAAGGAGATTATTTGGCAAAACTGGCTTTTGACGGAGCTAAAAGAATTTATGGTGAACCTCTAACGGAAGAAGTCAAAGAACGAATGAACTTCGAATTGTACATCATGAAAACGATGGGTTTCCCCGGATACTTCTTGATTGTACAGGACTTTATCAATGCGGCACGTAAGGAACTGGGTGTGTCGGTGGGTCCGGGACGTGGTTCGGCAGCAGGTTCAGCAGTGGCTTATTGTTTGGGTATTACGAAGATAGACCCTATCCAATATGATTTGCTGTTTGAACGTTTCTTGAATCCAGACCGTATTTCCTTGCCCGATATTGATGTGGACTTTGATGATGACGGTCGTGGTGAGGTACTTCGTTGGGTGACAAATAAATATGGTCAGGAAAAAGTTGCTCATATTATTACGTATGGTACTATGGCGACAAAGATGGCTATCAAGGATGTCGCGCGTGTACAAAAGCTACCTTTGTCAGAATCCGATTGTTTGTGTAAACTGGTTCCTGACAAGATTCCTGACAAGAAACTTAATTTGCCGAATGCCATTGCTTATGTTCCCGAATTGCAAGCAGCGGAAGCGTCATCTGATCCTCTATTGCGGGATACGATCAAGTATGCCAAAATGCTTGAAGGCAACGTGCGTGGTACAGGTGTACATGCTTGCGGTACGATTATTTGCCGTGATGATATTACTGACTGGGTACCTGTCAGCACTGCTGATGATAAGGAAACGGGCGAAAAGATGCTTGTTACCCAGTATGAAGGCTCGGTGATTGAAGATACTGGGTTGATTAAGATGGACTTCCTCGGTCTGAAAACTTTGTCTATCATCAAAGAAGCTGTTGAAAATATCCGTTTAAGTCGTAATGTTGAAGTGGATGTCGATGCGATAGATATTTCTGATCCGGCTACTTATAAATTATATAGTGACGGACGTACGATTGGTACATTCCAGTTTGAATCTGCTGGTATGCAGAAGTACCTGCGCGAATTGCAGCCTTCTACATTCGAAGATTTGATTGCCATGAATGCCCTTTATCGTCCGGGACCGATGGATTATATCCCTGATTTTATTGATCGTAAACATGGACGCAAGCCGATTGAGTATGATATTCCTGTAATGGAAAAGTACTTGAAGGATACGTATGGGATTACGGTCTATCAGGAACAGGTGATGCTTCTGTCACGTTTATTGGCAGACTTTACTCGTGGTGAGTCTGATGCACTCCGTAAGGCCATGGGTAAGAAGTTGCGTGACAAGTTGGATCACATGAAACCTAAGTTTATTGAAGGCGGACGAAAGAATGGACATGACCCGAAAGTGCTTGAGAAGATTTGGACAGACTGGGAAAAATTCGCGTCTTATGCTTTCAATAAATCACATGCTACTTGTTATTCGTGGGTGGCTTACCAAACAGCCTATCTGAAAGCCAATTACCCTCCTGAATATATGGCTGCTGTGATGAGCCGAAGCTTGTCGAACATTACTGATATCACGAAACTGATGGACGAATGTAAAGCAATGGGTATTCAGACGCTGGGACCGGATGTGAATGAAAGTAACCTGAAGTTTACCGTAAACCATGACGGTGATATTCGTTTCGGACTTGGTGCTGTCAAAGGTGTAGGTGAAGCTGCTGTACAAAGCATAATGGAGGAACGGCGTAAGAATGGTCCTTTTCTCGGTATATTCGACTTTGTGCAACGTGTCAACCTGAATGCCTGCAACAAAAAGAATATGGAATGTCTGGCATTAGCCGGAGGGTTTGATAGTTTTCCTGAACTGAAACGGGAACAATATTTTGCTGTAAATTCTAAAGGTGAGGTATTTCTGGAAACATTGATGCGTTATGGTAACCGCTATCAGGCAGATAAGGCAGCTGCTGTCAATTCTTTGTTCGGTGGTGAAAACGTTATTGATGTTGCAACTCCTGAAATTCCTCAAGGTGTAGAACGTTGGAGTGATCTTGATCGTCTGAATCGTGAGCGTGATTTGGTCGGTATCTATCTTTCTGCTCATCCGTTGGATGAATTTTCTATCGTATTGGAACATGTCTGCAATACACGGATGGCGGATTTGGAAGATAAAGCTGCACTTGTTGGTCGTGAAATAACGATGGGAGGAATTGTGACCAGTGTTCGTCGTGGAGTTAGCAAGAACGGAAATCCGTATGGTATTGCCAAGATTGAGGACTATTCCGGTTCTACCGAGATTCCATTCTGGGGAAACGACTGGGTGACTTATCAGGGATATCTCAATGAAGGAACGTTCTTGTATATCAAGGCTCGCTGTCAAGCCAAACAATGGCGGCAGGATGAATTGGAAGTGAAAATCACCTCTATGGAGCTTCTTCCCGATGTGAAAGAAGAACTGGTGCAGAAGATCACGATTATCATTCCTCTGTCAGTCTTGAACTCGGCTTTGGTTACTGAACTTGCCACTCTGACTAAGGAACATCCGGGAAATACGGAATTGTATTTTAAAGTGACGGATGATGCCGATGTAAGCCACATGTCAATTGATTTGATTTCCCGTCCGATTAAGCGGTGGGGCGGGATTTAATAACATATTTAAAGGAACGTCCGGAACTGGGATTTCATATAAATTGATTATTGGTGATTTATGGCGTTTTGAAATAAGAATTTTGCTTTGTCTATTTCTTTATGGAACAAAGATAAGGAGGTTAATTTAAAATTTAGAAAAATAATAAAAGAGACAATGTTGTAGAAAACATAGTCTCTTTTTATTTATATAGTTGTGTGCTATTTTTTCAATCTTTGTTATCCTTTTTTCGATTTACGATACTCACGTGGAGACATCCCCATGATTTTGCTGAATAACCGGGAGAAATAATAGGTATCTTCTATACCTATTTTATAGCATATCTGATTAATTTTCATATCAGTAGTGTCGAGTAGCTGGCAGGATTGCTGTATCTTTAATAAGTTGAAATAGGTCAAAGGACTATGGCCTGTTTTCTTTTTGAACAACAGGGAGAAGTGGGAAGGAGAATATCCGATCTGATCGGCTATATCTTGTAGGCTAAGATGCTTTTCCATATTCTCTTTCATATAATGAATAGCCAGTTCGCTTACATTTTCATCTTCTGCTGCATCATTATTTGCAGTTGCATTGCGAAATTGTTGTATATATCGCAATGTTCCCAAATAAAAATGAAACATAGAGAATGCATAACGCAGGTTCTCATTACTATAACCATTCTTCAAAGTATTGAATATCTCTTCAAATAAATTGATTCGTGTACTGATGCGTGAATGCGATTCAGGTTGGATATCCATTGGGCGGCTTGCCTCTTGAGCGTAAAAGGGAGCGAGAATACCTTTAAAGTGTATCCAGTAAATAGTCCATGGATACGATTTGTCGGAAGCATAGGCATGGGGAACTCCCGCAGGGAGGATAAAATACTGGTTGGCGGATACGGTATATTCCTGATTGCCGATGCGATACCATCCGGCCCCGTCTATGCAATAGATGAATACATACTGGTTGATAGGCTCTTTCCGTTCCCGGAAGTGATGCTTGGCTTTCGGATAATATCCGATGTCAGTAATGTGTAGCATGGAGGTAAGAGGGTCTTCTTCCATTTTGTCAACGATAATGCGGGGAAGCACTAAAGCTCTTTCTCCGGTAAATCCATCTTTCAACTTTACCATAATCTCATAGTATATGATTCGACTGTTCTGCGCAAATATATAACAATGTATCTTATCTATCAAATAAACTGCAAAAAATAAGATTGTCCATCTTTATCGAATGAAATTCTATTTTTTATGCTCTTGACATGCTCTATCTTTGCAGTATCAATTAATCAATCTTCTAATGGTATGAAAAGTTATAATAAAAAGTTTGTCTATTTTATATGTTTAGTCTCTGCGATGGGCGGACTTCTCTTTGGCTACGACTGGGTGGTGATAGGGGGAGCGAAGCCTTTCTATGAACTCTATTTCGATATTGCCGATGTACCCGCCATGCAGGGACTTGCCATGAGCGTGGCTTTGCTCGGTTGTTTGATTGGCGCTATGGTGGCAGGCATGATGGCAGACCGTTATGGACGTAAGCCTCTCCTGATAATTTCTGCTTTCATATTCTTGTCTTCAGCTTATGCTACCGGAGCGTTTTCCGCATTTAGTTGGTTTTTGGCAGCCCGTTTTTTAGGTGGCATCGGAATCGGAATTGCTTCGGGACTTTCTCCCATGTATATTGCCGAAGTAGCTCCTACGTCAATTAGGGGAAAACTCGTTTCGCTAAATCAATTGACGATTGTACTCGGTATCCTGGGCGCTCAAATCACTAACTGGCTGATTGCAGAACCTATTCCTGCAGACTTTTCTCCTGTGGATATTTGTGCTTCATGGAACGGGCAGATGGGATGGCGATGGATGTTTTGGGCGGCTGCCTTCCCTGCTGCGATATTCTTGTTGTTGGCATGTTTCATCCCCGAAAGTCCCCGCTGGCTGGCGATGAAAGGAAAAGAAGAGAAAGCATGGAATGTGCTTAGTAAAATAGGTGGTGATGATTATGCCGATCAGGAACTTCGCTTGGTGGAAGAAACCGGTTCTTCGAAGTCGGAAGGAGGATTGCGGTTATTGTTTAGCCGTCCGTTCCGCAAGGTACTTGTTTTAGGCATTATTGTGGCTGTATTCCAGCAATGGTGCGGTACGAATGTAATCTTCAATTATGCGCAGGAGATATTCCAGTCTGCAGGGTATTCGTTGGGAGATGTTCTCTTTAATATTGTGGTGACAGGTGTGGCGAATGTAGTTTTTACTTTTGTGGCTATCTATACAGTCGAACGCTTGGGACGTCGCGCTCTGATGCTTTTGGGTGCCGGAGGGCTGGCTGGCATTTATCTCATTCTCGGCACTTGCTATTTCTTCGAGGTAAGCGGATTCTTTATGGTGGTACTTGTTGTGCTGGCTATCGCTTGTTATGCAATGTCCCTGGGGCCTATCACTTGGGTGCTGCTTGCCGAAATCTTCCCGAACCGGGTGCGTGCCGTTGCAATGGCAACCTGTACATTTGCTTTGTGGGTAGGTAGTTTCACGCTGACATACACTTTCCCGTTACTGAATAATTTCTTGGGAAGCAGTGGTACATTCTGGATTTATGCAGTCATTTGTGCTGTCGGCTATTTGTTCTTCTTCCGTGCGTTGCCCGAAACGAAAGGCAAATCACTGGAAGCATTGGAAAAGGATTTAATCAAATAAAAAAAACAACAGGTTGGCAAATTAACAAGTAAGTAAATAGGTATTGGATAACATCATCAATCAGGCAGGGAGAATGTAAAATCTCCCTGTCCCTGACCCTCTTTGTCTCTTGATCTCTTTGTCAACGAATACAAAAACAAATTTATAATCAATAATACGATGGTAAAAGCATGGAAAGAAAAGGTGGTTATACCTACTTATGAAGTAGGCAAACCGGAGAAGAATCCAATATTCTTGGAGAAACGCGTATATCAAGGCAGTAGCGGGGTGGTCTATCCTTATCCTGTGATTGAATCGATGTCTGATGAGAAAGTGGATAAGGAATACAATGCTATTTTTATCGAAAACGAATACATTAAGGTCATGATTCTGCCCGAACTGGGCGGACGTGTACAAATGGCATACGATAAAATTAGAGAACGTCATTTCATTTATTATAATCATGTGATAAAGCCTGCTTTGGTAGGGCTTGCCGGACCGTGGATTTCAGGCGGCATTGAGTTTAACTGGCCTCAACATCACCGCCCCAGCACCTACATGCCTGTAGATACGACTATTGAGGAAAATGCTGACGGAAGTGTCACGGTATGGGTGAATGAAATGGAACGTATGTTTCATCAGAAAGGAATGGCAGGTTTTACGCTTCGTCCGGGACATGCTTTTCTTGAAATCAAGGGAGTACTTTACAATCGTACTGAAGTACCGCAGACCTTCCTGTGGTGGGCAAACCCTGCCGTAGCGGTGAACGACTACTATCAGAGCGTATTCCCGCCCGATATCAATGCCGTTTTCGACCATGGAAAGCGTGCCGTATCCAGTTTCCCCATCGCAACGGGTACTTACTACAAGATGGATTATTCTGCCGGAGTAGATATCTCGAACTATAAGAATATCAAGGTTCCTACTTCCTATATGGCTGTCAACTCCCGCTTTAACTTTGAGGGTGGATATGAGAATGATACTCGTGCCGGCATGCTTCATGTAGCGAACCACCACATTTCTCCGGGCAAGAAACAGTGGACGTGGGGAAACGGCGACTTTGGCCGCGCATGGGACCGCAACCTGACGGACGAAGACGGGCCGTACATTGAACTGATGGCAGGTGTCTATACCGAAAATCAACCGGACTTTACCTGGCTCCAACCTTACGAAGAAAAGAGCTTCGTTCAATATTTCCTGCCTTACCGGGAATTGGGAGTGGTGAAGAATGCAAGCAGGGATTTGCTGATGAATATTGAACCGGAAGGGGAGGACAGCGTTCGCTTCAAGATATTTGCTACTTCGCGCCAAACGGTAAATGTTGTCTTGAAAGGTGAAGACGGGAAAATATATTATAGCAAGGAAGTGACTATCACTCCGGAAGAATTGCTGGATGAAACGGTAAATGTGAATGGTGAGAAGCTCGACAAACTGATTCTTGAAATCACGGCAAACGGAAGGGAATTACTTTATTGGCATGCAGAACCGGAAGAAGTGAAACCTATTCCCGACGCTGCTGAAGCAGCCCTGCTCCCGGAAGAAATAAAGACTACTGAACAGCTTTGAACCCAACCCGTAGAATACTACGAAGAAGCATTGCGCTGTGATCCGATTGATGTGCGTAATAACAATGCGCTTGGTCTATGGTATATCCGTAAAGGCCGTTTCCATAAAGCGGAGCAATACTTGCTTACAGCCGTAAAGACCTTACAGAAACGTAATCCGAATCCATACGACGGAGAACCGATCTATAATCTCGGTCTTGCCTTGAAATACCAGAGACGATACAATGAGGCTTACGACCGTTTCTATAAATCTTGTTGGAATGCCGCCTGGCAGGATGCGGGATACTTTGCCTGCGCGCAGATTTCTACCATGCAAAGTCGTTTGGAAGATGCCTTAGACGAAATAGACCGTTCGCTTATCCGCAACTGGCATAATCATAAAGCCCGCGCTCTGAAAACTGCTATTCTCCGCCGGATGGGCAGAACCGAAGAAGCCCTGCAACTGATTGAAGACTCATTGGCTATTGATAAATTCAACTTTGGCTGTCGTTATGAGAAGTATCTGATAACGAACGTAGTCGACGAATTGTCTGTCATGAAAGAGATGATGCGTGGAGAACCTCACAACTATGATGAAATAGCTCTTGACTATTGTGCCGCAGGTTGTTGGCAGGAAGCTGCTTCCTTATGGAATATAGCCATTGCCGAAGGTATTGTTACACCAATGACTTACTATTATCTGGGCTGGTGTCTGCACCAGGGGGGACTTTCCGGAGTGAAACAGGCATTTGCCGATGCAGTCAAAGCTTGCCCCGATTACTGTTTTCCCAACCGTTTGGAAGCAATTCTTGCTTTGCAATGTGCCATGGTACAGAATCCGGACGATGCAAGAGCTCCTTACTATTTGGGTAATCTGTATTACGACAAGCGCCAGTACGACCTGGCTATGGAAGCATGGGAAACTTCCGCAAGACTGGACGGTAGCTTTCCGACCGTATGGCGTAACCTGGCTTTGGCATTCTTCAACAAGAAAAATGAGGAAGCGAAAGCCATCGAATGTATGGAACGTGCTTTCCGCCTTGACACAACCGATGCACGTATCTTGATGGAACTCGATCAACTTTACAAGCGTGTCCGTCGTTCGCACAAAGAGCGCCTAGCTTTCCTGCAACAATATCCTGAACTTATTAAGCAGCGTGATGACCTGATACTGGAAGAAATCACCTTGTTGAATCAGACAGGAGAGTACGAAAAGGCGAAAACGGTATTGGATGCACATAACTTCCATCCCTGGGAGGGTGGCGAAGGAAAAGTGCCTGCCCAATATCAACTGGCTCGTGTGGAATTGGCAAAGAAAGCATTAACTGCCGGTGAGAATAAAGAAGCAATATCATTATTGGAAGAATGTCTGGAATATCCGCATCATCTTGGTGAAGGCAAATTGTATGGTGCACAGGAGAATGATTTTTATTACTTCCTGGGTTGTGCTTACGAAGGATTGGGACAACATGACAAGGCTGTGGAATGTTGGGAACAGGCAATCATCGGACCTACCGAACCGGCTGCCGCCATGTACTACAATGATGCGAAACCTGATAAAATATTCTATCAAGGTCTGGCATTATTGAAACTCGGGCGTATGGATGAGGCTAACGGCCGCTTTCATAAATTGACTTCTTATGGAGAAAAACACTTGTTTGACAAGATTAAAATGGATTATTTTGCAGTGTCACTACCCGACTTATTGATTTGGGAGGATGACTTGACGATAAGAAACGTAATTCACTGCAAATATATGATGGCATTAGGATATTGGGGACTGAACCGGAAAGAGAAATCCCTCCGGTTATTAAGTGAGGTCGAAAGATTGGACATTAATCATCAGGGTATTCAGGCTTTCAGAAGCCTGATAGGATAGGACAACTTAGTGACGGTGTTTATTTTAAAGCATCGTCACAAGTTTATTTTTATATAAACCTTAAATAGCAATGACATGAGAAATATTAAAAACGGTTTAATCATGAAAATTACAGGCTTTATTGCAATTAGCTTTTCCATTGTGTGCAGTACGGCTGCTTGTTCGGACGATCCGGTAGCAGTCGCTAACCCCGAACCTGCTGTTACAGTGGTGAAAGTACCTAACGGAAGTTTTGAAGAAGACGCTGCCGAAACAGCTTCTCCTAAAGGCTGGACAGTAAGCGGGGACTATTCTGCCGCGAAAGTGGTACAAGGGGGATGTGAAGGCAATTATGCTTTACAGTATGGAGCAACCTCGGCGTATACGGTATCTACCCGTCAGACTGTCAACGGTCTGGAAGATGGTATTTATGACCTTGAATTTTATTATAAAAGTACCGGAGGACAAATATCCTGTTATGTGGCAGCCGGCACTGATACTAAGAAAATGACTTCATTACAAGCATCTCCTTCTACCTGGGTTCGCTCTTATGTACGCGGGATAAAAGTGGAAGGCGGTAAATGTGATATTGAAATCCACAGCGAATCGGCTGAAGCAAACTGGAGTCGCTTTGACGGACTGCGTTTGAAGAAAACAGAAAAGGAATTTAATCTGCTGAAAGGCGGTGATATCTCGCAACTGACTTACGTAGAGCAGATGGGTGGCAAATTCTATGAAAACGGAGAAGAAAAAGACTGTATCGAAATATTGAAGAATAATGGTTTCAACATTGTCCGTCTCCGTCTGTACAATGACCCGGGAAATCCGGACTATTCTCCTTCCAACCGTTTGCCCGCAGGTATTTCAGGGCCGGAAGATGTTTTGCGGCTGGCAAAAAGAGCCAAACAAGCCGGTATGCAGATACAGTTGACTTTCCATTATAGTGATTACTGGACAAATGGAGAAGACCAGAACAAACCTCATGAATGGGAAGGGCTCGACTTTGATGGACTGAAAAAAGCACTCTACGATTTTACCTTTGATTTCATGAATAAGATGAAAGCACAGGGGACGACTCCCGAATTTGTCTCGTTGGGTAATGAAGTACAAGCCGGCATGTTATATCCGGATGGAAGTTGTGACAATTTTGCGCAGCTTTCCGAACTATTCAATACAGGTTATGATGCGGTGAAAGCTGTATCACCGGATTCAAAGGTCATTATTCACTCGGCAGGTGCCGGAGATAAAGACTTGTATAACTGGTATTATGGTGAACTGAAAAAAAGAAATACGAAATATGATATAATCGGTACTTCTTATTATCCTTTCTGGACGAAAAATACGGCAGCACAAATGCGTGAATGGGCGGATTATATCACAGCTAAATTTGATAAGGATATTTTAATTATGGAAACTGGATATAGCTGGGACAAGACTTTGCCTGACGGAACTCAGGGGCAACTGTCGGACAACGGGCCGTATTTGGATTTTTCCCCGCTTGGACAGAAAAACTTCATGCTTGAACAAATAAAAGAAATAAAGCAAGCGAAAGACTGCCGCATACTTGGTTTTCTTTATTGGGATCCTATCTTTATCGAAGTGGAAGGCATGGGATGGGAACTGGGTGCCAAGAATTATGTAAGCAATACCACCTTGTTTGGTTATGAAGGAAATAGATTGGAAGTATTGGATGCATTCAAATATAACAACTAAAAGGAAGATACCATGAAGAATATTTTAAGTAGATTCGGAAAAATCAGTTTGTTGCTGGCACTTATATATTTTGTTGTCGGTTGCGATGATGATAAGGAAGATGTGGCTCCCGGTCTTTATGTAATGAGTGATGAGATAGAGACGTTTCCCGGTGACACCGTTTTGGTATCAGGAACCGCATCTAATTATGTAGGATTGGAAAGCGTCACGTTAAGTTGTGAACAATGGGGGATTCATAAAGTATATGAACTGGGCGGGCAGAAGCCCAAAGTCTTTAATTATGATTATCGGCTCATTGTACCGAAAAACGCTAGTTTTGAAGAATATTTATTGATTACTATCCGTGACGTAGACGGTCGGGAAAGCAAGAAAAATGTGCTGCTGACTTATGTCGCTGATATGGAGAGTCCGATTATGCAAACCCAACTTCCGTCGCGGATAGCAGTAGATTTCGATGCAGCCGCAAATAAAGGAAGTTGGAGTCTGAATGTGAAGTTCACCGATGATCGCGAGTTGAAAGATATTCGTCTTCAAATCCCCAGTATGCAAATAGATGAGACGGTAAAAGTAACCGGGCGTAATGGAGAATTGAAACGTACTATTGATTTTACTACGGGAGAATTTCCTGTCACTTTGACTATAACGGATGCCGGAGGCAATGAAACTGTTGTCATTACTACGGTTGTTGTTATGTTGGCAGAGAAGGAAGAACCATTTGAAGATTACCCTGTAATGTGGGTGGTTAATGCTTCGGAGAAAGCTGACGACTACCTTGACGGCTACTATGCACCGATGACCCGCAAGGGAGAATACCAATATGAAGGAAAAATTTATGCTGACAAGGCGAACTTCCAAATCTATTTTACGGCTGAGAAAACGATGGACGGTGACCTTTTCGGTGTAAGTCCTTACGTTAATTCAAAACTGATGAATAATAATGATTATGTGGTACCTGTTACGGTGGCTGAGTCAGGCTATTATGGTGTTTGGATTGATTTGCAGGCACATACTTATAGCATGTGGAAACTGGAACCTTCAGCGACAACCTATACAGGATCGCTCACCGTGTCCGGCTGTGGCTTCAGTGATTTTGCCGATTGGGGTACGCCTGCTACAGAGATGGCGCGCAATGGATATCGTTATACCTCTACCTTGCACCAAATCGGCAGTTATTCAAGTACGCGCCAATACTATGCAGCCCGTGTGTCCGACTGGGGATATGTTCTCCGCTATTGGGGCGATGCGACCGGATGCGGCTGGTGGGAAGATACTACAAGCGCAGGTGGCAGTGTGGCAAGCTATGCAAGCGACTATGACGGTGCAGTGCAAATCACCTTCGATACAGCTATTCTTTGGGCTACAATCAAGAAAGTAACAGAATAAAAAGAGAACAACTATGAAAACAATATATTCAATATGTGCGAGGACAGGATTCTTTTTTACCTTCCTGTTGTTGGCTATTTCACTGATGGCACAAAATATCCAAGTGAAGGGACTGGTGAAAGACCCGGCTGGTGAAGCTATTATTGGTGCGAGTGTAGTCGTGAAAGGTACTACCAATGGCTCCATTACCGATTTGGACGGTAAGTTCAGCCTGTCTGACGTACCCTCGGGAGCAACGATTACCGTTTCGTATATCGGTTACATTTCTCAAGAGAAGAAAGCGTCCGCTACACCGATGGAGTTTATACTGAAAGAAGACACTAAAACATTGGATGAGATTGTAGTAGTCGGCTATGGTACGACTAAAAAGAGCAGTATCTCCGGTGCGGTGGCTTCCGTAAAAGCCGATGAATTGCCAACGGCTGCATCAGCTTCAGTAGGTTCCATGTTGCGTGGACGTTCGTCAGGAATGAATATCACACAAAACAGTGCCAATCCGGGCGGTTCGATGAATATCTCTATTCGTGGTGGGCTTTCGGGACAAAGTCCGTTGATTGTAATTGACGGTGTGCCGCAGTTGTCAACAAAAACAGTGACAGCAGGAACAGCATATAGTGGTGGCGAGAAAGACAATGCTCTGATTAATCTCAATCCTAATGATATCGAGACAATTGATATTCTGAAAGATGCTTCCGCGGCGGCTATTTACGGTTCGGATGCTTCGGGCGGTGTGATTCTGATTACTACCAAACGAGGAAAAACAGGTAAGCCCGACATCTCTTATTCCGGTTCGGTTGCTTTCCAGTATATTAAGGATGCGCCGGATTTCCTGAATGCGCGTGATTTTATGATTGAACAGAATAAAGTGTTTGATGAACTGGGACGTGGGGATGAAAAGAAATATACTGATGGGCAGATTGCTAATTTCGTAGGCGACGGAACAGACTGGATGGATGAAGTAACCCGTGTAGGCGTCGTTAATGAACATAATCTTTCGGTTTCTGCTGGTACGGACGCCACTAAATACTTGTTCTCATTGAGTTATTATGACCACCAGGGAATTGCCAAAAATAATTCGATGAACCGTATTACCGGACGTTTGAATGTTGACCAGACTATCAACCGTATGTTGAAAGCCGGTATTAATTCCACTTTCTCACAGATAAAGTATCACGATGTACCGTTGGGTGATGCCCGAAATGATAATTCAGCGTTGATATACTCGGCTATGACATTTATTCCTACCGTACCGGTGCGTGATGAAGAGGGTAAATATTCCGTAAATCCGATTCGTGATGTCTACCCGAATCCGGTTTCGTTATTGGATATTAACGACCAGACAGTGAGCCGCGACCTTTTGTCAGTGGTTATCTGGAATTCCGACCAATCAAAGATTTGCTGATAAAAGCTACTGTCGGTTTCGATATGAAAGATGTGCAGGCCGACCAATACATTCCCACCACGACCAAAAAGGGATATAGTGTGGACGGTCAGGCTTCAAGCAAAATGCGAAATCGCAAATGAACCTGTTCAATGTGATTGCCAATTACACGAAAGTGTTCAATGAAATACATGACGTGAACCTGATGGCTGGTTTTGAATATAAGAAGTCGTCTTGGGAAGGGATGGGTATCGTCGCTTCACAATTCCCATACGACGGCTCTTTGATGAACAATATCGGGACAAGTGAGCAGGAAAAACCGACTATCAGCTCATATAAGGGAGCTAGTGAAATGGCTTCATTCCTTGCACGTTTGAATTATTCGCTGGCATCCAAATATATCTTGACTGTGAATCTCCGCGTAGACGGTTCGTCCAACTTCTCAAAGGAGCATCAATGGGGCGCTTTCCCGGGAGTATCGGCAGCCTGGCGTATGAATGAAGAAAACTGGCTGAAGAATATCGGTTGGTTGAGCAACCTGAAACTCCGCGCAGGTGTGGGGCAAACCGGTAATGCGGGCAACCTCACCGGTATCAATACCTATTATAAAGTTTCACAAGGCGCATTTGCACCTAACGGAAGCTTGGTAAACGGTATGGCTATCTCCAAACTGGGCAATGATAAATTGAAATGGGAGACACTGACCGACTATAACTTCGGTATTGATTTCGGTTTCTTCAACAACCGTTTGTCCGGGTCTGTCGACCTCTACCAACGTCTGCGTAAGGATGTCATTCTGGAGAAAAATTTGATGTCCTATCAGGAAGTGAAGACGATAGATTACAATTCGGCGACAGTTTACCGTGCCCGTGGTATAGATATCGGTATCCACAGTGTAAATTTCGACAATAAGAACTTTGGCTGGACTACTGACATCAATTTCTCCTATTACCGCAATCACACAACGAAACGTGATCCGGACTTCATTCCTGCTGTCTATCAGGACTATGTGGAAAGATGGGACAACATCTACGGATACAGGACGAATGGCCTGATTCAGATGGATCGGACTTACAACCATCTCCAGAAATCTGGTGCCGGAGCTATTCTGTATCAGGATTTGAATGGTTACCAACTGGATGAGAAAGGCGAAAAGATGCGGGATAGTGAAGGGCGTTATATCCGGACAACGGGAGAAGATGGCGTGCTCGATGAAGCCGACATGGTGGTACTGGCAAATAGTACCCCGATTCCTTTCAGTATCAACAATACTTTCCGTTGGAAAAACTGGGATGCCAACATTTACTTGTATGGCTCTCTGAACGGATGGAAGGTGAACGACATCAAGTTGCAGTCCATTTATGGAATTGAAGACATTACGTATGGCGTCAATGTCTTGGATGAGGTAAAGAACCGCTGGTCGCCTGCCAATCCTATGGGTACATTGCCGGGTGTGGCGGAGGCTTCTTCGGGCGTTGACCCCAAGAAGAGTGACTTCTTCCTTGAGAAGGCTTGGTATCTGCGTTTGGATAATGTGTCAATCGGTTATACTTTCCCCGCCCAATGGTTCAAGAATAAGATTCGTTCAGTCAGGCTGTATGCCGCGGGGCGCAATCTGGCCGTATTTACTCCTTATAAGGGAATGGATCCTGAAACCGGAAACGGTATCGGAGCTTATCCGAATCAGTCTTCATTTGCTATTGGTCTGGATGTGAAATTCTAATATATACTGGGTATGAAAACAATGAAATATATAGCAACAGCCTTGATGCTGTTATCAATGACTTCCTGTGAACTGGAACGTTTGGACTATACCGAAATCTCTCCGGAAAACTTCTTTAAGACGGAGACTGACTTGAAACTGGCGGTAAATTCGCTCTACTATGATTTTAACCCCGGTGATTTCAAAGCTGTTTATTCAGCGGATTATATGGGATATCAAGTAATAGGTGATATGACGACTGATGTGCTTTGGTGTTGTTGGGCGTGGGAGTCGGATGAACTTTATTTCCAGCAGTGGTATGCTACTGTGGGAGGTAGTATTCAGAATCATGCTTATTCGAATTTCGAGCGTTATAATTTTCTTTCGAAAGCACGTAATACCATTCGTCGTATTGAAAACTCTCCGGTGAGTGAAGATGCAAAAGCGCTTTATTCAGGTGAAGCGAAGGCTTTGCGCGGATGGATGGGGCTTTACCTTTATGATATGTTCGGTCCTGTGCCGGTGGCTTCGGATGAGGTGTTAGACGACCCGCAGACTTTTGTCTATCTTCCCCGTCTGACGGAAGAAGAATATGACGCGATGATGGAAACGGACTTGCGCGATGCAATCCGTGATTTGCCCGAAGTGGCGGAGGCACGCGGACGTATGACGAAAGGGGCGGCACGTATGATTCTGTTGAAATATTACATGATAAAAGGCTACTTTGATAAAGCGGAAACTTTAGCCCGCGAATTGTTGGAGATGGAAGGACGTGTGTATAGCCTGCAACCTGATTATAACTATATCTTCTCCAAAGAGGGAATAGGTAACAATGAAGTGATTCTGCAACTGGCTTGCAACAATACCGCCAGTTGGTACTCCAACTACATGACTGCCGAAGTGCTTCCCGCCGATTATCCTTGGGCTGAAAAGGCAACCGGTTGGGGTGGCTATGTAATGCCTTGGGATTTTTATGACACATTTGAAGAAGGCGATTTGCGTCTGAAAAACGTAGTGACTGCTTATACGAATAAAAATGGAGAAAAGATAGACCGCTCAAATAGCAGTCAGTTGGCAAAGGGTGCACTACCCTTGAAATACGGTATGGATCCGGATATGAAAGACGGGCAAAGCGGCATTGACGTGGTTATCTATCGTTACGCTGATGTGCTGTTGACACTTGCCGAGTGTATCAACCGTAATGAGGGCAGTCCTACAACGGAAGCCATTGGTTTGGTAAACCGTGTACGCAAGCGTGCCGGATTGTCGGAACTGGATGACGCTCAAACAGCTTCCGGTGAAGCCTTCAATGAAGCCATCCTTCTGGAACGCGGTCATGAGTTCTATCTCGAAGGGCTTCGCCGTCAAGATTTGATTCGCTTTGGAAAGTATGTGGAATATGCCAATAACCGCATTGATGCCATTAATAAATCCGAAGGACGCGGCTACTTCAATGTACACGAAGGACACAACCGTTTCTGGATTCCGCAGAGTTTCATTGATGAGTCCAAAGGGGCTATCAAGCAAAATAATTATGATAGATAGTAAATAGTAGTAAGTAGATAAACCATGAAATATATATTCTTATATATCCTTGCCTGCCTGTTTACGGTAAATGCGGTAGCGCAAAGTATCAGACCGACTGTTGCGGTCTTGGGCGATTCATATTCTACCTTTGAGAAGTATATACCGGACACCAATAAAACGTATTACACAACTACCGATTGGTCTAAGACAGGGGTAGTGAATGTGAAACAGACGTGGTGGTGGCAGGTCATCAAGAAAGCCGGTTTCAAGTTGGGAGCAAACGACTCCTATAGCGGGGCTACTGTATCCTATTCGGGATATAATGACGAGGACTATGCCGACCGTTCATTTATTACAAGGGTTCCCCGTTTGGGGAATCCTGATATCATCCTCATCTTCGGTGGAATCAATGACAATTGGGCAAACACTCCTATCGGTGAGTACAAATATGAAGATTTCAAGCGTGCCGATCTGTATACCTATCGTCCTGCATTGGCTAAATTGATAGAGTTGGCTCAAGAGCATTATCCCAATGTGACGCTTTACTTTATCATCAGTGATGACTTGAAAACGGAGATTGTGGAATCGACCAAGGTTGTTTGCGAACATTACGGAATAAAATACGTACAACTGCAAGGAATCGAGAAAGAAAGCGGGCATCCTACTGTAAAAGGAATGGAAACAATTGCGAATCAAGTATTGACTCTGATTAAATAAGAATTACATCATTAAAAACACATATTATGAAGAAGAAAATTTATGCAGCTTTAGCGTTTGCTCTATATGCAACCACTTTTCATGCACAGCAGATTTATGAGCTTTCCGCTCCGGTGAAAGAGAAGACTATATATACGGGACACCTCAAGATGGGGGGCAGTAACCCATCGGGTGGAAATATTTCCGTAAACAGCTATTATATGTCTATCGACGGAAAGCCTGTGATACCTGTTATGGGAGAGTTCCATTTTACCCGTTATCCCCGTGCACAGTGGGAACAGGAGATTGTAAAGATGAAAGCCGGTGGGGTGAATGTATTGCCAACCTATATTTTCTGGGGATTACATGAGGAAGAGGAAGGCAAGTTCTGCTGGAGCGGCAATAAAGACCTACGCCATTTCATAGAACTTTGCAAGAAGCATGACATGCCGGTCATCGTACGTATCGGCCCTTTCTGTCACGGTGAAATACGTAACGGCTCCATACCCGACTGGCTTTTCGCCCGTCCGGTGGATGTACGCAGCAATCAGCCTCTATACCTCTCTTATGTAAAAAGACTTTATGGAGAGATAGGCCGGCAACTGCAAGGATTGTATTATAAGGATGGCGGTCCGATCATCGGCTGCCAGTTGGAAAATGAGATGCAGCATTCTGCATCTCCTTGGGGAGTGAATTATCCCGGTGAACCGTTGGATTTTACTGTGGCAAGTTATGACATTGACTATGCTATGATTGGCGTAAGTGTAATGGATAAGAAAGTCACTACCGCCGAACTTGGGGAGGAACACATGCGTACCCTTAAAAGAATGGCACAGGAAGAAGGTATTATCACTCCGTTCTATACAGCCACCGGCTGGGGAAACGCAGCTGTTATTGACAATGAAGCAATTCCTGTGACATCCGCCTACACCTATCCTTTCTGGGAAGAACCGAGAATGTCGCCTTTCTGTATGTTCAAAGATATACACCGTGTGCCTGATTATGCTCCGGTGCGTTATGACGCGGAACGATTCCCTTCGTTCTGTGCGGAAATGGGTGCAGGTATACAGATGATTTACCGGCGCAGGCCTATCGTTACGGCACGTGCAGCACAGGTGTTGATGATTCGTACGCTCGGTAGCGGAAGCAACGGCATCGGATACTATATGTATCATGGAGGAAGCACTCCGCTACGTCAGGATAATATAGGAAGTTATCAGGACGAACCGATGGGGATGCCCAAAATCTCCTATGATTTCCAGGCTCCTCTTGGTGAATTCGGATTGGAACATCCGTCTTATCGTTACCTGCGCACCATCCATTCGTTTCTTGCTGATTTCGGCAGTAATCTTGCTCCCATGGAAACCGTATTACCGGAAGGTTGGGACAAGATGACTCCTGACAATCGGGACGATTTGCGTTACGCTGCCCGGATGAAAGACGACAGCGGATTTATTTTCATGATAAACTTTCAGGATCATGACACATTGCGGCATGATATGGACGGTTTGCAATTGCAACTGAATCTTCGGAATGAAACACTGTGCATACCTGAACAGGGAACTTTTACATTGCCGAAAGATGAAAGCATGATTCTGCCATTCAACTTGATGCTCGGAAGTGCCAGACTCCGTTATGCTACAGCACAACCTCTGATGAAAATCAATGATAACGGTATCGACCACTATATTTTCTTTGCCCCGGAAGGTATGAAACCGGAGTATTGTTTTGATGCCCGCACCGTCAAAGGTAAGGTTAAATACGCTGTCACAAGCGGTCTGAAAAGTACTATTACTGTCACACCCCGCAACGGTAAGAAAATAAAGATTACGACACTGAATCATGAACAGGCACTCAATGCCATCAAGGTGGATGGGCAACTATTGATAACGACAGCTACCGTATTACCGACGGCAGAAGGTATCACCCTGCAACAACTTGGAAATAACGCTTTTGATTATATCTTGTATCCTTCGGCAAAAGGATGGCAATCACAAACAGTACAGGTTCAGCCTGTCAGCCCCGAATGTCGTGTAGAGAAGATAACCACCCGTCGTATTACCGTAGCTTTCAGTGATACCGTTCACGCGCCGCAAGTGAATGAATACTTCATGAAGATGGGTCTTAATCGTCATAAAGAGATGATGAGTAAAGAAGCTATGTCGTTCTATTTCCGTCCTTTACGTTCGGATGCTACTTGTCTGCAAGATTTGCCCCAGTCTGCTATTCCTGATTTTAAAGGAAATAACCAGATGCTTGAAATTAAGAACGTGGAGATTATTCCTCAATATCAAGTGGAGATAAATAAATAGTTCACGTGAATCAGTAGTTGAATGTAAATCGAAACCGAACTTTCAACTACTGATTCGTATCTAATCATGAAAATCAAAAAAAATGTGCAGCGATATGCCAGATTGTAGAACGGAGTACTTGGCAACAAGAAATAAGCAGTTTCTCTGCATGACAATCTTTTTTCTTTTCTTGTCTCTTTCTGTCAAGTCACAAACAGTAAGTGTTGCTGATTTCTTGGGTGATCGTCAAGCCGCAGTGAGCCTTACTTTTGACGATGGTATCCAGGAACATTATACTTTAGTAGCCCCTCATTTGAATCGGTATGCACTTCGGGGCACGTTCGGGATAAATGGTAAATATATGTGCGATATTGATGACCATTTTGCCCCTCGACTCACTTGGGAAGAATGTAGGCGCATGGTGGCTGACGGTCACGAGATATGTAACCATTCATGGAGTCATCCTAACTTGACGGCAATTGACAGGCATACTCTCTTGCTGGAAATTAGAAAGAATGACTCCATTATCAAGGCCGAGACAGGAGTAAACCCCACAAGCATCCTTTACCCTTTCAATGCAACGACACCTCAGGTGAGAGCTGTCTGCGAGGAAGAGAAGGTAGGGGCACGCATTGAACAGTTCGGACTCGGACAACGGAATTCAGGTTGCACTGCGGCATCAATAGATACTTGGTTACGTCAACTTATTAATGACAGGCGGTGGGGTGTGACCATGACTCACGGGATTTATACAGCATGGGACCAGTGGGATGAACCGTGGGTTCTATGGAATTTCTTCCGTGAACTTGCTTTCAAGAAAGACTCGGTATGGGTTGACACTTTCTCGAACATACAAGCTTATGTGAAAGAACGGAATGCCGTCACTCTGACAACCCGTTGGTGTAATAATACCCTTATAATTACTCCCGCCTTGGGTCTGGACTGTAAAGTATTCCGTATGCCACTCACCTTGAAGATTACCGGAATGGAAAAGAATCGATGCATGAAAGCTGTTCAGGACGGCAAAAACCTTCAAGTATCATATCGGGGGGATTATCTTACTATTGACATCAATCCTTATGGATCACCGGTCGCAGTGAGTTATATGAAGGAAAAAACGCTTGAAGGAAAAACGATGTGCGTTATTGGAGATAGTTATGTGTATAACCATGGTTGTCCGGTTTCAGAGACTTGGCATTATAAACTGGCAACAAAGCATGGCATGAAGTATCAGAATCTCGGACAAAACGGCAACAGTATCGCATTCGAGCGTGACAGTATATATGGCGCACCATTATATAAGCGATATAGTATTATTCCGGAAAACGCTGACTATATACTCATCATTGCCGGTCATAATGATGCATATTTGGTAAACGGAGATATTGACCGGCAAAAGTGTTGCGCCAACGTTTGGATGAACTGCTGAAAGGGTTGAAAAGGAAGTATTCCGGTGCCAAAATTGGTTGGGTCACTCCCTGGAATGTAGCGTATGAAGGATTTCCGGCGACAATAAACATCATAGAGGAAATGTGCCGTAAAAATGACGTCAAAGTTTTAAATGCCGCATATACTAGTGGTATCAATCCCAATGACTCGGTTTTTCGGTCACGCTATTTTCAAGGGAAAGATGACAATGCTCATCTTAATAATGCCGGTCATAATCTGTTAATGCATTGGGGAGAACAATTTGTAATGGGTTTGTAGCCCTGAAATTAGTATCATAATCATAAATATCATGAGGAAAAGCTTATTTACATTATTAATAATTCTTCTCGGCACAATGGGATATTGTACCGAGAAGGTCTATATGGACAAACAAGGTGTAATACGTTGGACGGAAAGCCGTGAGGAAGTAGCCTTGTTCGGTGCCAATTATTGCCTGCCTTCCGCGTGCGATTTTCGTGCGGCAGATTATGTGGGCGGTGAACGCAAGCAAATGATTGTGGAAGACCTGGAACATTTCAAGCGAATGAACTGGGACGGATTACGTCTCTGCTTTTGGGGAGACTATCAGAATACGGATCGTGAGGGTAATCTGCAAGAGAACGAACATCTCCATCTGTTGGACTATCTGATTGCCGAAGCGGATAAACGGGATATTTATATGTTGCTTAGCCCTATCGTGACCTATAATTCACAATGGCCGGAAATGAGTGATACGACAAATACCGGTCTGGCCAAATATTATCCTAAAAATACACTTATACACGACGAGGAAGCTATTCGTGCACAGGAAAATTACATGAAGCAACTGCTCAATCATCGTAATCCTTACACTGGTCGCTGCCTGAAGGATGAGCCGAACATATTGTTTGTCGAGCTAATCAACGAACCTACCCAATTTCCGGAAGACATTCCAGGTATGGTGCGTTATATCAACCGGATGTGCAAGGCAATCCGGAGTACCGGTTGTAAGAAGTTGACTTTCTATAATGTCAGCCAAGACTTCTGTGTGGCTCCTGCTATTCGGAAATCGGATATACAAGGTTCTACTCATGCCTGGTATCCGAGTGCGTTGAATAACAATTATTCCATTGAAGGAAACGGCTTGTTGTTCGTAGACCGTTACGAGCAGATGTTTCATCCCGATTTATGCGGAAAAGCAAAAATCGTTTATGAATTTGACGTAACGGATATGGCTTCCGGTTTTATGTTCCCGGCTATGGCGCGTGAGTTCCGTAGGGGCGGTATCCAGTTTGCTGCCATCTTTTCTTATGATATGCTGCGTACAGCTCCGATGAATTTAGGCTGGCAGACTCATTTTTTCAATATGGTCTTTACTCCTTCAAAGGCGGTAAGCAGTATGATTGCCGCTGAAGTGATGCGTCGTATCCCACGTGGCAAACACTTCGGGTATTATCCGGATAACAAGACTTTCGGCGATTTCCGGGTGAGTTACGATGAACAGTTGAGTGAATTGAACTCCGGAGATATGTTCTATTATTCAAATACTACGTCTACCCGTCCCAAAAATCCGGCAACATTGAAGCATATTGCCGGGGTTGGCTCTTCTCCGGTAGTCCGTTATTCGGGAACAGGTATTTATTTTCTTGACAAACAGGATGATAATACCTGGCAACTGGAAATCTACCCTGATATAATGGATATAGATGATCCTTATAAAATGCTGAATAAACACAGGGTGTCAAGAAAATCGGCGTACAATGAACGGAACATTCAAATACAGCTTCCCGGTTTGGAAACTGAAATGGTTGTATTGCCCGGAAAATATCTGCTGTCAGACGGAAAGATAGTTAGCAGGGAAGAACTTCCTGCCAAAGATTTCTATCAGACTCCGATGAAAGAGTGGAAAATAGCCAATCATACCTGCTCGGAGTTTACTGCTGATAAGGAAGTGACATTCCGGTGTGAAGTGTTCGGCCCCAAACGTCCTCAACAGGTAGATGTTTATCTGATGTTGAAGCCCTGGGGATGCAAGCGTATACCGATGACGGCGGAAGACGGTTTCTTATACACGGCGAAAGCCGATATAAGCTGGCTTGCTAAGGGGGATTATGAGTATCATTTCGGCATAGATACGGGAGATGATACAATCTTGTTTCCGGAAAAGACATATTGCACTCCTGAACGGTGGGACTATTATGAACAAGCTACTTACGCTATGCGTCTGATAAACGAAACAACTCCTTTGTCTCTTTTAGGACCACAGGACAATTGGAAGCATATCCGTCGTACACGCACGTTTAGGAGCCCCGAATCACAATTCAGTTCGGTAGTATCAGGACCGGAATTGCTGCCTGCCTTTCAGCTTTCTGTTCCTGATTTGGAGAAAAAGGAAGATTATATAGCTCCTTGTGATGTGACTTTTTCCCATTATATAGGTGATCGGATAACTTGTCGGAGTAAAAGTAAGACGGCTCCTGCCTATATTCGTATTCGCGCTTATGGATTGAACAATACTGATAAAGCCATTTGCAATTTTGTCGATAAAGAGGGAAGAGGATATGGTGCTGCGTTTGATTTGAAAGCTGACGCATCGGATATCCTGATTCCGGTATCCGACCTTGTACCGACTAAGGCGGCTATGTTACCGCAGGATTGGCCGGGAGTGAATCCTTATTGGTATCCGGCTTCTGCACAAGAGAATAATGGTATTGCGTTGGATTGGAAGATTATCGACTTTGTTCAAGTTTCACTTCGAGAGGAATTGTACAATATCGGAAATCAGAAGAATAAGGGAGTTGTTGTAGAAAGGATTGATTTATTATTTCAGTGATAGTTGACTGATATCTGAATGATATGCTTGTCATTGCTTCATATTTACCATAATAGTTAATTATTTAAGGTTCATTTTTAGGGATGAAATTAGACTTTTCCAGTAAATGGATGATTCTCAATGATTATTATAAAACTTCCAATTAAAGTCTATCACAATAGGATAAATTGATTATATTTGTGGCGAGAATAAGCTAACGAAATAACGTTTAATAATTAATACTTAAAAAAATGGCTTTAGAAATTACAGACAGCAACTATAAAGAGGTTCTTGCAGAAGGAAAACCGGTTGTTGTAGATTTTTGGGCTCCTTGGTGTGGCCCTTGTAAGATGGTGGCTCCTATCATTGAAGAATTGGCTGCGGAGTTTGAAGGACAAGTAATCATCGGTAAGTGCGATGTAGACGAAAATGGTGATATGGCTGCCGAATATGGTATCCGTAATATTCCTACTGTATTGTTTTTCAAGAACGGTGAAATAGTAGACAAACAGGTAGGTGCAGTTGCTAAACCTGTATTTGCGGAAAAAGTAAAGAAGCTTTTATAGTCGATAATACTTATCACTTAATACTAAAAACCAAATGGGACTGGAAGACGATTTTTTATTAGCAGATGCCGATGATGAAAAGACCATCGAGTTTATCAAAAACTATCTGCCTCAAGAACTGAAGGAAAAGTTCTCGGACGACGAATTGTATTATTTTCTCGATTTAATCGACGAGTACTACTCTGAAAGTGGCATTCTCGACGCTCAACCCGATGAAGATGGTTATGTCAACATCGATTTGGAAGAGGTTGTGGCTTACATTGTAAAAGAAGCCAAAAAGGATGAAGTAGGAGAATATGATCCTGAAGAAGTCCTCTTTGTGGTTCAGGGAGAGATGGAATACGGAAACTCTCTGGGACAAGTGGACTAAACGACGTCCGGTCTCATTGCAGATAAAATTAAGATAAGGGGTGTGCTCTGTGAGTATACCCCTTTTTTGTGCGGTGTTTTTTCTCAAACATTCTTATGCCTATGAGAAAAAGTTCTCACTGCGATGAGAAAAAATACTCATTGCAATGAGAATTAATTCTCACTATGGTGAGAATAATCCCTTGCCTGAATAGCCTGAAACAGCGTATTCTGGTTATATTTCCTCCAATGCATAATACTGATAATCGCGAAGTACAGTCTGAAGAAATTTTTCCTGATTACCGTCACGAGGAGTAACGGAAAGCAATTCCTGTACTTTCTTAGCAAGTGCCGTGACACGTCTTGCCCGGTCTTTCTCGCTGGATTCCAGTGTTCGGGTAATTACATTCACTTGTTCGAGTGATAAATCAGCCGATTGTGGATATACCGGATGATAATTCTGGGTAAGATAATCGAATTCATCCAAGCTAACATGAATCTTACGGTAGTTTTTCTCTTTAATCACCATCGTACCGGCAGCAAGATCTCCTAGCCGTTGATTATTTTTATTCAATAAAATGACCAGAAGTCCCAGGCCGCTTGTGATAGGACCATCAATTGGGAAAAGAATCCATCGTAACAGATAAGATCCTATGCTGGGAGTGGAACCGTCCACTTTTACAACACGGATATTGATGAGTTTCTTTCCAAAACTCTGTCCGTGATTGAACATCTCGCAAAGAAAAGAATAACCGAGAATAGGCAAATAAACGATGCACAGAAAAAAGAATAAACTGAATCCTGACGGTATACTTAATTTAGACAAGAGTGTAATAGTAGACAAGATGTAAAGCCCGATCAGAAAATAATCGATGATTAAAGCCATCAGTCGTTCGCCGATACTGGCGGGCGTTTGGCTGATACGAACGAATTGTCCGGTTATTATCGTAGATTCTGCCATTTCAGGTTAAACATTTTTAGGATTCCGTTGCAAATATATCATAATTCTCTTATTTTTGCTTCCGGTTTCGGACAAAACTTATCCGAAATCTATTGAAAAGCATGAAAGAAGTAACGTTTATTCGTCGGAACATTGAAAAATGGAAGGAGACAGAGAAGGTTGTGGAGCAGGCGGCAAGTCTGTCTCCCGATCAACTGGCCGATGCATATACGGACTTGACAGCTGACCTGGCATTTGCTCAAACACATTTCCCGACTTCCCGTATTACTATTTATTTGAATAATCTGGCTTCAGCGTTACATAACGAGATTTATCGGAATAAACGAGAGAAGTGGACACGCATTATAACCTTTTGGACACAGGAAGTGGCACGAACCATGCACGATGCACGCCGCGAATTACTGACTTCCTTTCTGATTTTTGTAGCCAGTGCATTAATCGGTGTATTATCAGCAGCGAATGATCCGGATTTTGTCCGGCTGATATTAGGAAACGGTTATGTAGATATGACACTCGACAATATAGCCAATGGTGAGCCGATGGCCGTGTATAACGGCTCTTCTGAAGTACCGATGTTTCTAGGCATTACGCTTAATAACGTGATGGTATCTTTCAACTGTTTTGCCATGGGATTGCTGACCAGTTTCGGTACAGGATATATGCTTCTTTCCAATGGCATCATGGTGGGAGCTTTTCAAACATTCTTTTATCAGCACGATTTGTTATGGGAGTCCAGTCTTGCTATCTGGCTACACGGGACGCTTGAGATTTGGGCGATCATCGTGGCCGGCGCCGCCGGATTAGCTTTAGGCAACGGTTGGTTGTTTCCCGGCACGTATTCACGATTGGAATCTTTCAGAAGAGGAGCGAAGCGAGGCTTGAAAATAGTGATCGGCACTGTTCCGGTATTTATTATGGCAGGCTTTATAGAAGGTTTTATTACCCGTCACACAGAACTTCCCGATATGTTGAGGCTCGGTGTGATACTCACTTCTCTGGCATTTATTATATTCTACTATATTTATTTACCAAATAGAAAAAAACATGGAATCACAGAAACCTAAGATTGCGATGTATGTGAAACGTCCTTTCGGTGAGAAGTTGAACGCTTCTTTTGATTTTATAAAAGAGAATTGGAAACAATTGTTTAAGTATTCAACTTATCTGATACTCCCTATATGCTTAATTCAGGCTGCTAACTTTAGTGGTTTAATGGGAAGTATGACAGATCTTAGTGCCATGCAGACTTCAGGAGGAATAGGTGAGAATCCGTTGGCTGCCCTGGGACCCTCATTTGCATTGAATTATGCGGGAGTAATCTTCTTCTTATGCTTGGGAGGTTTGCTGTTGACTTCCCTGATTTATGCGATGGTGCGATTGTACAATGAACGGGAAGAACGCCTGAACGGAATTGTATTTGGCGATATAAAACCGTTGCTGCTCCGTAATGTCAAGAGGCTGTTTCTGATGGGGATTGCTTGTGGCTTCTTGTTCCTCTTTGCGGTGATCCTTGTTGTTCTATTGGCTGTGTTAACACCTTTCACACTCATTCTGACCATTCCGCTTTTATTCGCATTTATGATACCTTTGGTATTAATGTCTCCCATCTACTTATTTGAAGACATTTCGTTGAGCGAGGCATTTGCAAAGACATTCCGGTTGGGATTCGCAACCTGGGGTGGAATTTTTCTGATATTAATTGTAATGGGACTCATTGCCAGCGTATTGCAGACAATTGTTTCTATACCATGGTATGTAATCTATATTGTGAAAATGATCTTTACTATGAGTGACGGAGGTGCAACCTCTTCATCGGTCGGACTGAACTTCGCACAATATTTGTTCTCTATCCTAATGTTGTATGGTTCTTACTTGTCGGCTATATTTAGTATTGTCGGTCTGGTTTATCAGTACGGTCATGCATCGGAAGTGGTAGACAGCATAACGGTAGAAAGTGATATTGATAATTTTGACAAACTCTAAAACAGACCTCAACTAAATGAATCTCACTTCCCCGGCTGATACATTAGTCTGTGATACGGCGCAGATTGCCCTCTGGCAGTCTGATCCGGCATACAACTATAACCGTGAACTGATTACTCCGGAGATGAATATCTTTGAGTGGATCAGCAGACAGTTTGGGGAATTGATGCGTAAGATATTCGGCAGTCGTTTTGCTGAAGAGTATTCAGGGCTTATCCTGGTATGTATTGCCATCCTTCTTTTGTTGCTGATTGTTTGGTTCGTCTATCGGAAACGTCCGGAATTGTTTATGGTCTCGCATAAAAATGCGTTGCCTTATACAGTTGAAGAAGACACCATTTACGGAGTAGATTTTCCGGGAGGGATTGCGGAAGCGCTTTCCCGTCAGAATTACCGGGAAGCAGTACGTTTGCTCTATCTGCAAACTTTGAAACAACTTAGTGACGCTGAACGTATTGACTGGCAACTTTATAAAACGCCTACCCAGTATATCAATGAAGTCCGGCTACCGGCTTTCAGGCAACTGACCAATCATTTCCTGCGGGTACGTTATGGCAACTTTGAGGCAACGGAAGAACTCTTCCGGGTAATGCAGGCCTTGCAGGAAGAAATAGGGAAAGGAGGCGTTTCATGAAAGGAAGTCGCTGGTTCATTGTCTTTATTGTCGCTTTTCTATTCATCATGTTTGCAATAGAATATCATTTGCCGAAGAATTTTGTGTGGAAGCCCACTTTCGGACATCATGACGAGCAACCTTTCGGATGTGCAGTGTTCGATAGTGTGTTGTCTTCTTCTTTGCCACAGGGGTACACTTTTTCGAGGAAGAGTCTCTATCAATTGGAGCAGGAAGATACGACGCAACGCAAAGGTATATTGGTTATCTCTGATAATTTGCGATTGTCGGACGTCGATGTAAACGCTCTGTTGAAAATGGCGGAACGCGGAGATAAGATCATGTTGGTGAGTACCTTGTTCGGCAGATATTTGGAAGATACCTTGCAGTTCAGGTCTTACTATTCTTACTTCAGTCCGATGGCTTTGAAGAAATATGCAACTTCATTTTTGAAAAAAGATAGCTTGCATTGGATAGGAGATTCGACGGTTTATCCCCGTCAGACTTTCTATTTTTATCCCCAGTTATGCTCCTCTTATTTTTGGGGAGATTCACTTCCGGAAAGGGTGTTGGCACAAAGAGTTTTTGAGTCGAATGAGTTCCGGTATGAAACAGAGGTGGACTCGTTGACAACGGATAGTCTTGTTTATATGCCTGTAGCGATGTCCCGTCGGTGGGGGAAAGGAGAAGTTATTTTAGTTTCCACTCCTTTGATTTTTACCAATTACGGAATGTTGGATGGCAAAAATGCAACCTATATCTTCCGTTTGTTGTCGCAGATGGGGAAGCTTCCTATCGTTCGCACGGAGGGGTACATGAAAGAAACTGCACAGGTGCAGCAATCACCTTTCCGTTATTTTCTGGCACATGAACCGCTTCGTTGGGCTTTGTATCTTACGATGATTACCATCCTGCTCTTTATGATATTCACAGCGAAGAGGCGGCAACGGGTGATCCCTGTTATTCACGAGCCGGCCAATAAATCTCTTGAATTTACCAAGTTGATAGGCACGCTTTACTTTCAGAAGAAAGACCATGCGGATTTAGTTCGCAAGAAGTTTTCCTATTTAGCCGAAGAACTTCGGAGAGAGATTCAAGTGGATATTGAAGAAGTGGCCGACGATGAACGCTCTTTCCACCGGATTGCCCGAAAAACCGGAATGGATGCCGGAGAGATTGCTAAATTTATCCGCGAAGTCAGACCCGTGATTTACGGAGGACGTGTTATTGATGCGGAGCAGATGAAGGTATATATCGATAAAATGAATGAAATAATCAATCATATTTAAAGAAGATATTTATGGAAGAGAATACAGAACAGCGAGTAGATTTAACTCTCTTTTCCGAGAAGATACAAGAGTTGAAAGACCGGATTGCTTCCGTCATAGTAGGGCAGGAGCAGACAGTGGATTTGGTACTGACGGCAATTTTGGCGAATGGACACGTATTGATAGAAGGTGTTCCGGGAGTTGCGAAGACACTGTTGGCCCGTTTGACAGCTCGTCTGATTGATGCAGACTTCAGTCGTGTTCAGTTCACTCCGGATTTAATGCCGAGTGACGTATTAGGTACGACTGTGTTTAATATGAAAACGAATGGTTTTGATTTTCATCAGGGACCGATTTTTGCGGATATTGTATTGGTCGATGAAATCAACCGTGCTCCCGCCAAGACACAGGCTGCCTTGTTTGAGGTAATGGAAGAGCGCCAGATCAGTATTGATGGAACGACTCACCGGATGGGAGATCTTTATACGATTTTGGCTACCCAGAATCCGGTAGAGCAGGAGGGAACATACAAACTTCCCGAAGCACAACTCGACCGTTTTCTGATGAAGATAACGATGGATTATCCTTCATTGGAAGAGGAAGTGAATATCTTGGAACGTCATCATACCAATGCCGCATTGGTGAAGTTGGACGACATTACTCCCGCTATTACCAAAGAAGAACTGTTGTCGCTCCGTGCTTTTATGAATCAGGTATTTGTAGACCGCACGTTGCTCCAATATATCGCATTGATTGTGCAGCAGACCCGTACCAGTAAAGCTGTATATTTGGGAGCTTCTCCACGTGCATCTGTAGCCATGCTGCAATCGTCGAAAGCGTATGCTCTTTTGCAGGGACGTGATTTTGTGACACCGGAAGATATCAAGTTTGTAGCTCCTTATGTACTTCAGCACCGTCTGATCCTGACTGCGGAAGCTGAAATGGAAGGCTATTCACCGGTGAAAGTGACACAACGCTTAATTGATAAAGTGGAAGTCCCGAAATGAAAAGATTTATGATTTATGAATTCTGATTTATGATTTGGGCTGCGCGTTGGATGTCTGACCCTATTCATAACATAAATCGAAGAAATCATAAATCGTAAATTATAAACTGTACGTAAATTGTAAATTGTAAGTTGAAGAAATTATAAATCATAATTCATAAATCATTTGTTTCTAACTCGTCGTTTCTATATTGCCCTTGTCCTGGTTATCCTGTTGTTGGGTAGCGGATATGTTTTTGCTCCGTTCTTTGTTATCGGGCAGTGGGCACTCTTTGTCTTGCTTTTGGTGGTACTGGCAGACGTATATTCTCTTTATCGTATTCGTGGAATCCGTGCTTTCCGTCAGTGTGCCGACCGTTTCTCTAATGGCGACGAAAATGAAGTAAGTATTCGAGTAGAAAGTAGTTATCCGCATCCTGTATCTTTAGAAATCATAGATGAGATCCCTTTTATCTTTCAGAAACGTGATGTCGACTTTCAGGTGAAGCTTGGAGCAAACGAGGGAAAAACAGTTACCTATCGTCTTCGACCTACTCATCGTGGCGTTTACTCTTTCGGTCATATCAGAGTTTTTGTGACCGGAAAAATCGGCTTTATATCCCGGCGCTATACTTGTGCAGAACCTTTGGATATCAAAGTGTACCCGTCATATCTGATGCTCCATCAATATGAATTGCTGGCAATAAGTGATAATCTGACAGAATTGGGAATAAAACGTATTCGCCGGGTTGGGCATCATACGGAGTTTGAGCAGATTAAAGAGTATGTAAAGGGGGATGATTACCGTACGATTAACTGGAAAGCAAGTGCCCGCCGGCATGAACTTATGGTGAATGTGTACCAAGACGAACGTTCACAGCAGATTTATAATGTGATCGATAAAGGTAGAGTGATGCAGCAAGCTTTCCGTGGAATGACCTTGCTGGATTATGCAATTAATGCTTCGCTGGTGCTTTCGTATGTTGCCATGCGGAAAGAAGATAAAGCCGGATTAGTGACTTTCGATGAACACTTCGATACTTTCGTGCCTGCTTCCAAGCAACCGGGATATATGCAGACATTGCTGGAAAGTCTTTATAGCCAGCAGACCACTTTCGGGGAGACAGACTTCTCGGCTCTTTGCGTTCATTTGAACAAACATGTCAGTAAGCGTAGCCTGCTGGTACTATATACTAACTTCTCGAGCATAGGAGGAATGAACCGTCAATTATCTTACCTGAAACAACTAAACCGCCAACACCGTTTGCTCGTAGTCTTTTTTGAAGATGTCGATTTGAAGGAATATATCGCCCAACCGGCAAAAGATACGGAAAGCTACTATCGTCACGTGATTGCAGAAAAGTTCGCTTACGAGAAGCGGCTGATTGTATCTACTTTGAAACAACATGGAATCTATTCTTTATTAACTACACCGGAGAATCTTTCGATTGATGTGATTAATAAGTATCTGGAGATGAAGTCACGACAACTACTATGATAAGTCTTTTATAATTTGTTCAACTGTCTCTTTTAAAGGAGGAAGATGTTTTCTTCTTTAAGCGTATATTCCATCTCTTGCTATTCTTTGGGAAATAAGTGAACGGAGGTTTTTACGCAAACGAAGGAGGTCTATTTTGCAGTTACATATACGTTCCAGTTCTTCTTTAATATCAAACATAATAAAAGGGTCCGGATCCTTTAGTTCAACAAAAACATCCAAATCACTCTCTTCATGTTGCTCTCCACGGGCAACAGAACCAAAAATACCAATAGAAATAATTCCATATTTCTCGGCAAACTGTTGTTTGAATTGGCGAATTTTTGTAAGATATTCATTGGTTGTTTTCACTTTTCTATCCTCCTTTCATACAAAAATAGTAAAAAATGGGAAGAAAACAAAAGGATTCTCTTAAAAACATATTATCCTCCTATGGCTTTCCGTGTTTCCACAAAGAAGAATACAGCCATTCCAATGATGATAATTCCCAGTATTCCATAGAAGAGCCTTGCCCGGTTGCGTCCTACATTCCGGACAATGGTTTGTGCGTTGCGCGTTGTAAAGAACCAGTCCCAGTTCAGCAATGACGCCAGCAGGGAGACGATTCCTGCCAGCGCAAAGATTCCTTGTACGATGTATTGTCCGGTCATAGTCTGATTACTCTATTTCCGTTTTCCAGTTCTTCAATCGTTACTTTTACGGCATTTCCCGGAAGTAGTTCTTCTACCAGTTCCGGCCATTCGATAAAGCAGAGAGCGCCACTGTAGAAATAGTCTTCGTAACCCATGTCGTATACTTCACTTAGCTTCTTGATGCGGTAAAAATCAAAGTGATAGATTAACTCTCCGGTTTCGTCCGAACGGTATTCGTTGACAATAGCAAAAGTAGGAGAAGTGATAACATCCGTTACGCCCAATGCTTCGCAAAGTGCTTTGACGAATGTCGTTTTGCCGGCTCCCATCTTTCCATATAAAGCAAATACAGTGTTGTCGCCCATAGCAGCGATAAATTCACGGGCTGCTTCATGGATACTTTCCAGTGATTGAATTTTGATTTCCATATACTATTCTATTATTATGACTGTTTTCTTGCAACAACTCTTTCCGATTTTGCAAACGGCGTAAATCAAGATAGAGAAGAATATGATGGAAGCTCCCGAAGGGACTTTCCAGTGATAAGAAATAAATAATCCACCCAGGCAGCCCAAGAAACCGATGCCAATTGATAACCAGATAATCTTCTTGAAACTATAGGTGAACAAGTTGGCTGTCATCTGTGGAATGGTGAGAAGAGAAATGGCCAATACGATGCCTACCATTCGCAGGCAGGCTACAATGGTCAGTGCGATGAACATCATCAGTACATATTCAAAAATCTCTACCGGAATCTTTTGCGAACGTGCAAACTCACGGTCAAAGGCAATATATACGATAGGGCGGATAAACAGATAAAAGAATCCGGTCAGTATGAGTGCCAATATGCCGAGCATCCATAAGTCGATTTGGTTGATGGTCAGTATATTGCCGAAGAGGTAAGCCGACAGGTCGGGCGCAAATCCCGGTGACAGGAAGCTGAACATAATTCCGAGTGCCATCCCTAACGTCCAGAATACTGCAATGGCAGAATCTTCGCGCATATCTTTCCGTCTGCTAAGCCATTCGACGCCAAAAGCAGATAATACCGAGAATACGGCTGCCGAGAGTATCGGAGAAATTCCGGCAAACAATCCTAACCCGATCCCTCCGAAAGAGGCGTGCGTGATTCCTCCACTGATAAATACCAGACGGCGGGTTACAATATATGTACCGATAATCCCACAGGCAATGCTTGCCAGCAGACTTCCCAATAGGGCGTGTTGAAAGAATGTATATTGTAGTAAATCCATCACATCACCTGTCATCTGCCTTTTTTACTTCTATGTTTCTTCTTTCTCCGATAATCAGAAAAACTTCGTCTTTGAGATCATCCGGTAGTTCAATGCCACGGAGCTGAAGGCTACGTACCCATCCGGCCACTTCTACATCCAGTGTCGTATACAATACATCCCGAAACATTTCTGTTTCTTCTTCTGTATACGCATCTCCTGCCTTGCCAATGAACTGGTCCAGTTCTTCGTCATCGTAATATTCTATCTTTTTGCTGACAGCTGCCAGCAGGCTATCCCGTTCGCATACTTCGTGTTGTCCGCAGCATTCCACATCTACTTCCTTCACTTCCGGCATACGGTCCAGTTCGCCCTTTTCTATTTTCTTTTGCAGTCTTTTGTTGCGGATAATTCCGGCTATCAGCGCAATGACACCCAGCAACACCAGACTTATAATAAGTATCCACATGACAATATAACAGTTACGAATCAAATTTGTGCAAAGTTACTTATAAATTTGTATTCTATCGTGTATGCTATCTATTTCTTTCGTACTTTTGTATGTTACTAACTCAAATATAAGATGAAAAGACAGAGTATATTATTCGTTCGGAGTATGTGGGTGGTTATCTTATTCACTACCCTTGCTGCCTGTAAAGATACGGATAACAGAGTGTTTGGAGATGATTTTGAATTTCCGGCATTGACAGATGAAAACACGATTCGCTTTACAGTGAATGTTGTAGGAGACTGGCGGCAGTTGGACATTGTAGCAAGTGGGGGACGAATGGTGATAGATTGGGGAAACGGTCGTATACAGAAAATAGAAGATCCTTCTTCAATGAGTGGCGGAGTGGTATATAGATATGGAAATAAAGGATTATATGAAGTGAGGATTTGGGCTGAAGAGCTGCAGCTTATCGATATAAGTGGTTTGCTTCTTCCTTTGAGTCATCTTTATTTGGGAAATATGCCGCGAATGAAATCACTGGCTTTGAATAGCATTTCTGATACTCGCGAATTGGACTTGAATACCTTCTGTCCTAATGTGGAAAGTATTAATATCGGTAGTTTCGCTGATTTGGAGCATTTGGAGATTGAGGATTGTTTCCGATTGCGATCTATACAAGTTTATTCTAATCCCAAATTGACTTCAATAGAGTTTGGTAGTCATCCGGAAGCGGAAAGTTTATATTGTTCTTATAATGGTTTTTCTTCCCTTTCCCTTAAAAGCTTGCCGGCATTGCGCGATATTGATTTGAGTTCTAATGAAGTATTGTCACATCTGGAATTGAACGAGAAGACTTCAATTTCTGCGATATTGATACAAGGATGTGCTTTCCAATCAATTACTGATATATTGAAATGTTGCCCTTCTTTAAGGGAATTAAGTTGCTCATACAACAAATTGACCGAACTTGATCTGTCCGATAACTCTAATATTAGTGAATTGCGTTGTGAACATAATCAGCTAACTCGTTTAATGGTACCGCAAGGAAGTCTGTTAGAACATCTTTATTGTCACTCGAATCAATTGGATGAGGATGCCTTGAATACACTGTTTGATTCCTTGGGGCAAGTGCTGGAACCTGCTATTTATTATCCGACTCCTCCCCGGCAATATCGGATTTCTTTTAATGATAATCCGGGAGCAGATGATTGTAATAGAAATATCTTGAATGATAAAAACTGGATAGTTGAAAATAAGTAAAGTATGGACGATTGTTTCTTAAATCTTATATACATCATGAAGAAAAACATTCTGCTTCTCTCTTTTTTGTGTAATTTTTCATTGTTGTTATCTGCCCAAACTAACGTAGAAAAAGGGTTGCAGAGTATCAACCGTTCCTCTGCCGAAGCTACTATCAACTTTTTGGCTAGTGATGAATTGCAAGGGCGTGAGGCAGGTTTTCATGGTTCACGTGTGACCTCGGAGTATATTGTTTCCTTACTTCAATGGATGGGAGTATCACCTTTGGCTGACTGCTATTTCCAGCCTTTTGATGCTTACCGTAAAGAACGTCAGAAAAAAGGACGTCTGGAAGTGCATCCTGATTCCATAGTTAAACTGAAACAGGAAGTTCATCAGAAGCTTTCCATGAGGAATGTATTGGGAATGATTCCTGGTAAAAATACCAAAGAATATGTGATTGTGGGGGCGCATTTCGACCATTTAGGTATTGATCCTGCACTCGATGGCGACCAAATATACAATGGTGCTGACGATAATGCTTCCGGTGTATCGGCAGTGCTGCAAATAGCAAGAGCCTTTTAGCCAGTGGACAGCAACCCGAAAGAAATGTAATCTTTGCTTTTGGGATGGAGAAGAAAAAGGACTGCTTGGCTCTAAATATTTTGTACAAACTTGTCCTTTCCTATCTCAAATCAAAGGCTATCTGAACTTTGACATGATTGGCCGTAATAACAAACCTCAACAGCCTAAACAGGTCGTTTATTTTTATACAGCCGCCCATCCGGTCTTTGAGGATTGGTTGAAAGAGGATATCAGAAAATACGGTTTGCAATTGGAACCGGATTACCGCGCCTGGGAAAATCCGATAGGAGGAAGTGATAATGGTTCGTTTGCCAAAGTAGGTATTCCGATCATCTGGTATCATACGGACGGGCATCCTGATTATCACCAGCCTTCCGATCATGCTGACCGATTGAATTGGGATAAGGTCGTAGAAATCACTAAAGCCTCTTTTCTCAATATGTGGAAGATGGCAAATGAGAAGTCTTTTTAATGAAGCAGATAAAATACAATCCTGATAATTAATGGGAAAAGTCAGGATTGTATTTCTTATTTTTTGAGTATTCTTTTTAAATAGTCGATAGGTGGCAAATTCACAGTCTCAAAACTTCCTTTATAAAATACTGCAAAATTATTAAAAACACACGGTAACTCTTTTGCTTTCTGTAGCGTATCTACTTGAATAAAAGAAACAGGGACATCATTTGTTTCACAATATTGTTTGATCATTTCAATGTATTTATAGATGTAGGGGCATTGCATATCATAATAAATAGTCAGTTCCTCACTTTCTATTTTCAGATTTTTGGCATTTGGCGCAAATTGCGGTACTGTTCCGTCGAAAGAAAGAGCAAGCAATTCATATCCGTTATCAGTAGTGTCAACCACCTCAAAACCAAATTTCTTTGCAAATGATTGGTCGGAAAGCCAGCTCTTCTGTTTTTTTGCCCCAAGCATACAAATGCCGGATCTACCTTTTTCTTTGGCATCAGCTATACAGTACTCTATTAATGCTTTCCCATATCCGTTTCCTCGGGGGCTACCTAGCACCCATAAACAATACAGATAATAATAGTTGTCGCCGATGACGGGAACCCAAGCTGTTTCAAGAGGGGCATATTCAATAAAAACAGTAGCTTTGGCGTTTAACTTTCTAAAGACATGGCCTTCATTCAGCCGGTCGGAAAGCCATTGCCGTTTTGCTTCAATACCAGGATGAGACTTTTTGCTGCGGATAATGCAGCATAAATGCTCATTAGAAAGATTTTCTGTTGTTAAGTTTGTAAAGTCAGTATTCATATACACCTTTGTTTCAAGTTAGATATTATCAATCGGATAGTGTAGTAATTGTAATACTTGATTAGCCCGGTTGACAGATAAGCAAATACAAATGTAGTGAATTTTGCGGATAATCTCTGTTGGGTGACTATGGAAATCACAAAGACTTTTTATACATCTGCAGAGGATGTTGAACGAGAACTCATGCGAATGTAAAACTTCATTGCCTAACTTAGGATTAGATTGACCGCAGTTCTACCTAATCTGAAGCGAGACAATGAAGTTTATAAAAATAAAAAGATAACAGATATATAATATTAAGGTCGATATATTTGTAAGCTCAAAGAGTTGTTCTTTTATCTTTTTATTATTCTACAGGTTGTGCGCCGGTGTCGCCTTCAATCTTCCATCCCGGGTTCTGATAAACGACTGAACTTGTAAAATCATTCTTATCCGAGGCTGTCTGACGAAATACAGCCATACCTATCGGATTCAGATAATGAGCAGGTGTAAAGAGGAATCCCTTCTGCCCGGCAATCAGATTATTCTTCGTGATTTTTTCGTATGGAAGAATATATTTACTTAAATCAGGTGAGGACATATTACCTTCTGCCGGATCTACTTTACATAAATCTGCCAGTTGCGTTTCATAGTTGCTTCCCCAGTATAGCATACCTTCTACACGGTAAGGTTTGGATATCAACTGGTCGCATGCACGCCAGCGTTTCAAGTCTTCCCAGCGCAAAGCTTCTGCACAAAGTTCGTTACGGCGTTCACGGCGGATATTATATAACGTCGCGTCTATCAATTGGCCATGAGAATAAGCACCGAAATCGCCTTTAGCCTCTTCGCTCATCTGTGTTGCAGCGATTGTCTTATTATAGTCTTCGTCCACTTTGGCGCGTCGGCGTAAAGCTTTCCAATATCCGTCGGCTGTTCCGTCGATTCTACCATTTTTTTCATACGAAGCTTCCATGTAAATCAACATGGCTTCTGCCGCACGGAAAACAATACCACCTGATGTTCCCGCACTATGGTCATTTGCCATGTGACTGGAGTAGTGTTTGCCTTTTTTGATGATGAATCCGGTTGTTGCCAAACTTCCTTTATCGCCATAAATGAAACGGATTGAGCAATAACTGGGAGTTCCGTCATCACCGTAATAATTCACATCACCTTTATTTTCAGTGTTGGCATCACCCGGCTTTTTGGTAAAGATAACAATGCGTGAATCACGATTCTGTAAAGTGGAATTTACTCCTTCTTTCTCCCAATCGGGATTATAATCGGAACCGGCTGCATAGATGGGAAGCCCATTGCGCATCAGGAATGAATTGACCATGCCACGAGTCCATCCGGAACCACCGCCATTGCGTGCCAACTCCATTTGCAAGTTGCTGGTTACCAATCCTTCCTTGAACTGTTTCCACATCAGTATTTCATCATATCCTTCCATGTTTTCATCGCAGAACATGGTGTAGTAAGGATTGATGGAAACCAGACTGGCGTTCATACCTTCGGGGGTATCGGTATTGTCTGCCAGTTTTCCGACGATATAGTCGCCTACCACTTTTGATGACTTCATTGCTTCATCAAGAAAATAAGCCACTTCTGCATCACTATTAAAACCGCTTACATCTGCGGGATTACCCGGCCATCCTTTTCCACCGGGTACAAAAGCTGTTCCTTTGTGATACTTTTCCCAAGTTGCTTCGAAGAGGGCAACGCGTGCACGTAGCAAGTGAGCTACGTTTTTGCTGATGCGATTCTTGCCACCGGGACTTTTATCAAGCAACAATTCTGTTGCTTTTTGCAAATCGTCCAGAATGAAGCGTGCCACCTTATTACGCGGCTGGCGCTTGCTGGATTCCACCAAGGTCTCTTCTATGTCGGGCAATGCAGTAGTGATAATAGGCAGATCTCCTAAAGAAACCAGTAATTTATAATAATTGTATGCCCGGATCACGTACATTTCTCCGATATAATGCTTCACATTATCCTGATTGCCGGTAATAGTGCCGGCTTCGAATTTCGGTAAAGTATTATCAAAGAAATAGTTGCAGGTTCGTATTTTACTCCAGTCCCATTCGCCTTCACCTGACGGCACCTTCTTTTGCCCGGGTATCCAGAAGGCCGGTGAGTCACCACTGGCTTGGTTATCAGTATCATTATCTTTGCCGAAGAAATTGATGCCATACGCATCGGTCACTGTTTCAAATGGGTAAGCATTGATTGTGTATGCAGCCAGATCACTTTCGGATGCAAAATATTTTTCGGGAATTACTTTATCCAGTGGTTCCCTGTCGAGAAAATCATTGCAACCGGTCAGTCCGCCCAATAGCAATGTTCCTATTGTCAAAAGTTTAATATGTTTTTTCATAATCGTTTATCATTTAAAATGTTGCACTTAAACCGAATGATACAGTCTTGGATAGCGGATAGGTACATCCGTCCCAGTTGCCGATGCCAACAGTTTCGGGGTCAAACGTATCGGCCAGACTGGTAATAGTAAATAAATTCTCTGCTGAAACAAAGAATCGCAGATTGTTTACGCAGAATTTCTCTGTCAAAGATTTAGGTAATGTATAACCTAAAGTAACGTTTTTCAGACGGCAGTAAGCCGCATTTTGCAAATATCGGGTCTGTGGATTACGGTTTCTATCATTCTCGAGAGGACGCGGATAATAACCACCCAGGTTAGCTCCTAGCGGATTAGTCGTATCTTCTCCGCGGAAATAGTCCAGATGAGGTTTGAAAAAGTTGGTTTGCCAGTAGCCTACTGCTCCCCAGAACATTGTAGAACCACTCCCCGGCATATAATCACGTTTCATCGTTCCTTGGAAAAATAATTTAAGGTCGAACCCTTTCCAGGCGGCATCCAGATTCAAACCAAAGTTGTAGCGTGGTGTACTGTTGCCTATTTTCTTCAAATCACCATGATCAGCCAGTGTTTTGTTACCTCTGCTGATCTGGCCGTCACCGTTCAAATCCGCATACATGATGTCACCTGCTCCCCAGCCGGAACCGAGTACATCCTGTGCGCCATTGGGCATACCGGCCAAATGATCTTTCATCTCTTGATCGGTCTTTGCGATGCCGATTGTTTGGAATCCCCATATATCACCTACGTGAGCACCTGCATAATACGTATTATTATTGTCTTTATCTAAAATTGTGTTTGACGGATTGGGGTATTTATCAATAACCACTTGATTGTCTGACAAAGATAAGGTAACTCCATACTTAAAGTCGCGTATCTGGTCGCGCCAGTTCACCTGTATTTCCCAACCTTTGGAAGTCATATCGAGGTTGTTTACTTTGGGAACGGCAATGCCTAAGAGGTTGGGTAGTTCGGGGGCGGGGCCTACCATGTTTTTAGATTTACGCTGGAAATAGTCGAATGTTACATTCAAACGATTGTTGAGCATAGATAAGTCGAAACCTAAATCCAGTGTTTGCGTCTTTTCCCATGTCAGTAAGGAAGATACCAGCGCAGATTCTTTGGAAATATTTGGTTTTACGCCATTTACCAGCCAACTGCCTAGTGCGTAATTGCCCCATTGGTCTTTGTTAATATCAATAGTTCGATAGAATGGATACCAGTTATCTGTGTTTTGGTTGCCCAATTCACCCCATGAACCACGTATCTTGAATGTGCTGATTAAATCGGTCAGATCTTCAAAAAATGCTTCACGGGCCATGTTCCATCCTAAGGAGAATGATGGGAACAGATTCCAGCGGTTATCTCGAAGGAAACGTGAAGTGCCGTCATATCTCATATTTACTTCAGCCAGATAACGTCCTTTGTAGTCGTAATTAACACGTCCGAAGAAGCCGGCTGTAGCCCATTCGGAGTACCCTCCTCTGTTTTGTGCATTTGTCTGCGTGGTGTTCAAGGTAGCCACTTCCGACATGATACCGTCTTGGGAAGCGGTAATATCACGTTGTTTGAATAGTTCGCTCTGAAAACCCAGCATCACTTTAAAGTTGTGCCCGCTTTCTAATGATTTGCCGTATTCGGTAAAGATGTTCGGATTGAAGAAATTACTCTTATAAGCATATTCTGTAACGCTGGAAGTTTGATTGGCAATAATGTAGGGATTTTTACTCACATCATAACCATAAACGGTTTGATAATCGGTATGGTTGAAATTATAGTTGGAACGGTAGTTCAATTCTACGTTAATTTTCCAGTCTTTGATGGGTTCCACGATGAAAGCAAGCTGGTGTGCCATCACGTCTTTTTGTGATTTATATCGGCCTCCTTCTGTTAATTGGTAAATCTTGGATTCGACAGTATAGAATCCGTTTGGGTCTACTACCGGAATGACAGGCCAGTAGCGGCATACATCGAAATAGAATACATTACTTTTGATATCGCCTCCGGCAAATGAAGGAGCTTCATAATCCGTCCGGTTAAAACGCATACTATAGCTTATTTTCAACCATTTGGTTAAGTCCGCATTGATTTTTGCAGTAAAGGAGTAGCGTTGTTTGTTATCATCTCCAAACTTCAAGAGACCTCCTTGGTCCAGATAATTCGCAGAAAGATAATATTGTATTTTATCCGTTCCACCATTTACGCTCAATGAATGCTCGTGGGTAAAGCTATTACCAAATAACGTTTTTAACCAGTCGGTATTGCCGGTAGGCATCACGTCTTGCCGTTGGGGATCATCGAATGAATTCCATCTTCCCGCATCGGTCGGCCACATATATTGTGTGCTTTTTCCTGCCTGAAAATCCAGAATTTGTTGAAGTTTGGTGGCGCTATACATGGGAGTCTGTCCACCATTAGTTAACTGGTCATTGACTGCCAGAGCAAAATTGTATGAATCCGCCATTTCAGGCATATTCAAGGGAGATACAAAACGGAAGTTGTTATTATAGTTAACTACCGTTTTTCCCGACTTACCTTTCTTTGTTGTAATCAGGATGACTCCACCTGGTGCCCGCGAGCCATAAATGGAGGAAGCGGCTGCATCTTTCAGTACAGAAATATTCTCAATGTCCTGTGGATTGATAGCGTTCATGTCTCCCTCCATACCGTCAATGAGCACCAATGGTTCTACCTTTGAACCAGCTCCAATTGTTCCAACACCACGAATATTGAATTTTTTGTCTGAACCTAAGGAGCCACCACCATCACCAGTAGAGATATTCATACCCGGAACCATACCTTGCAAAGCTTCTATGGTAGAGTTAACGGGACGTGCCGAAATTTCTTTTGCTCCTACCGTAGATACAGATCCTGTTACATTCACTTTCTTTTGTGTGCCAAAAGCAACCACAACAACTTCATCCAATGTTTGTGTATTGTCTTTAAGGATGATATTCAATGATTGTCCTGTGAATTTGATTTCTTGAGTCTGATAACCAACAAAAGAGACTACAATAATATCTCCGGTTTTTACATTGTTTAAAGAGAAGTCACCGTTGATTCCGGTGATTGTACCGTTCGTCGTACCTTTGGCTACGACGGATGCACCGATGATGGTTTCACCTGCTGCATCTTTTACTACACCCTTACAAGTAGTACCCTGTTGTACAACGGAAACTTTTAGAGTGCTTTCACCAGTTTCCGGATAAGCTGCTTCTACTGACATTGTCAGTAGGAACAACAACATACTAACTGACTTTAGTTGTTTTAACATAGCATTGAATTTAGAGTTTTTCCTAGAATCCGGAATTACTTTTAATAAGTTCTTTCAGAACTTATTCCGTGCGTAAAACGTTGGATTCAAAGCCTTAAATTCAAAAAAAGAGTCATCTTTTAAGCGATCTTTTCTACTTGTTTTATACCCATTTTATATCTATTTCGTACCTGTTTGTGTTAGATGAAATAACAAGGATGATGAAATAAACAAGTAGTTTCATTTCAATATGAAGATAAAATACGGCTTTGGGTATTCTTAAAAAGAAAAAATGAATGAGAATTTGATATTATTTTTGAAAATACATGCTATGTATTAAAATATATTATATATTTGTGCCGTTAATTCTAATTTTATAAACCATCCTAGTTCTGAAAGAACTTATTTTTTCATCATTGATTACTGAACCTTAAAAGTGTCCTCCAATTGTAAGAGAGCTGTTTATTTGTGAGTTAGCTATTATCATTAATATGATTCCCGTACAGACTTATATACATAACTAGAATTTGGTAGATACCAATATCTGTATAAACAGTTGGGGCAGGTGTTTTTTTATTAGATTTACTTAGACAAATATGTGTTGGCTATGGAGTATCTATCATTACATCCGGCAATAAATAGCAGATGGCAACAGACGAAACAGGATAGTTACATATCTCCATCTTTTGGAAATGAAAGCTACTTTTTTCTTTTTAGAAATAGCCTTTTTAATTTGTTTCACAGCTTTATCAACGGGAGTAACCCAAAACAATCCTTCTCCTTTTGCCATAGCGGTGTCTACAAATCCGGGACGAATATCGGTAGTGTAAATAGAATAAGGAGATTTAGTTGCTTTTTGTCGTAATCCTTCCATATAGTTGATTTGATAGGCTTTCGACGCATTGTAGGCGGGAGCGATGCCACTGCCGCGTGTACCTCCAACAGAGGAAATAGTAACCAGATGCCCGCTTTTTTGCTGTTCGAAATATCGGAAACCCCAGTCTGCGATGTTGGTGAATCCTATCACGTTCGTTAGTAAGGTAGGTTCTTCCAATTGGTAGGAGAGTTCGGGATTTAGTTCTCCGGTCCCGGCACAGATAATCAATATATCCATTCCACCCATCTTTTGAGTGAGAGTTTTGAGGGATGAAATGGTAGCTTGTGTATCGGTGATGTCGCACACTTGATAGAATAGTTTGTCTTTGTCCCGGGCGCATACCTCTTCTAATAGATTTTCCCTGCGACCGGTAATGCCGATAAGATAATCTTCTTGAGAATAGACTTCTGCCAATCCGCGACCGATGCCGGAAGTTGCACCTATAATTATAATTTTTTTCATGAAATACAATATACTTTGTTTGCCCGCAAAAGTAAGGGTAGGGAATAAATAAACTCTTGATTGAAATCAAGAATTTATTTTTGTACGACTTTTCTTCGGATACGACTTAATGTTTCGGGACGAATCAGAAGATAGGAAGCCAGTTCTTTTAAAGTTATCAGTTTCAGTAAGTCGGGACAACGGTTGATAATTTCAAGATAGCGTTCTTCCGGTGTCAGGCTGTACATTGAAATCATCCGGTCGTAGACTTCCCACAATAACGTTTCTGCGATGCGACGCCCCAATTTTTGGTGAGCGTCGTTGGTATCGTAGAAGTCTGCCATTTGCTGATAATTGATTACGTATACCGAGCAGTCACACAAGGCTTGTATATCTACATTTGATTTGTCCTGTAACTGAAAAGCCGGATAGTTGCCAACAAAAGAATGATCGAAAGTATAGCCTACAATGCTGTTTTCGCCTACACTGTTGGTGCAACAGTACCGGAAAGAACCGGAACTGACGAACCCCATTGTTTTGCATACTTCTCCCTGGCGGGAAAAGTAGTCTCCTTTCTTATAATAGGTCTGCTTCCCCTGTTGTAATACAAAATCTACAATAGGGGAGTAGTTGATGTGGGAAGTATATTTGTTGAAATCTTCCACAGCGTATGAAAATTAGCCTTCGTTTATAACCTGAAATCCGGCCTGTTTCAAATCTTCCCAGTATCCGGGATATGATTTGGTAACGACTTGCGGATCGGCAATAAGTAAATTGGGATGGCGGATAATTGCCGGTGCAAATGCCATTGCCATCCGATGGTCTTCGTAGGTTTCAATCACCGGAGTTTCTTCCGGTTCACATCGTTCGCCATTCCACATTAATATACTGTCATTTTCTTCCTTGATCATATATCCCAGCTTTTTAAGCTCGGCTCGCAGGGCGGCAATACGGTCAGTCTCTTTTATTTTCAGGCTTTGTAATCCGGTGAAACGGAAAGGGATATTCAGCAAGGCACAGGTAACAACGAATGTCTGTGCCAAATCCGGAATGTCGATAAAGTCTTCTTCCAGTCTTTCCGGCGCTTTGCCTGTTTTTTTCAGTTTCACACCTTGCGATGTAAATTCGGTAGTTATACCTAAGCGTGAGAAAACTTCTGCTCCCCGGCTATCTCCCTGATAACTGTTATGAAACAACCCCAATAATTCAATTTCTGCTTTGGGAGATAAGGCGGCAATCTGATACCAATAGGAAGCTGCGCTCCAGTCATTTTCCACTTTGAAAGGAATGCTCTGATAGAGTTGTGGAGCAACGGAAATGCTACTGGGAGAAGTCCATGCAGCTTTGGCTCCAAAGTCCTGCATCAGTTGCAATGTAAGATTGATATAAGGACGGGAAATTATCTCACCGCTTAAATGCAAAGTCAAACCGTCTTTGAGTGCCGGACCTATCATCAATAGAGCAGATATATATTGGGAACTTACATTTCCTTTCAAGGTTATTTCATTTCCTTTCAACTCTGCCCCTTTGATACATAAGGGAGGATATCCTTCATGGTGGACATACTCTATTTCAGCTCCTAATTCCCGGAGCGCATTGACTAATATCTGTATCGGGCGTTGCTGCATACGGGCTGTTCCTGTGATTGTCCGTTCCCCCGGAGTCACACTTAAATAGGCGGTAAGGAAACGCATAGCAGTGCCCGCAGCCATAATGTCAATCGTCTCTTTCCCTTCGGTGAGAGCTTTTATCATCACCTGTGTATCGTCGCAATCGGACAGGTTTTCAGGAGGATAAATACCTTTGCCCAGCGCATTGATGATTAATGCACGATTACTGATACTTTTAGAAGCCGGCAACTGGATAGTTGCTGTTACTACTGAAGGAGGGATGAGTTTATAGAGCATCATTTCTTGATCTATTCTTTGTTATGGAGTACAAAAGTAGAGATTTATTCGGAGACTTCCAACTGGTTTTGACTCTTGGCTAAGGAGTTGAGGCAATATCTGTATCTTCTTATTTATTCTTTTTATCATTAACAATGATTTGTATGGAAAGAAATTTTATATTTGCAATATACTAATAATAAGCTCATGAAACTAAAATCTTTGTATGCCTTATTGTTTTGCATTTTTATGACTGGTTGTTTGGACGGTCAAAAACAGTCGGATCATTCAATCCTTATTGCTTATATGTCAACTGAATATCCGGAATTAGGATCTTCTGTCTGTTATTTGAATGAGCAAGGTGATACGATTGTTCCCTTTGGTAAATATCATTATGGAGGAAGTGATACAATACGGCATATCGGTTTTGTAATGGAACCTCATAAACCCGGATGGACAACTATTAATAACAAAGGAGAAAAACTTTTTTATGCCTTTAGTTTTGATAATGGACCGGATTATGTAGAGGAAGGGCTTTTTCGTATCATAAATGATGAGATGCTGATGGGGTTTGCCGATACACTGGGGAATGTTGTCATCAAACCACAGTTTGCTTTCGTTTGCCCTTTCAAGGATGGTAAGGCCGAAGTGACCTATACTGGGGAAAAAAAGGCATTGGATGATTATGGGGAGCATTGGACCTGGCAAAGTGATGATTGGTTTTATATTGATAAAAATGGCAATAAATTAAAATGAAAATACCGAATATACGTTTACTCAACCAACAGTTATTAAGTCCTCTTTTCTCTCAACCCAAGGAACTTGTGTCCTGGATGGGAGCTATGCAGGCACAGAATTATTCCATGGTGAAATGGGCAGTAGGAATGCGTTTGAAGTCAGCAACGATTCAAACTGTGGAAAAAGCGCTCCGTGATGGTGAAATCCTGCGGACTCATGTAATGCGTCCGACATGGCATCTCGTAGCAGCAGAAGATATCCGGTGGATGTTGAAACTTTCCGCCGGGCGTATTATATCTGCTAATGAGTCTTATGCGAAGGGGCATGACTTGGAAATTTCTGAAGAGCTCTATACGAAAAGTCATAATCTGTTGGAGAAAATTCTTTGTGGGAAGAAAAGCCTGACGAGGCAGGAGATTGCCGAGCATTTTAACCGTTCGGGGATTGTAGCGGATAATCATCGTATGACCCGCTTTATGGCTCGTGCGGAGCAGGTGGGGATTGTATGTAGTGGGGAAGATAAAGGAAGTAAATGTACGTATGCGCTTTTGGAAGAGCGTGTTCCGCCGATGCCGGAATTGACCAAAGATGAATCTTTGGCTCGTTTGGCTAGAAGCTATTTTCGTAGTCATGCTCCTGCTGTTTTGCAAGATTTTGTCTGGTGGTCGGGGCTGCCTATTACAGATGCACGTCAAGCTATTTATTTGATTGATTCGGAATTAACGGCAGAAGAATGGAATGGACAGACATGGTATATTCATGAAGATTGCCGGACTCGTGGAAAAGTTACCGGCAGTTTGCATCTTCTTCCTTCTTATGATGAATATTTGCTTGGTTATAAAGACCGGACAGACGTTTTGCCTAAAGAGCATTACTCGAAAGCATTTACCAATAATGGTCTGTTTTATCCGATTGTTCTTCATGAAGGACAAGTGATAGGAAACTGGGATAAGTCTGTTAAAAAGAGAGGCTCATTGATAGAACATTCATGGTTCCGGTTGGGTGATTGTGTCGATGAAGGTGCGTTGGATCGTGAGAAAGATAAGTATATACGGTTTTGGCGATAATATATGAAAAAACGTATATTTTATCGTTGTATAATTCTATATATGCAGGATATATTTAGGCATGAGTTGAAAATGAGACGGATTTGCTGTTTTCGAATTTAGAAAAGAAATAAATCGATTGTGTTTTGGAATAATTTGTTTTAGTCTGCGTCTTTTATAGAATAGATGTATAGAACTTGCCTTTGTTTTGTCTCAAATTGATATGTGGAGTGTTGGCTGTTTCAGGTGTAGGTTAGCTCTGGGATAGCACTTAAAATAAAGTTTTATATGCTCCTTTTAAAGGAATAAAGTGTTTCTCACCGATCAATGAATCGTTCCTTTAAAAGGAACTGGTTACTCCTTTTAAAGAAACGATTGTCAATAAGTTTATTATAGTGTATCTTTTGACTGTTTTTATGTAAAAAACTCCTCGGGAACTGTATATTCTTGCATTATTTTATACAACAGAACTGCTGGAAGAGGAAATCCGTGTGATGCTATTTATACTCATCATATTAAAAATAGAACATTTAAAGTAAGATATACTACCGCATTTATATTATAATAGAGCTTTCTCTCTATTTAAATAAATAGCATCAGGACTGATTTTATTTGTTCATTTGCCTTTTTGCCCATTCCAGTCTTCGTTGATCGGCTAATGGAGTCACTTTAAATTCTTCGAATGTAGCGGTGAACCCTTTCCCGTCCGGACAAGCTCCCATTAATCCTACCATGACAGGACAATTATCTTGCAACCAACACGTGCGCATCATAATATATTCTTTATCATCACGTGAGAAAAATATTTCTACTGCATCCAAGCGACGGACTGCTTTTATCCATATAGAGCGGGGAGCATCCGGCAATTGTACTACACTCCAGTCACTAGTCCGATGCGTAACTACGGCACTTACATTCTGTTTGCCGTCGACGTATTCCACACCTGCTTTTATCCAGTTTTCATGGTCGATGCGCAGCATTAATCCCATTTGGTCAAAGGTGGTGACATAGTTGCCGGTTATCTTTACTTTGGCTTCAAATTCTCCACCATAAGTCGCATAATAGAAAGGTCCGTCGTCCACTGTGAACCCATAATGAGAAATCCTCCAAAAGTCTGTTTTTGCAGGAACATCCATCACTAAGGTTTTGCCATCTTTTATTTCCCACTGTTGAGGCTCGTTCAGCCAGTTCATTTTGTTCAGACTTTGTGCCATAGAAGAAGTTGCTACTGCCATAAAGGCTATTGACATGATTTTGATTTTTAAATGTTTCATGATCATTTCTTATTTGATTATCTTTGTGGTGCAAAGATAGCTCATACCTCCGTGTGCAACAATACTGAATAATAACCATTTTATAAGATGGATGTATTACAAAAGGAAATAGATGAAGTTTATGCGACACAACTGATAGCCGATGAAATATTGGACAATGGAGTTGTAGAGCAACATCAACGCTTTATTCATTCATTGACGGAGATTAATGGTGGATGTGCTGTTATTTCAGATCTTTCGAATAGGAAAAGTTATATTGCCGTTCATCCTTGGGCGCATTTTCTAGGCTTAACTCCCGAAGAAGCTGCTTTAAGCGTAATTGATTCGATGGATGAAGATTGTATTTATCGGCGTATTCATCCTGAAGACTTGGTAGAAAAGCGGTTATTGGAGTATCAGTTTTTTCAGAAGACCTTTTCGATGTCTTCCGAAGAACGGTTGAAGTACCGGGGAAGATGCAGAATACGTATGATGAATGAGAAAGGAGTCTATCAGTATATTGATAACCTAGTGCAGATAATGGAAAATACTCCTTCCGGAAGTGTATGGTTGATTTTTTGTCTTTATACCTTGTCTGCAGATCAACGAACGGAGCAGGGGATATGTCCCACTATTACCCATATGGAACGTGGAGAGGTCGAAACGCTCTTTTTTTCGGAAGAACATCGCAATATCCTATCCGAACGCGAAAAAGAAATACTTCGCTGTATACGTAAAGGACTATCTAGTAAAGAAATTGCAGCTGCCCTTTATATTAGTGTGAATACAGTCAATCGACACCGGCAGAATATTTTGGAGAAACTCTCTGTCGGTAATTCGATAGAAGCGTGTCGGGCTGCTGAATTGATGAAACTGTTGGATTTGTAATCCAATAAGATGGCATTGTTCACTGATTTCTTTCTTCAGATTTAAAGCTTATCTGAAGAAAGAACAGAACTTATTTAAAACAAAAGTAGCAACTCATCAAATCTTTTCACCTGTTTCAGATGGTCATGTGTGAATGTGTCTACTACTTCGTGTTTCCACATCACTTCAAAAGGAATATGTATACCATATCCTCCCAGCGATAGAACAGGTTGAATGTCCGATTTCAGAGAATTGCCAATCATGACAAATTCGGAAGGAGCAATCTGTAAGATATTCAACATTCGTTGATATTCTTTCTCTGTTTTATCGGACATCACTTCAATGTGATCGAAATAAGAGGCTAATCCGGAACGTTCCAGCTTATTCTCCTGATCGAGTAAGTCTCCTTTAGTGGCAACTACTAATTTGTATTTACCCTTCTCTTTCAACACTTTAAGCGTTTCTTTTACTCCCGGCAATAGTTCAATAGGCATTTTTAGTAATGATTTGCCTAATTCAATAATATGTTGGATGTCTGTACCTGAAATCTTTTGTCCACTCACATGCAAAGCTGTCTCTACCATAGAAATGGTGAAGGCTTTGGCTCCATAGCCGAGATATTTCAGATTATTCATTTCTGTTTGAAATAAAGCGGCTGAAATATCTTCAGAAGTGCCATAAGGCTTTAATAGGTCTGTGTATTGTTTCTCTATTTCCTGGAAAAAAGGTTCATTGCTCCACAAGGTATCGTCTGCATCAAAAGCAATGACTTTAATAAGTTCTTTCATCGGTTTTCGTCGTTAATGGTGAATTTTAGATTATATGTTTGGTATTTCGTCGGGTGCAAAGTTACAATAAAAAGAGGAATAAAGGCAGACGGTTTGTTTTTAGAACCGAATCTCCATTTAATTTCATAGAAATCTCTATCTTTGTTACTCGTTTTTTTGAGTTTGAATTTTAATTGGATATACAATAATGAAAATAGGAGATAAAGTACGCTTTCTTAGTGAGGTAGGCGGTGGAATCGTAACTGGATTCCAGGGAAAGGATTTTGTGTTGGTAGAAGATGCAGATGGGTTTGATATTCCAATGCCGATACGCGAGTGTGTCGTGATTGAAACAGATGACTATAATTTGAAGCGTAAACCGACTTCTTCTGCTCCGAAACAAGAGGGACCTGCTAAACCGATAAAACCGGAGATGCCCGTCATTCAACGCCAGCCGGAAGTGAAGGGGGGAGATACGCTGAATGTATTTCTGGCTTATGTGCCTGAAGATGCAAAGGCTATGATGACTACTCCTTTCGAGACTTATTTGGTAAATGATAGCAATTATTATTTGTATTACACTTATTTGAGTGCAGAAGGAAAAGCATGGAAGAACCGTTCGCACGGTTTGGTGGAGCCTAATACAAAATTGCTGTTGGAAGAGTTCACCAAAGATGTATTGAATGATATGGAGCGGGTGGCTGTTCAGTTGATCGCTTTCAAGGACGGTAAGCCTGCGGCTATCAAACCGGCTGTTAGTGTGGAGATACGGATCGATACCGTGAAGTTCTATAAACTTCATACATTTAGCGATTCTGATTTCTTTGAAGAACCGGCTTTGATTTATGACATTGTGAAAGATGATATGCCTGCCAAACAAGTATATGTTTCGGCGGAGGAGATTCAAGAGGCTTTGTTGCAGAAGAAATCTGTAGATAAACCGAAGTCACAACCTATTGTGAAACCAAACCATACTACTCATGGCGGAAAGAGCGGAATTATTGAAATAGATCTTCATATCGATTCTTTGCTGGATGATACTCAAGGGATGGGCAATGCTGAAATACTGAATTATCAATTGGATAAGTTTCGCGAAGTGATGGAAACTTATAAGAATAAGCGTGAACAGAAGATTGTCTTTATTCACGGCAAGGGAGATGGGGTACTTCGAAAGGCTGTCATTGATGAATTGAAACGGAAATATAATAATTGCCGTTATCAGGATGCTTCTTTCCAAGAATATGGGTTTGGGGCTACGATGGTGACTATTAAATAACAGTATAAAAAAAGTGGAAGCCAACCGGCTTCCACCCTCTCTCTCTTTTACATATTAATCATTTTACTTATTCAGTTCAATACCTTTATTCTGTAAAGTGATGTTCATCAATGCGGCATACTTGGCGTACTGTTCAGCACTAAGAGTCTTTCTCATCAGTTTCAAGTTACCATAAACAGCGTTGCGCAATTTTGCTTCTTTATCTTTCTTGGCTGTAGTGGCTCTTGACATCTGTTCTGAGAAATAATCGCAGATGTTTGCTACTTCTTCGCTCTGAACTGAATTCAAGTTCAAATATTTACCTAATTTACTAACATTGATGTTACCTTCCCATTTTGCAGTTGTAGGTTGATTTCCGGCTGCAAATGTTGTAGCAGCAAGGCAGAGCGCTGCCACTAATGTTAATCCTAAACGTTTCATAATATCTACTTTTTTAATTGTTATACCTAAAAACTATTCCTAAAAACAAATCTAATACCTATTGAAAATTAGTCTAATCGCTTAGTTTTTTCTTTTTACCTATGCAAATATAGCGATATGTTTTATAGCATAAAAATAAAGAAAAGGAAAAGATTCTATTTAGCCTCATTTCTTGATGTAAGTCAAGAGATGATATGCTTTTTGATACAAAAACGGTTCTTTATGAAACATATTTGTAATACGTGTGCGAAAACGATAGTGGAAATAATCTGCTTTTTAGGATTTATTCCTATTAAAATGATATTGAGCAAAGGAACGTGACTAGGAAAGGAACACTGAAATCAACAACAAAACCATGGAAAATGGAAATGATTACAAATTCTTTTCCCGAATATCGGGTAATAATAGGAAGAGTGGTATCCATTGTAGTGGCTCCACCAACAGAAATAGGGGCTAGCTTTCCGAAATACTTCACTAATAATGGCGCACACAGCAAAGCGATGATTTCACGCATGATATTGGAAAGTAACGCAATAGTTCCCAATTCGGGACCTTTGTATTCGGTAATGAAAATGCTGGAAAGTGAATAATAGCCAAATCCGGCTCCGACTGCCATACAGTCTAAAGGACCTCGTTGGCTCATAAAGGCTCCTGCTACGGCGCAACCTGCTAATGTGCCAATGATCGTCATGATGGGAAGGAATACAAGCCGCGGATTCAGGGAGCGAAAACTCTTCAAAGTATTCGGATCGTTGCCGATACTGATGCCTACGCAGAACATGAGTCCGCAGAGGGCATAGTAACTGAGCTTGCTGTCGGTGAAGTCGTATGGAATAAGATGATAAACTCCACAAAGAGTACCGATAATGAAGAAAGAGACGATAATCAAACTACCTTTCATGCTTTTGTCTCCTTTCCTCCATTCCATTTATATAATAGGTACCATAATCCCCAGGCGCATAACGTACTTCCTGCAACGGCAGCTACCGTGATGATAATAGCTTCCAGTCCGAGAGTATGCAAACCTTTGATAATAGATTCGTTACCTCCTACATCTATTCCGAGAAGAAAGAGGAGAATCCATATAAGAAGAGTAATTATCCTGTGTATCCATGATAGTCTTTTACTGCGCAACAAGTAGCCAAGAAGCATGCCTGTCAGCATAATTCCAATAATGATAAACATAGTTAGTGTCTGCTTTTTGGCTGCAAAGATAGTATTAAATGTATATCCCGACTAATCTCCTCCACGATTTCTTTCGTAGCCATTGACAAACATTCGGTCATATCATCCAGGCAAGCGGCATTGGCGGACGGTGAATCTTCGAATCTTTGCGCTTTGGTAGTTTGCTGATATTCTGTAGAGTAAGTTTTATCAAGCAGGCAATCTTCCTTTTGAGTGAGGCGGATAGAAATGGCAAGACTGGAAGCTGCCGGGCGAATTTTGTTATTGACAACCTCCAACATTTCTCCCTCAAACCAAGGGATACTTGACTGGTTGAGTTTGATTCTGGCACACGTCTCATTCTTTCTGATTTTTACTTCCAGCCGATAGGCGGAATCGGGAATCATTTTTCCTTTCTGATTATCTATCAGATGACAGCAGGTGCTACTGTTACATTCGGTAAGCAGTGCCCCCGTCAGAAATTCCCGATAGAGTTGGGTGAGAGAAGACTCTCCTAACCGAAGATGGAAAAGCTCACCCTCATAGTTATATAGCAGTAGCGGAATATATGCAGACTTTTTTCGTTTCACGCTGGTGTAATAATCCATGTTGGAGTAGTCGATGAAGTCCAGATATACGGTTTGATCTGCTTTCTCCTGATAGATAGGAGAAGTGAGCTCGTAATACAAGCTGGATTTTAAGGCTTGTATCTCCCTTAACATACTCCGGCTGCTTCGGCAGGAACAGAACAGCGGTAATACGATGAGTATAAATAGTAGGTGATGAGTTTTCATATCCATGGCTTTTCTATATGAATGATTTTGCTTGTCTCCGTACTGATCCCGACAATCCCGACCCCTCCGTGCACATTGCCGGGATATTTGATTGGTTCGTTTATTGTCTCATCATAAGCGTCGGAATCTGTCAGGTTGAGTGCTTTCAGATAGTAATATTCGGTTTCTGTAATGCTTAACAGACGCACAATAATATCCATCTTTACATTCGTTCCATATTTGGAAAGCCCCTCAACATTTGTCTGGTTGTAAACTGTCATGGTATAAGATGTATTTTTGAATCGTGAGTCGTCAAACACCCCATATATATTCTTTACAGTGTCGAACATGCCATTATCTTCGTCATCGCTGTTGGTAGGCTGTCCGTCCGTCAACACAACATCTTCGCGAGATATAAAATGATAACGGTGTGTGGTTTGAGTGACATATTCGCCTATTTCATTATTATAGTCTTTCACTGTCATTTGCTTATCCATGATAAGTCGATAGAAATTATTTTCGTTGGGGCGATCTTTGATGTTGATTTTATATCGGAGATAATTCTGTGTATAATAATACTGTGTCAGTGGAACAGTGACCGTATCGATATCAGTTATTTCGTGGGGACGCTGTGGAACGGTAACTTCAGCCCATGCGTGATACTGTCCGTCGTCAGTGAGAGCGTCGATACGTACTACATCTCCGGGAGAGAACTTGCCGGAAATGTTGAAGCGGCATTGCATATCTCCTTCCGCCTGGGGTGGGAGCGGACGTAAACTTTCTGACAACTGTCCGTTAACACGTACTTCCACGGTGGCTTTTTCTGCATGAGTGGCGTATCCTCTTCCCGTGAAATTGAGGTAAAGAACATTGGTCAGACTATCTGCATTGATTAGTGCGTTCATCACTAGTTTGGGGGGATTGTCCTTTACACTAAACGGGAGTTCGTTTTCGCAAGATACTGTTGTCAGTAATGCTATTAACAGGATAAATGGATAATATATACGAGTTCTCATAATGGGTTTAGAATCTATAAGTGTAAGTGAATGATGGAATTAATGGAAGTATAGTATACTTCTTGATAATCGGTTTGTAGGGATCGTTTTTGCTGGTGCTGCGATATACGAAGGTAGGATTCATCGCATTATATGCATTATACAGACTGATATTCCAGGTACGCATACCATGTTTGGTCTTTTTGTTGAAATTGACTCCCACATTCAACCGGTGACTGGCTGGTAACCGGTAATTATTACGATGCTCCACATACGAAGCTTCTCCGATGGTGGGTGAAGTTATGCCTGAATCAAAATAATCTCCATATCCATATCCTCCTCCAAATCCGTTGTTTGTGCCGTCGCTAGGACGGATGACAGCGGTTTTCTCTTCGGGGATTGTACTTGTTCCGCCTGTATAGAACACCCAGGAAGCACCGATGTCGATACGTTCGCTGAATTTATGGTTGATTGTCAGGTTGATATTGTGTCTTCGGTCATATTTATATGGAAACCGTTCACCGTTGTTGATACCGCCTTTAGCAAACTGACGATCACTTTTGGATAAAGTGTAGGACAACCATCCCGTCGTTTTTCCATGTGTCTTCTGTGCCATAAACTCAATACCTGCCGAACGTCCCTTGCCCATTTCCACTTTATTTTCCCAACCGGCAGAAGAACCGAAGAAGCTGACTCCTTCCTTATACTCCAATACATTATACATATCTTTATAATAGCCTTCTACCGAGAATTCCCATCCCTCGATTCCCGTATAGTATCCGCCTAATGAATATTGGTGAGAGCGCATCGGTTTGATTTTTTTAGTCACGGGAACCCATAAGTCCGTAGGCATTGCGATTGACATGGATGATAACAGATGTACGTATTGGCTCATTTGTGTATAAGAGGCTTTCAGAGTTACGTCTTTTCCTAGTTGATAACGGGCGGAAACTCGTGGCTGCAAAGAAGAATAACTCTGCTTCTGTACCTGAAACAAGGAGAAGTGTAATCCGAGATTCAGACGTAGACGGTCATTCACCTTGATGTTGTCTTCCAGGTAAGCCGATAGCTCATGTCCGTAAATCCGGCTGTTGGCGATGCTGTGGTAAGTGGTGTCGCGATCTACTTTGTCTCCTGTTTTTTCGGAGATTTTGGATGTCATGACCTCCGGACGGAACCGATGATAGATATATCCTGTACCAAATTTAATGTGGTGTGCGGGAGACGGGTTATAATCGAAATCGATCTGATAGCTCCAGTCATTGATTCCCGAACGATAATCGGCTGAATATCGGTTGATTATCGAAGCTCCCATGCTGTTAGCATATTTATTGTTATTGTATGAGTTGACGTCGAATAAATAGTTGTTGTAAGAGACGGTTGTGTTGCTGAACAGACGGTTGTTGAATATATAGTTCCATCTGGCGGAAACAATGGTATTTCCCCAATTCATTGTGCTTCCATCCTTGGAGTCGGTATCTCCATCATAATTGGCGGCAAAATGATCTTTCCCGTTGTAAACGCTTAGATAGATACGGCTCCGGTCGGAGAATTTATGATTGATTTTGGCATTGATGTCATAAAAGTAATAACCATATTCTTCATCATTCGGCATAAATGGCTTGGCGATGAGATCGACATACGAACGTCTGGCGGAAATGTTGAAAGAGGTTTTTCCTTTCACAATCGGGCCTTCCAGATTGATTTTGCTGGTTAGTAATCCGATACTAAGCGTACCGTGGTATTTCTGCATGTCTCCGTCATTGGTGCGGACATCAATGACGGAAGAAAGACGTCCGCCGAAACGTGCCGGAAAGGAGCTTTTGAATAGCGTTACCTTTTTGACAGCCTCCGGAGTAAAAACCGAAAAGAATCCGAACATGTGGTCTACGTTGTATACAGGAGTTCCATCCAGTAGAATAAGATTCTGGTCCGGACTGCCGCCGCGTATATACAGTCCGGCTGAACCGTCTACTCCTGCCTGTACGCCAGGCATCAGCTGGATGGCTTTCATGACATCTGCCTCTCCCAATATGCTCGGCGTATTTTTAATCTGTGTCATCGGAATTTCGATAGAGCCCATCTGGGTAGCTACGGTGCCCGTTTCAGTTTTATCGGAAACGATCACTACCTCCTGCAACTGCGTGTTTCCCTGCATACGGATATTCAGCAATGTATCTTGTGAGAGCGTAAAATGATGCGCTTCTGTGGCATAACCCAGATAGGAGAAACGCAGTTCGGTTTCTCCTTCGGGCAAAGTGATGCTGTAAAAACCGTAAGGATTGGTGGTTGTTCCTTGATTCTGATGACTCTCAATGATATTGGTTCCAATCAACGTCTCGGAAGACGTTCCATCCGTGACATATCCGCTGATAGTGAACTTACGGCCTACGGTTTTTGATTCTTTTTTCTTTTGCAGTAGAATATGGCGGCCGGTGAACTGATAACTGATCTGCTCATTCTTGAATACGAGGTCAAGTATTTCACGCAATGGTTTATCCTTTACCTGCAAATTGATTTTATGTTTGATGATAATTTCCTCGCCATAGATAAAAGAATATCCGGTTGAGTTTTCAATCTGCTTGACGAATTCTTTTAGTGTGGCGTTTCGTAGTGTCAGCGAAAGCCGGGCCTCCGCATTTTGTGCATATATTTGAGTGGTGATAAGGAGTGCCACCCCTATCAGAACAATGGTTCTGACAGGGAAGCGACCTTGGAATATTATATTCATCTTAGTCTGGTTTAGCAGTGATAATAATCTGTTTATTGTTTTGTGAGTAGTTGAAATAACCGGCATTATGTAATACAGATAAAATAGTTGCCAGATCTTCTCCATCGCGGAATCGTGCTGTGATCCGGTAATTTTGCAAAGTTGTATCGGCTATCTGGATCGTCGCTCCGAATGAGTTGGACAGTTCGCGGGCAATCTCTTGTAAAGGCAGGTCGTCGAATATAAACTCTCCTTGTCGCCAGGAAATTTCATCTTCTGCATTCTTTAAAACCTTGCGGGTGAGTTTTTCTTCTACCTTATTATATATAGCAATCTCGTTAGGCTTCAAAACCATACGAACAGATTTACTTTTATTGCTGACTGCTACCGAGCCGGACAATAACGTTGTCTTTATATCCGGATTGTCATGATATGCATCTACATTGAAATGGGTTCCCAGCACCTGAACGTCAATCGTTTCAGTCTGCACGATAAACGGATGCTTTGGGTCCTTGCTTACTTCAAAATAGGCTTCTCCATTTAGCTCCACTTCCCGTTTGTCCGATTGGAACTTTTCCGGATAAGAAAGCGAAGAATAATGGTTGAGCGTGACGGAACTACCATCAGGGAGGCGGACAGAACGTGTCTCTGCCAGAGTGGAAATCGTTTGTATTGCAGCAGGTTGCATATATAAATAAGCTGTCCATACCGATAGGCAAAGTAGAACTACTGCCGCTGCTGCCGAGAAGGTGCGTATCAAAGTCAGATGCCGGGTATGCGACTTCAGTCTTTTTTCTAGTTCCGGGTAACTGGCTGCTGCTGAAAAACGCCCTCGCGGTGAACGCGTGGAAGCAATGAGCTGATTCAGTATTTCTTCTAATTCCGTATCGGTGTGTTTCATATTTTTTCTGTATTACTCTTGATCCATTATTTTCGTTTCAACAGAATGGTCAGTTTGCTGATTCCTCCTTCTTTCCATTGGGGAGTGCAGGATAAAGTGACATTCTGTTTATTCAATACCATCTGTTTGGGATAGATTTTAATGATAGTCGTAGCCGACTTCTTACCCGCTTTGATGATTACTTTCTTTTCCGTCAGTTGTATGACTGCTGCTTGCCCTGTTACCGGAGGAGGTGCGGCAAGTACTACCGTCCGGTCTTCTTTCGCTTTCTCCATCGCCACAATTTTAATTTCCAATTCACACTCTGATTTGTTTCCTTCACATTCTACTGTTTCCTTCGAATGTTCGAACCCTGCATAGTCTTTGGGCAAATTGTCGTTGTCATTGTTGCATGAGAACAGGCACAGGCAAGTTGATAGAAGAACAAGGATTCCAATGTTTGCGTCATTTAGCTTTTTCATTTTTCTGTCTTTTTTAGTGATTGATTTATTTGTTGATAAAGACCGGAGGTTGACAGAAACTCCCTACGCTCTTTTTCTAAATAATTGTTAATCTATTTCTGCCCGGCAAATCATCTCTTTGAGTCGTGTGATTGCTTTCTGAAGTTGTGCGTCCACTGTATTCATGCTGATACCTAATTCTTCCGCTACTTGTGTATAACTTTGTTTTTCTTCGCGGATGCGAATGAATACTTCCCTACAACGTTCCGGAAGCCGGTCGAGTGCCTTTACGTAAAGAGCAAATAATTCTTCACTGATTAATGACTCTTCCGGTGAATAGCTCTGTTCCTGTGGCTCCGGCAGAGAATCGGGATGAATGTAAGTGTGTTTTGATTCTTTTTCCAGATAATTGAGCGAAGCATTCTTGACGAGAATGAAACAATAATCTTCAATGTTTCTCACATCAAGTAAATTGCTACGCTGTTTCCATAGTTTCAGAAATACGTCGAGAACGATTTCCTGCGACCATTCTTCCTGCTTCACATAGTAGTAGGCTATGCGGAAGAGGCGGTCGTAAGTCATGTTGTAAAAGTCCCGGAAAGCAGTTTGCGAATCCAGTTCTTTCATTTGCCGCAATAACTTTCTAACTTCTGATTCGGTCATCGGCTTGCTGTTTGTTTTGTTAATCTACCCAAAGTAAATCACTCATTATACTGTCGGAGATGAAAATACCTTCACGAGTCAAGCGTAAGGCTCCATCGTGTTCTTCCAGTTTCCCATTTTTCAGATAAGGCGCAGCCATTCTCTGGCAATACTCCCACATCTCATTGCCGAACATCTGTTTCAGCTTTTCTATAGGTGTTCCCCATACAGTACGTATGGTAGTGATAATAAATTCATTGTAGCGGGTCGTCTGATCCAGATACTCTATTTCGAAAGCACGGCTGTTTTCCTCTATACCTTTTATATATGTATCGATGGAAGAAACATTCCATTCCCGTGTCATCCCGTCAAAGGAATGTGCCGACGGTCCGCACCCCAGATAAGGTATTCCTTTCCAGTAGGAACTGTTGTGACGAGAGTACTTGCCCGGACGGCAGAAATTCGAAATTTCATAATGTTCAAATCCCGCTTTCTGCAGATGCTCTATCAGTAACGTGAAAAAATCTAAACTGGAATCTTCGTCCACCTCCGATATCTGATGTTGTTTTAACATATTATATATAGGTGTATCTTCCTCGTAAATCAGATGATAAGCGGAAATATGTTCCACGTTCAGACTGATAGCCTGACGAAGATCGTTTTCCCATCGTTCCTTGTTTTCTCCCGGTAATCCGTAGATAAGATCGATGCTTATATTTTGAAAACCGGCTTCCCGACATCTGTGAACAGCTTCGATAGCTGTATGGGCATTGTGACGGCGTTTCAATAGTTTGAGAGTGGGATCGTCAAAAGTCTGTATTCCCATGCTGATACGATTGAAAGGGAGCGAAGAAAGCATTTTCAGATATTCACTTGTCAGGTCGTCGGGATTGGCTTCCAATGTGATTTCCTGGCAATGGCTTAATCCGTAATGTGTCCGGATCGTATCAAATATCTGTTCGAAATCTTCTTTTTCCAATTGAGACGGGGTTCCGCCACCGAAATAAACGGTTTCTATATCTTCTCCTTTCAGGTAGTCTTTCCGCATGGCTAACTCCCGGCAAAGTGCTCGTACATAACGGGTTTTGAGCTCGCTACGGGTGGTCGAGTAGAAATCGCAGTAGATGCACCGTGTTTTACAAAAAGGAATATGAAGATAGATACCTGCCATAGTTGTGCCGTTTGAGTTTAGTGGCTGTAAAAGTAAGATTATTATCAGATATAACAAAAAATCTTATTGACTGAAATCATTCTTATGAGGCGTTGCATAGATAAGTTGTCTGACACCCGGGTGTCGGTATGCCTGAGACCCGGGTGTTGGACAATCCGTTTGTGCAGTCTAAATATTATATGCATATATACTATTGAATGGCGGTTCGTATAGAAATTAAATTATGAGCAAGCAAAAAATGTTTATGTTAAAGATGTGTTACATAACATTGTTTAGTAACACCGTCATAAGTGTTGCTTTTCCCCCAATTAATCCCTAATTTGCGCATCACAAAATTAATGGTATGTGAGAAACATACTGAGTAATTACTAAAATCTTATATATTATGAAAGTATATCAGACTAATGAAATCAAGAACATTGCCTTGTTGGGAAGTTCTGGCTCTGGGAAAACCACTCTCGTGGAAGCGATGCTTTTCGAGAGTGGTGTTATAAAACGTCGCGGATCTGTTGCCGCAAAAAACACAGTTAGCGATTATTTCCCTGTTGAACAAGAGTATGGTTACTCCGTTTTCTCCACCGTTCTCCATGTAGAATGGAATAACAAAAAACTTAATATTATTGACTGTCCGGGTTCGGACGACTTCGTTGGCAGTACGGTAACTGCACTTAATGTGACCGACACAGCAATTATTCTTCTCAATGGCCAATACGGCGTCGAAGTCGGTACACAAAATCACTTCCGTTATACAGAAAAGCTGAATAAGCCAGTTATTTTTCTAGTCAACCAGCTTGATAATGAAAAATGCGACTATGATAATATCCTCGAACAATTGAAAGAAGCGTATGGATCTAAGGTGGTTCCTATCCAATATCCTATTGCTACCGGTCCGGGCTTTAATGCCTTGATTGACGTATTGTTGATGAAAAAATATTCGTGGAGACCCGAAGGCGGCGCTCCTACGATTGAAGATATACCGGCAGAAGAAATGGATAAGGCTATGGAGATGCACAAAGCATTGGTAGAAGCTGCTGCCGAGAATGATGAAAATCTGATGGAGAAATTCTTCGAACAAGATTCTCTGACAGAAGATGAAATGCGTGAAGGTATCCGTAAGGGTTTGATCGCCAGAGGTATGTTCCCTGTATTCTGCGTTTGCGGTGGTAAGGATATGGGCGTTCGCCGCTTGATGGAATTCTTGGGTAACGTTGTTCCTTTTGTTTCTGAAATGCCGAAGGTACAGAATACCGAAGGTAAAGAAGTGGCTCCGGATACTAACGGACCGGAATCCCTTTATTTCTTCAAGACTAGCGTGGAGCCGCATATCGGTGAAGTTTCCTATTTCAAAGTGATGAGCGGCAAGGTTCGTGAAGGTGATGACTTGCTGAATGCCGACCGTGGTTCGAAAGAACGTATCGCTCAGATTTATGTCGTAGCCGGTGGTAACCGCGTCAAGGTGGAAGAACTGCAAGCCGGTGATATCGGTGCTGCCGTAAAACTGAAAGATGTGAAAACCGGTAATACGCTGAACGGTAAGGATTGCGACTATAAATTCAACTTTATCAAATATCCGAATTCTAAATATACCCGTGCTATCAAGCCAGTGAATGAAGCGGACGTGGAAAAGATGATGACCATCTTGAATCGTATGCGTGAAGAAGATCCGACATGGGTGATCGAGCAATCGAAAGAGTTGAAGCAAACACTGGTACACGGACAGGGAGAATTCCATCTTCGTACATTGAAATGGCGTTTGGAAAATAACGAAAAACTGCCGGTGAAGTACGAAGAACCGAAGATTCCGTATCGTGAAACGATTACAAAAGCCGCTCGCGCCGACTATCGTCATAAGAAACAATCCGGTGGTGCCGGTCAGTTTGGTGAAGTTCACCTGATTGTAGAACCTTATAAAGAAGGTATGCCTGTGCCCGATACGTATAAGTTCAATGGACAGGAATTTAAGATTACCGTGAGAGGCACTGAAGAAATTCCATTGGAATGGGGCGGTAAGCTGGTATTTATTAACAGTATCGTAGGTGGCTCTATCGATGCGCGCTTCCTGCCTGCTATTATGAAAGGTATCATGTCACGCCTGGAACAAGGCCCGTTGACAGGTTCGTATGCTCGTGACGTGCGTATTTGCGTTTACGATGGTAAGATGCACCCGGTAGACAGTAATGAAATCTCCTTTATGCTTGCCGGACGTAACGCATTCAGTGAAGCCTTCAAGAATGCCGGTCCGAAAATTCTGGAACCGATTTATGATGTGGAAGTGTTTGTTCCGTCTGATAGGATGGGAGATGTGATGGGAGATCTTCAGGGGCGCCGTGCCATGATTATGGGTATGAGCAGCGAAAAAGGTTTCGAGAAACTTGTTGCTAAAGTACCTTTGAAGGAAATGTCGTCATACTCTACAGCGCTTAGTTCACTTACCGGCGGACGTGCTTCATTTATTATGAAGTTCGCTAGTTATGAGCTTGTTCCGGCAGATGTTCAGGATAAGTTGATGAAAGACTTTGAGGCTAAGCAAGTAGAAGAATAAAGATAAATGATAGTTGATAAATGATATGTGATAGTTGATTGAAAATTCGCTATTTACTATCTGTTGGTTATAAACTATCAACTTAAACGTTAAAACTGTTCCCTTTTTTAAGTAAAAGGGGACAGTTTTTGTTTAACTATGATTAATAAAGATAGAAAAACGCAAGGAAAAGATTTAATTTTTTATTAAATTTGCAAACCAAAGGAGGAGGTTATATTGTTGTAGTAATCAGAATACAACCTAAATAGCTCTTTACGGTTAATTTCCGGGAAGTTCCGGTTAAATCAAGTTAATGCATTAGGAGTGTTAATTAGGGAGTGTTAATTTTGTTGCTATGAAGAAGTCAACAATTTGGATATTAGGTATTGTAATGGGGCTTTCCTTCCTTAGCCTGCTGTATTTGCAGGTTAGTTATATCGAGGAAATGATGAAAACCCGTAAGGAACAGTTTGATTCGGCTGTACGCAATAGCCTGGATCAGGTTTCCAAGGATGTGGAATATGCAGAGACCAGACGTTGGTTGATCGAAGATATTTCAGAAGCGGAAAGAAAAGCACTGATTGCGAATAACGCTTCCATACAACAAGACAACTTGATTCAGCAAACGCAACGGTTCACGGTGAAGTCTAAGGATGGAAAGGTATATTCGGATTTTGAGCTGAAAGTGATGACCACCAAGCCCTCCGAGCTTCCAAAGGCTATGATTTCTCCTTACAGGGGAACAAAGACTATTCCGGAAACTTCGCGTTCATTAGTGGAAGCCATCAAGAATCGGTATATGTATCAACGGGCGTTACTCGATGAAGTGGCCTGGCAGATGATTTATCGGGGAAGTGACAAATCGATTGGAGACAGAGTACGGTTCAAAGAACTGGATGACTATCTGAAATCGAGCTTATATAATAATAGTATAGACTTGCCTTATCACTTTACGGTGATTGACAAAGACGGTAGGGAAGTCTATCGTTGTGCGGATTATGAGGCAAAGGGAAGTGAGGACGCTTATCAACAGGCATTGTTCAAGAATGATCCGCCTGCAAAAATGAGCATATTGAAAGTGCACTTTCCTGGTAAGAAAGATTATATCTTTGACTCAATTAGTTTCATGATTCCGTCGTTGATATTTACGTTGGTGTTGTTGGTGACATTCATCTTTACGATTTATATCGTATTCCGGCAAAAGAAACTGACGGAAATGAAGAATGACTTTATCAATAATATGACGCACGAATTTAAAACACCGATATCTACCATTTCATTGGCAGCGCAGATGTTGAAAGATCCCGCGGTAGGAAAATCACCGCAGATGTTCCAGCATATATCGGGAGTGATAAATGATGAAACCAAGCGCTTGCGCTTCCAGGTGGAAAAGGTGCTCCAGATGTCGATGTTCGAACGTCAGAAGGCCACTTTGAAGATGAAGGAAATTGATGCAAATGAACTGATTTCAGGAGTGATCAATACCTTTGCACTGAAAGTAGAACGATATAATGGTAAGATAACATCGAACCTTGAGGCCACCGATCCTGTTATATTTGCAGATGAAATGCATCTTACCAATGTGATCTTCAATCTGATGGATAATGCGGTGAAGTATAAGAAAGCGGAAGAGGATCTGGAACTGAAAGTGAAAACGTGGAATGAATCGGGTAAACTGATGATTTCGATACAGGATAACGGTATCGGTATCAAAAAGGAAAACCTGAAAAAGATATTTGAAAAGTTCTATCGTGTGCATACGGGTAATCTGCACGATGTGAAGGGCTTTGGACTGGGGCTGGCTTATGTGAGAAAAATTATATTGGATCATAAGGGAACCATCCGGGCGGAAAGCGACCTGAACGTGGGAACTAAATTTATTATTGCATTACCTTTATTAAAAAATAATTGATATGGACGAGAAACTGCGTATTTTATTATGCGAGGATGACGAAAATCTTGGCATGCTTTTAAGAGAATATTTACAGGCAAAAGGTTATTCTGCTGAGTTATATCCTGATGGAGAAGCCGGTTATAAGGCTTTCTTGAAGAATAAATATGACTTGTGCGTGTTTGACGTTATGATGCCTAAAAAAGGATGGCTTTACGTTGGCACAGGATGTCCGTGCTGCGAATGCTGAGATACCTATCATCTTCCTGACTGCTAAAACGCTGAAAGAAGATATCCTGGAAGGATTTAAAATCGGTGCGGATGATTATATCACCAAACCGTTTAGTATGGAAGAGTTGACTTTCAGAATTGAAGCTATCTTGAGACGTGTTCGTGGAAAGAAGAACAAAGAAAGCAATATCTACAAGATTGGTAAGTTTACTTTCGATACACAGAAACAAATTCTGTCGTCAGAAGGCAAACAGACTAAACTGACTACCAAAGAATCTGAACTTCTCGGACTGCTTTGTGCGCACGCTAATGAAATTCTGCAACGTGACTTTGCTCTGAAGACGATCTGGATCGACGATAACTATTTCAATGCCCGTAGTATGGATGTGTATATTACGAAGTTGCGTAAGCACCTGAAAGAAGATGACTCTATCGAGATTATCAATATTCACGGAAAAGGCTATAAGCTGATCACACCGGAAGTTGAATCTTAATAATCGCATTTGAGATGACTACAAATAAAAAATCCCGGAAACATTCGTTTCCGGGATTTTTTATTGATTTTGCGAAATTAATCAGCGATCTTCTTATTAATAACAATATAAGAAATGAGTCCCAGTACTACAAGTACTACTGAAGTACCCAGGATGGCGTTGTTGTTTACATTTCCTGTAAAGGAACAAGCCAGCAGGATGACTACTCCGACCAAGATTAATATCAATCCCAAATTCTTTAATAAGCCTTTCATGCGTGTGTATTTTAATAGATTATAATATTCCAGTCACAAATTAAAGCATAATTCTTTAACGGGCGAAATAATTTAGGTGAAAAATCCATTATAAAGACAGATTTAGTGGATTTTATGATTTGGAGAGAAGTTCTTCTATCTAATCTTTTGTATTGTAGAACACCTTTTTCAGTACCTCCTGTCCAATGCTCAATTCGTCGAGAGTGATACCGTGAAGAGCCTCTTTCAGAGTCTGTCCGGCAATGACACGCGCTTTTTCCTCCAGTTCTTTTCCGTCTTTTGTTAGGTGGATCAGATTGGTGCGGCGATCTTTTTTGTCGGAAATACGTACTACAAGATGCTGCCGTTCCATGTTATCTATGAGGCGGGTCATACTGGGTTTGTCTTTAAAAGTTGCATTGCACAACTCTTGTTGCGTCACGCCGTCTTTTTCCCATAGAAAAATGAGAACCGTCCATTGTTCGGGACTGATTTCCAGACCGTTCTGACGGAAATTGCGATACAGTTTCCGGTTGATTGCCGCAGAAACTTTGCCATTTAGGATGGCAAATATAAGTCGAATGTCGAAATTAAATTGCTCTATCATGAAATTATTGTTTAAACAACTTTGCAAAGGTAAGTCTCTTCCCGGATAAATCCTATCTTCGGATACAAAAAAAGATTAAATATTTGTAGTTCAAAATAAAATGTCTAACTTTGCACCCGCATTTTAAAATCAAATAAATTATTTATTTAATTAAACGAAGTATGAATCAATACGAAACCGTTTTCATTTTAACTCCCGTTTTGTCTGATGTTCAGATGAAGGAAGCGGTAGAAAAATTCAAAGGTATTCTTCAAGCTGAAGGTGCTGAGATTATTAATGAAGAAAACTGGGGACTGAAGAAATTGGCTTACCCAATTCAGAAAAAGTCTACAGGTTTTTATCAACTGATTGAGTTCAATGCAGATCCTACTGTCATTGACAAGTTGGAACTTAACTTCCGTCGTGATGAACGCGTAATCCGCTTCTTGACTTTCAAGATGGATAAGTATGCTGCTGAATACGCTGCTAAAAAGAAGAAGTGTTAAATCAAACAAAAAGGAGGATTAATCATGGCACAACAAGTTCAATCAGAAATCAGATATTTAACTCCGCCGTCAGTAGACGTTAAGAAGAAAAAGATACTGCCGTTTCAAAAAGAGTGGTATTAAGTATATCGACTACAAAGATCCTGAATTCTTGAAGAAATTCTTGAATGAACAAGGAAAAATCCTTCCGCGTCGTATTACAGGTACTTCTTTGAAGTTCCAACGTCGTATCGCGCAGGCTGTGAAGAGAGCTCGTCACTTGGCATTGTTGCCTTATGTAACTGACATGATGAAATAAGAAGGAGGAAAAGTATGGAAATTATATTGAAAGAAGACATCGTAAACTTGGGTTATAAGAACGATATCGTAAACGTGAAATCCGGATACGGTCGTAATTATCTGATCCCGACTGGAAAAGCTATCATCGCTTCTCCTTCTGCAAAGAAAATGTTGGCTGAAGACTTGAAACAACGTGCTCACAAACTTGAGAAAATCAAGAAAGATGCTGAAGCTATGGCTGCTAAGTTGGAAGGCGTTTCTTTGACTATCGCAACTAAAGTTAGCTCAACCGGTACTATCTTCGGTTCTGTTGGTAACATCCAGATTGCTGAAGCATTGTCTAAACTGGGTCATGAAGTTGACAGAAAGATCATCGTTGTAAAAGACGCTGTGAAAGAAGTTGGTAGCTACAAAGCTATCGTTAAACTTCACAAGGAAGTTTCTGTAGAAATTCCTTTCGAAGTAGTTGCTGAATAAGAGCAAATTTACTTCATATATTAAAAAAGCGATTTGTTCTGAACGAATAAATCGCTTTTTTTTGTTATCTTTGCTATTACTATTATGAAATTCAACTATTGTTTTCTAAAGAAGAGGTTTTTGCTTCTGCTGATTGCTTTGGGAATTGGCAGTGTTCTTTATGCAAATAATGAGTTGAAACTATTGACTGATTCTTTGCGTAGAGTGATAGATGAAAAACACGTCTTTGTTAAAGAGAAAGAGGATCGGATAAACCGGATAAAATGTATGTTGAGAAGTCCCGGTTTGACTCTTGAAGGAGAATATAGAATCAATCTACGGTTATATAATGAATATAAAAAGTTTCATATTGATTCAGCTATCCATTATGTTGATCGCAATATTGAGATTTCCCGCCAGTTGAATAGACCTTATTTCACCAACCAGTCGTCTTTACATCTTAGCCTTTTATATTCGATGTGTGGCAGGTTCCGCGAAGCGGAGATTATTTTGAAAAGTATAAAGACTTCAGAACTTCCCAGAGATTTATTAATAAACTATTATCAAACTTATTCCAGTTTTTGGGGACACTATTCGATTTCTGTCGCCAATAATCTGTATGGCAAGCAGCAGGCTGCTTATCAGGATTCGCTGTTTGCCCTCATTGACCACACTTCTTGGGATTATCGAATGTCCCAGGCTTCTTATTATATTTGGCGTGATACGCTGAAATCGAAAGAAATTTATAAAGAACTGCTGGAGATTGAGGAAGTGGGGACGCCCAATTATGCTATGATAACTCATTCATATTCTAGGTTATGTCACCATCAGAAAAAGTATGATGAAGAAAAAAAATATTTGATGTTGTCGGCAATAGCCGATACCCGGAATGCTACGCGGGAAAATGCATCCCTGCAATCTCTTGCATTGATAGCTTATGATGAACAGAATTTAGCTGATGCCTTTAAATTTACACAGTCCGCTATCGATGACGTTATATCTTCCGGTATTCATTTCCGGGCCATCGAAATTTATAAATTCAATTCTATTATTAATACAGCTTATCAGGCGGAGCAAAGTCAATCATCGACTACTTTTCTTATTTCTACAAGTATTATCCTTTTTCTTTTAGTCCTGTTGGTGCTTTTCATCTATATTCAAATGAAAAAGACGTTGAAAATAAAACAGGCATTGGCACAGAGTAATGAGGAGCTTTTGCGATTGAACAACAAGCTGAATAGCATGAACAGCCAGCTGAATGATACAAATAATCAGTTGTGTGAAATTAATAGTATAAAAGAGTATTACATAGCCGAATTCTTTGATGTCTGTTTTAGTTATATCCATAAAATGGAGAAATATCAGAATATGCTGTATAAAATAGCTATTAATAAATACTATGATGAACTGATTAAGAAGCTAAAATCATCTGCGCTTATTGATGAAGAGCTTGGCGCTTTATACACTCGTTTTGATAAGGTCTTTCTGGGTTTGTATCCCACCTTTGTATCTGATTTTAACGCTCTGTTGAAAGATGAAGAGAAAATTATTTTAAAACCGGACGCTTTATTGAATAGAGAACTTCGTATTTATGCTTTATTACGCTTGGGTATTACGGATAGTGGAAAGATAGCGAACTTTCTCCGTTGCTCTACAAGTACGGTTTATAATTATCGTACGAAGATGAGAAATAAAGCAGCCGTCGACAGGGATGAATTTGAGAATGAAATTATGAAAATTAGTTCAACACAAGAGATATAATTATTATTTTAACATTATAATACTTTCCAAATCATCTACATTTTTTTGATGTGTCAAGTTATCTAAGTTGTTGATTAATAGTAAAAAGAGCAGATTTTATATCTACATAAAGTAGTGTAAGTCAAATAAGCCGTTATTTATTTGGCTAGATTTGCAATATCAGTTTTTAGCTCATCAGTTTGGTAGTTAGAAGTTGATGTTTTATCTATTATTTGTACTTAAATTCACTATGTTTAATTATGAACACGCAATCTTCAGTAGACACGAGAATTAAAGTTGGAATTATCGGTTTTGGTAGGATGGGAAGATTCTACTGGGAAGCGATGACTAAAAGTGATCGGTGGAATATTGCTTATATTTGTGATACCGATCCGGCATCACGTCAGTTGGCTAAAAAGCTTTCCCCTAACTCTATTATAGTAGAAGATAATCAAAAGATTTTTGAGGATGAAAGTGTGCAGGTAGTCGGGCTTTTCACTTTGGCTGACTCGCGGATGGAACAAATAGAAAAAGCTATTCGTTACGGCAAACACATTATTTCAGAAAAACCAGTTGCAGATACAATGGAAAATGAGTGGAAAGTTGTAGAAATGACAGAAAACACAAATCTCATTTCTACGGTAAATCTGTATCTGCGAAATTCCTGGTATCATAATTTAATGAAGGAATATATCCAGCAAGGGGAAATCGGAGAGCTGGCTATTATTCGTATTTGTCACATGACTCCCGGCTTGGCACCAGGTGAAGGTCATGAGTATGAGGGACCTGCTTTCCATGATTGTGGAATGCACTACGTAGATATTACCCGTTGGTATGCAGGATGTGATTATAGAACATGGAATGCCCAGGGAGTGAATATGTGGAACTACAAAGATCCTTGGTGGGTGCAATGTCACGGAACTTTTCAAAATGGGGTCGTTTTTGATATTACCCAAGGATTTGTTTATGGGCAATTATCGAAAGATCAGACGCACAATTCTTATGTAGATATTATAGGTACGGAAAGGTATCGTGCGTATGACGCATGACTTCAATACTGCTGTTGTCGACCTACACGGTGTCAATCAGACCATCCGTGTAGAGAAACCTTTCGGCGGCAAGAATATAGACGTGTTGTGTGACCTGTTTGCTGATTCGGTAGAAACCGGAAAACGCAGTTCACGATTACCGCTAATGCGCGATTCGGCTATTGCATCCGAATATGCATGGACATTCTTGAAAGATACCCGCAAACACGATTTGCCCGCTATTGGTAATTTGCGCACTTTGGAGCAAATACGCGAACGAAGAAAAAACATGAAAAATGGATATGGATTGTTGCACGGCAACCTTCCAAAGATTATTAACCCTTAAACAAATAAAATCATGTCAAACATTTCGAGGAGAAAATTTCTTAAAACGGGAGCCGCTGCTTTAGCAGGAATCACCATTGCTCCCAGTTCTATTTTAGGTATGAGCCACGGGCATGTTTCGCCTACTGACAAATTAAATCTTGCAGCTGTGGGTATTGGCGGTATGGGACATGCCAACATTAATCACGTAAAGGGCACTGAAAATATTGTGGCTCTTTGTGATGTGGATTGGAAGTATGCAAAAGGTGTGTTCGACGAATTCCCCAAGGCTAAAAAATACTGGGATTATCGTAAGATGTATGATGAGATGGGTAAATCTATTGACGGTGTAATTGTTGCAACTGCCGACCATACTCATGCTATCATCACTGCTGATGCAATGACAATGGGAAAACACGTGTACTGTCAGAAGCCGTTGACCCACTCTGTTTATGAATCTCGTTTATTGACAAAATTAGCTGCCTCAACAGGTGTTGTTACTCAGATGGGTAATCAGGGTTCATCGGATGAAGGTACGGATTTGGTATGCGAATGGATTTGGAATGGTGAAATCGGTGATATAACTAAGGTGGAATGTGCGACAGACCGTCCTATTTGGCCGCAAGGATTGAATGTTCCTGAAAAGGTTGATAAAATTCCTAGCACATTGAATTGGGATTTGTTTACAGGTCCTGCTAAAATGAATCCTTACAATGCTATTTATCATCCTTGGAACTGGCGTGGATGGTGGGATTATGGAACAGGTGCATTAGGCGATATGGCTTGCCATATTTTGCATCAGCCGTTTAGAGCATTGAAATTGCAATATCCTACTAAAGTGGAAGGGTCATCTACTTTATTGTTGAATGCTTGTGCTCCGCAGGCACAGCATGTGAAAATGATTTTCCCTGCTCGTGAAAATATGCCGAAAGTAGCTATGCCTGAAGTGGAAGTACATTGGTACGATGGCGGTATGATGCCTGAACGTCCGAAAGGATTCCCGGAAGGAAAACAACTGATGCAGAGTGGTGGTGGTTTGACTATTTTCCACGGAACGAAAGATACTTTGATTTGCGGATGTTATGGACAGAATCCTTGGTTGCTTTCTGGTCGTAAACCAAATGCGCCAAAGGTTTGTCGTCGTGTTCCCAATGCTATGAACGGTGGTCACGAGATGGACTGGGTACGTGCATGTAAAGAAAATAAATCTAACCGTATCATGACTAAGTCTGATTTCTCAGAAGCCGGACCAATGAATGAAATGGTGGCAATGGGTGTATTGGCTATTCGTTTGCAAGCGCTGAATAAGACTCTTGAATGGGATGGAGCTAACATGTGCTTTACGAATATCGGTGATAACGAAACGATCCGTACCGTTATCAAAGACGGATTCAAGATTCATGATGGTCATCCGACATTTGACAAGACATGGACTGATCCGATTAATGCGAAACAGTTTGCTGCTGAATTAGTGAAACATACTTATCGTGACGGCTGGAGACTGCCTGATATGCCGAGATAAATTAGAAATTAAAGATAAAAAATTAAATCGTTATTATCATGAAAAAAGTATTTTATCCATTAGCTTGTTGTTGTCTTGCTGCAGGAGTTTTTGCTTCTTGCGGTGGTCAGAAAAAAGCAAATGCTCAGGAAGAACCGAGCAAAGTTGCATTGTCTTATTCTAAATCATTGAAAGCACCGGAAACTGATAGTTTGAATCTGCCTGTTGACGAAAATGGTTATATCACAATCTTTGATGGTGAAACATTTAACGGATGGCGTGGTTATGGAAAAGACCGTGTTCCTACTAAATGGACAATCGAAGATGGCTGTATCAAATTCAACGGTTCTGGCGGCGGTGAAGCTCAAGACGGTGATGGTGGTGACTTGATCTTTGCTCACAAATTTAAAAACTTCGAGTTGGAATTGGAATGGAAGGTTGCTAAAGGTAGCAATTCAGGTATTCTGTATTTAGCTCAGGAAGTTACTTCTAAAGACAAAGATGGTAATGATGTGCTTGAACCTATTTATATTTCCGCACCTGAATATCAGATCCTGGATAATGCCAATCATCCGGATGCTAAATTGGGTAAAGATAACAATCGTCAGTCGGCTTCTTTGTATGACATGATTCCGGCAGTTCCTCAAAACTCTAAACCGTTTGGCGAATGGAACAAGGCTAAGATCATGGTTTATAAAGGTACAGTGGTTCATGGACAAAACGATGAAAACGTACTTGAATATCATTTGTGGACAAAACAATGGACTGATATGTTGCAGGCAAGTAAGTTCAGCGAAGATAAATGGCCTTTGGCATTTGAATTGCTGAATAACTGTGGTGGCGAAAATCACGAAGGTTTCATCGGTTTGCAAGATCACGGTGATGATGTTTGGTTCCGCAACATCCGCGTGAAGGTTTTGGACTAATCAAATAGTAATAAGAAGGCACGGGTTACACGTATTTCACGTTTTTTTGAATGGCGATTGCCATAGAGTAACCGTGAAGTCTGTGTAATCCGTGCCTGTTTTTTCTATATAAATCTAATAATTGTAATCCCCTGATATCTATTATATGAAAACAAAAATTTATTTATGTGCGATGGCTGCTCTTTTCATGATTCCACAGGCAATGACGGCACAAACTAAGAAGAAAGCTAAAAAAGAAGTAGCTATTCAACTCTATTCTGTCAGAGATATATTGAATAAGGTAGACAATAAAAATGGTAAGTGTGACCCCACTTATACTGCTCTTCTGAAGAAATTGGCAAATATGGGATATACCGGTGTTGAAGCTGCCAATTATAACAACGGTAAATTTTATGACCGGACTCCCCAACAGTTTAAGAAAGATGTCGAATCGGCAGGATTAAAAGTTTTGTCTTCACATTGTACCAGACAATTGTCCAAAGAAGAATTGGCTTCCGGTGACTTGTCAGAGTCTCTTCAATGGTGGGATCAGTGTATTGCCGATCATAAAGCTGCAGGAATGAAGTACATCGTAGCTCCTTGGATGGATGTTCCAAAAACGCTTAAAGATTTGAATACATATTGCACTTATTTTAATGAGATAGGCAAACGTTGCAAACAACAAGGTTTGTCATTTGGATATCATAATCACGCTCATGAATTTCAGAAAGTAGAAGATAAAGTAATGTATGATTATATGCTGGAACATACGAATCCTGAATATGTCTTCTTCCAGATGGACCTTTATTGGGTAGTTCGCGGACAAAACAGTCCTGTTGATTATTTTAATAAATATCCCGGTCGCTTCCAGATATTCCATGTGAAAGATCACAGAGAGATTGGACAAAGTGGAATGGTAGGTTTTGATGCTATCTTTAAGAATGCAAAAACTGCAGGCGTTAATTATCTCGTTGCTGAAATCGAGGGTTATAGTGTTCCGGTAGAGGAAAGTGTAGAAGTAAGTCTGGATTATTTATTGAACGCTCCTTTTGTGAAAAGTTCATACGCTAAATAACGTGCGGCTTGCTAAAATAATAAGATAAAGGCATAAAAAAAAGTCTGTGCATGCTTTCGCATGGCAGACTTTCAATTCTCTCTAGCTGTTTCTGAATTATTCAGCTACAGTTTCAGTTGCAGTGCTATCTGCATTCAAAGAGTCAGCTGCTGCCTGAGCTGCTGCTTGTTCTGCTTCAGCTGCTTCTTCTTCTACAGCTGCGATTGAGTCAGCGATGCGGATAGAATCTTGTTGAGCTTTTTGCTGCGTCAGCTGCTTTGTTACCACAAGATGCGAATGATACTGCTACGATAGCTACGGCCATCAAAACTAATTTTTTCATTTTCTTTGCTTTTTAAAAACGTAATACAATCAATTGCTTTATTAAAACGCTGCAAAGTTATGTACTTTTTCAATATGTTGTTCTCGAAAAGCCAACTATTTTTTATATTATTTTTTGTAACTGGGCACTTTTCTCCCCTTTTTATATGTTTTAAAACATACTAATCGACAGCTATACTGTTATATAAGTATCTTTTTATGCTTCTTTTGGGCGTTTTTTCAAATTCAGTAGGGTAGAGTTGGATCTTGCTGATTTTCTCATAAGCGGCTACGTTGCTGTTCAGATTCTTAAGATTTTCATCCATGATTGTTTTCAGGTTATCCGGATTATTTAATCCGAGAGAATCCAACGCTTCGTAATCGGCATAAACAAGTGCCACTAATTTTTTATTGCGTTCGATAACAAGACTTTCGAGAATGAAAGGCAGGTTATTCAGTTTGGTTTCCAACTCTTCAGGGAAGATATTCTGTCCGCTAGAACTTAAGATCATAGTCTTGAGTCGTCCCCGGATGAAAATATTTCCGTTGCTGTCCATGGAACCGAGGTCGCCGGTACGTAACCAGCCGTCCTGCGTGAATACTTCCTGCGTTGCTTCCTGGTTCTTGTAGTAGCCCACCATCACATTCTCTCCCCGAACCTGGATTTCTCCGGTTTCTGCTTCCGGGGTTTCCTTATAGATACGCGCTTCCATTATATCCAGAATCTTTCCGGAAGAACCTAATACAAATTCATCCCAGGGGGCATAGCTGATAAGCGGGCCACATTCCGTCATTCCATAACCGATGGTAAAAGGAAATTTGATTTTGTAGAAGAATTCTTCTACTTCCTTATCCATAGCGGCGCCACCGATAATGATCTCTTTAAACCGTCCTCCCAGTGCATCAATCAGTCTTTTACGTATCTGGTTGTAGATTTGGGTGTCGAGTAGAGGAATATTGAGTGCCCACTTCATACCTTTTTTATTAATGAGTGGCTGGATAATATTCTTATATATCTTTTCAATCACTAACGGGACGGTAATAATAAGATTAGGTTTCACTTCCTCAAAAGCTTTCATTATAATTTTAGGAGAAGGTGTTTTTCCAAGCAAAGTGACATGGGTGCCGACAGCCGTTGCTGTCAGAAAGTCAAATGCGCAACCGTATGCGTGGGCGAGGGGAAGGAAAGACAGCACTTTATCCCCTTTTTTAAGGAGTTCGGTACGAATACCGAAAGTGACATTGCCGGCAAGATTGTTTCCTGTCAGCATCACACCCTTACTGAAACCGGTGGTTCCGGAAGTGTAATTTAACAGCATCACTTTGTCATTGGATAAAGTGGTGTACTGAACATCTTCACGGGTAAATCCTTTCGGATACAAAGCATGCATCTCTTTATCGGTATTTTTCAGAAACTTCTGTATGGTTTCCCCGTCGCGTTGATAAAGACACCGGAAATCAGTCAATGAGAATACTCCCCGTAGCCCCGTTAATTTTTCCTCTTCCAGATTCTCCCAAATGCTGTCGCTGGTGAACAGAAATACAGATTCGGAATGATTGACGATATGATGAATATCGTTGGGCGTAAAGTCTTGAAGGATGGGAACAATGATTGCTCCGTAGGTGATGGTTGCCATATAGGCGATGCACCAGTGAGCGTTGTTTTTGCCGATAACTGAAATCTTATCCCCTCTGCGGAGGCTACAATGTTTGAATAACAGATGTAAACGGGCGATTTTTTCAGCTACCTCCCCATAAGTATATTGGGTATCTTCTCCATAATCTGTGTAACAAGGTAGATCCCAATTTTCACGGAAACTATTTTCGTATAGTTTAATGAAATTCTCTTTAATCATTGCACGTTTTTTAGTGAATTGTGCAAAAATAGGAATAAACTTTCGTATCCAAAAGTGTTTTACTAATAATAATGTGTAACTTTGCAAAGTATGTGTTTATAACAGATTATGATAGATACCACTGTATTTCAAAATAAGACAGCCGTTTATTATACTTTAGGCTGCAAATTAAATTTTTCAGAGACTTCAACTATTGGTAAAATTCTGCGTGAGGCAGGAGTTCGGACTGTGCGTAAAGGAGAGAAAGCTGATATCTGTGTGGTAAATACCTGTTCGGTGACGGAGATGGCAGATAAGAAATGCCGGCAAGCGATTCATCGTCTGGTAAAACAACACCCTGGTGCTTTTGTGGTAGTGACCGGATGTTATGCGCAATTGAAGCCCGGTGATGTGGCAAAGATAGATGGAGTGGACGTAGTGTTGGGAGCGGAACAGAAAGGAGAATTGCTTCAATATCTGGGCGACCTCCAAAAGCATGAAAAAGGAGAAGCTATCACTACGACGACCAAAGATATCCGTTCATTCTCTCCCTCGTGTTCACGGGGAGACCGTACCCGTTTCTTTTTGAAGGTGCAGGATGGATGCGATTACTTTTGTTCTTATTGCACGATTCCTTTTGCCCGGGGACGAAGTCGTAACGGGACTATTGCTTCCATGGTTGAACAGGCCCGTCAAGCGGCTGCCGAGGGAGGAAAAGAAATTGTTCTGACCGGAGTGAATATCGGAGACTTTGGCAAAACAACAGGAGAGAGTTTCTTTGATTTAGTAAAAGCATTGGATCAGGTTGAAGGAATCGAACGTTATCGTATCTCTTCCATAGAACCCAATCTGTTGACTGATGCGATTATTGAGTTTGTGTCTCACTCCCGCAGTTTTATGCCTCATTTTCATATCCCTTTGCAATCCGGTTGTGATGAGGTTTTGCAGCTAATGCGCCGTCGTTATGACACTGCTCTTTTTGCTTCGAAAGTAAGGAAGATAAAAGAGGTGATGCCGGATGCTTTTATCGGAGTGGACGTGATTGTGGGAACCCGTGGAGAAACGCCCGAATACTTTGAACAGGCTTATCAGTTTATTGATGGACTGGATGTGACGCAGTTGCATGTGTTTAGCTATTCCGAACGTCCTGGAACGCAAGCCTTAAAAATAGAATATGTGGTTTCTCCGGAAGAGAAGCATCAGCGTAGTCAACGTCTGTTGACACTATCGGACCAAAAGACACAGGCTTTTTACGCGCGTCATATCGGGCAGGTAATGCCGGTGCTGATAGAAAAATCGAAGACAGGTGTTCCGATGCATGGATTTACGGAGAATTATATCCGTGTAGAGGTGGAAAATGATGATTCACTGGATAATCGGGTGGTTAACGTACGCCTGGGAGACTTTAATGAAGAGAGGACGGCACTTAAAAGTACAATTTTGATATAAGTATGAGATCCAAACTTATCTATTGGCTGGTATATAGTGGAATGTGGTTGTTTTCGGCACTTCCGTTCCGGGTTTTGTATATGCTCTCGGATCTTAATTGTCTGTTGATGTATCGTATTGGGAAATATCGCCGGAGAGTGGTTCGGGGAAACTTGCTTAGATCGTTCCCGGAAAAAACAGATGCGGAGAGATTGCAGATAGAGCGTAAATTTTATCGTTATCTGTCGGATTATATGCTTGAGGATTTGAAATTGTTGCATATGTCTGCCGAAGAGCTTTGTGCAAGAATGACTTATAAGAATACGAAGCAATATCTGGAACTAACTGAAAAGTATGGAGGTATTATAGTAATGATTCCTCATTACGCCAATTATGAGTGGTTAATAGGTATGGGATCAATCATGAAACCGGAAGATGTCCCTGTGCAAGTTTATAAACCATTGAGAGACAAATATCTGGACGAATTATTTAAACGTATTCGTTCTCGTTTCGGGGGATATAATATCCCGAAACATTCTACAGCACGTGAAATTATTAAGTTGAAACGTGATGGGAAAAAGATGGTAGTTGGGCTGATTACCGATCAATGGCCCAGTGGGTATGATAAATACTGGACTACTTTTTTGGGGCAGGAGACGGCTTTCCTGGATGGTGCGGAGCGTATTGCTAAAATGATGAACTTCCCTGTTTTTTATTGTGAGCTTAGTAAGAAGCGTAGAGGGTATTGTGAAGCGGAGTTCAAGTTAATGACGGAAACACCGAAAGAAACAAGAGAAGGAGAAATCACAGAAATGTTTGCCCATAGGTTGGAGCAAACGATTCGCAGGGAACCGGCATACTGGTTATGGTCTCATAAACGCTGGAAATTAACCAAAGAAGAGGCTGATCAGCTGGAACAGGAGGAATTGAATAAGAAGAAAGAATAATGATGAAGGTTTCAGTTGTAATCTTGAATTGGAACGGGTGCGATATGCTTCGTACTTTTCTTCCGTCCGTCGTCCGCTATTCAGAGGGGGAGGGGGTTGAGGTCTGTGTAGCTGACAATGGCTCTACGGACACTTCTGTGAGTTTGCTTCAACAGGAATTTCCTTCTGTCAGAACGATTGTGCTCGACCAAAATTATGGCTTTGCCGATGGATATAATTGGGCATTGCAGCAGGTCGACGCAGAATATGTAGTTCTTTTGAATTCAGATGTCGAGGTGACGGAGCATTGGCTGGAACCAATGATTGCTTATTTGGATGCTCATCCGGAGGTGGCTGCTTGTCAGCCGAAGATACGAAGTCAACGACAAAAAGAATATTTTGAATATGCCGGAGCGGCTGGTGGCTTTATTGATAAATATGGTTATCCTTTCTGCAGGGGGCGTATAATGGGAGTTGTGGAGAAGGATGAAGGCCAATATGATACGGTGATTCCTGTTTTTTGGGCAACGGGGGCAGCGTTGTTTATCCGGCACACTGATTATGTGAATGTAGGAGGATTGGATGGACGTTTTTTTGCTCACATGGAAGAAATAGATTTGTGCTGGCGACTTCGTTCGCGAAATCGTGAGATTGTCTGTGTACCTCAAAGTATTGTCTATCATGTAGGAGGAGCTACTCTTAAAAAAGAGAATCCTCGTAAGACTTTTCTTAATTTCCGTAATAATCTTGTCATGCTCTATAAGAATCTTCCACAGAAGGAGTTAAATAAAGTGATGCGTATCCGGGCCTGTCTCGATTATGTGGCAGCGTTTAATTTCTTGTTGCAAGGGCACTGGGACAATGCTCGTGCTGTGATACGTGCGCGGAAAGAGTATAAACAACTATGTTCGTCATTTTCTTTATCCCGTGAAGAGAATATGAGAAAAAAAACTTTGAATCCGATACCTGAACGGACAAAAAGTAGTATCTTGTGGCAGTTTTATGCGAGAGGATGCAGACGGTTCTCTCAATTGTCGGATTTTAAAAGGATAGCAAATGGAATCAAAGGTTAGAAGAGGCATCGGGCTGGTAGCACATGATGCCATGAAAAAAGACCTCATCGAATGGGTGCTGTGGAACTCGGAACTGTTGATGGGTAATAAATTCTACTGTACGGGTACTACAGGTACTTTGATATTGGAAGCATTGAAGGAGAAACATCCTGATGAAGAGTGGGATTTTACGATTTTAAAATCAGGTCCGTTAGGTGGTGACCAACAGATGGGGTCACGTATTGTGGATGGGCAGATTGATTATCTCTTTTTCTTCACGGATCCCATGACACTGCAACCGCATGATACGGATGTGAAAGCATTAACCCGTTTGGCCGGTGTAGAAAATATAGTTTTCTGTTGTAACCGTTCTACGGCGGATCATATTATTTCCAGTCCGTTATTTATGGATCCTGATTACGAACGTATTCATCCGGACTATTCCAGTTATACGAAACGTTTCCAGGATAAACCTGTGGTGACGGAGGCTGTAGAATCGGTAAATAGAAGAAAAAAGAAGAGAAAATAAGCCGGTAGTTTACGGCTGTGAAAATAGAAGCAGATCTTGCTTAAAAAGGAATGCAGATGATACGGATTACTTTATTAATATCGTATTATCTGCATTTCGTCATTTATGTTTCATTTCCAACTGTGATATTTTATTTCCTGCTGCAGTGTAGCTCAATTCCTGCGGACTCTATATCTGCTCCCATCGGTGGGTTTCGTTTGGAAAGCCGGAGTTCGATTTCTTCAATACAGGGGAATTGGTCAAAGAGTTTTTGTATAATCCGTCCGCTAACGTGTTCCAGCAATTTTGAGGGAACAGCCATTTCATTTTCTATCACCTGATGTACTTCAGCATAGTTGACGGTGTCGGTAACTTCATCTGTCCGGGCAGCTTTGCTGATATCTACTTTCAGTTTCAGGTCAATGAGATATTCATTCCCAATCAGATTTTCTTGCGGTGCGACTCCGTGATAGGCGTAACAACGAATTTCTTTCAAAAGGATATAGCTACTGTTTATCTTCATATACTGTCTTTTTAGTGTGATCTTGTTTGACTTTTAACAGGTCTTTCTGTGCAACCATTTGTGGAATCACTTTAAGAAAGACGGGTGTGAGCAGAAGGCAGATGCTTAATGTTATAAGCAAAAGTGCGCTTGCCTGTGCCCAACTATTGTGAATATAACGGCTGACTAATGGACCTAAAAAATGGAGTATCGGTCCATGAATACTCAAGGTGATGATTGAATATCGTCCCAAGTAAGAAACAACCTTTATCTTCTTCACTTTTTTGCAAAGTAACATAATCATAAATATTCCTGCAAACGCAGCGATATATACTTGAAAAATATTTCCCGTATAATTGTTGGTACGCATCCCCAATGTAGTAGCGGTAAAGTACATTACCACCAGTGCCAATACAACAAAAACCGGTATCAGTTTGTCGAAACGATGGCTGGGATATAGAAAGAAATTATACCGTCGGATCCAGAAACCGGCCACATAGAAGGGGAGGGCAGTCATGGAGACATCTATATACAGGGGTAACTCTATCTGTAATTTTCCGAGATAAAATCCTGCGCAACCAATCAGGATTGTCACAGCGAACATGACAGGCAGATGCTTTTCGCGCAGAAAGTGAATTAGATAAAACAGGATGTTGCAATTGAATAATGCGAGTAGAAACCAGATCGGTGGATTGAACTTGATAAGGTCGTGTCCATGAAATACAACTAAGAGTTCATTCCACGACACAGGCAGTTGAAATACCCCCGGAGCAATCTTCCAAACAATGTATTTCATTAGAAATGCACTTAGATAGAAGAAAAGAAAAGGAATAATCAATTTGTTTATTTTTCGCAGGATGAATCCGAACAGGCCTTCGTATGATTTGAAAAACACTCCCGAGATAAAGAAGTAAAGCGGCATGCGGAAACAGGATAACATTGAATTCGTATCCAGTTGTTCGAAGGCTCCTCCAACATGTGCCATTACCACAAGGATAATGCAGACTCCTTTGGTTAAGTCCACAAAATCAATACGTCTGCTCTGGTTGCCTTCCATTATCTCTTTTAATTTCTCTTTTTCGGCGCAAAGATACTTTATAAATCGGAATAAAAAGAGGAACATTGAAAAAATAAACGAATGATGCGAAAAGCGAAAAAGTATGATATATAGTAATGATATTATTGCGAAAAAAACGGTAGACTATGTTTTGAAACTCCTTATTTTACCTCTGTTATCAATATATCCTTGAAAAACGAATGACGCGGATCACATAGATTTTTGGCGTTCTTAATCTAGTGTTAGCCGCGTCGGTAGTGTCCGGAAAATATCCTTTTTGAAAGTTACTTGTACCTTTTATTCTATTTATTCGGATCTCTTCCTGTGTATTTAATCAATTCGCTAATCTTATCATTAAGTGTTTTTGCTTTCATCAACTGCTCAAGAGTGAGATGCATCCGGTATCTCCAGTAGTTTCGTGGATTGGATGGAACATTAATTCGTTCTTCCGCCACATTCGGGTTTCTCCATTTCCCGTCTATCGATAGCCAATCCTGGAAAGACAAGATACAGAGAATGGAATTGCTGTTGAGATGATTGCGTACGATTTCCTCGCACAACTCCGGGGTGGCAGTTGTCGGTGCAACTCCGTAATGTCCTAACGTTGCATTATAGTAACGTTGGGTCTGTTGATAATCTTCTTCCCACCAGCCACGTAACGTAGACATATCGTGAGTGGAGATTGTGCAGACAGACCGGTACGGATACTCATTCAAATGCCCGAATTCATACATCGGATTCTTAGGCATCCGCTGAATTTCCAGACTAAGAATCCGGAGATCATTCATCACCGACGACACACAAGCAGGAATCATCCCCAAATCTTCTCCACAAACCAACATACGGGTTGATTGTGTCAGTTGGGGTAACTTCTTCATTGCCTGTTGATACCAGAACTCGTTGTGCCGATGATAATAATATTGATCGTATAGTTTGTTAAACGCATTTTTCTCTTCTTCGTTCAGCGACCGGAATACGAAATCTCGTTGCACACCGATACGCGGGTGGTATTTATCTTCCTCTTTCTTATCCGCAACAAATAAGACGTTGCTGATTAATGAATAAAGCCCTTCCCGAATCCAGACACTATCTTCATCATTTCTACCGGCAAAGAATTGTTCTACCTCCCGTTGTGTTTCGAATCCCGGTTTCATCCGATAAAGTCCGGAGTCATTAACCGATTCTAGGAAATCCTGTTTGACTAAATGGGTATGCGGTCCGAACAACTGTCCGAGGAAAGATTCATGGATGAATGGTAGCAGATATTCATCCCGGAACGTTAGACCATAACTTTCGATTTCTTCCCGGCTCATCGGCAAAGAAGGATCAAACTGACCTAACAATCCATGTACAGCGTGCATTGGTATTTCCCAAATACGGAAGAACCCGAGGATATGATCGATCCGGTAAGTATCGAAGTATTCTGCCATTTTCTGAAAACGCTTCATCCACCAGCGGTATCCGTCTTTTTCCATGACATCCCAGTTGTACGTGGGGAATCCCCAGTTTTGCCCGTTGATCGAGAAATCATCGGGCGGAGCACCTGCTTGTCCGTTTAGATTGAAGTAATGAGGCTCTGTCCAGGCTTCCACGCTGTTGCGGCTGATACCAATCGGAATATCCCCCTTTAATACAACACCGTGTTGGCGGGCATATTCGGTTGCAGACAACAACTGCAGGTGCAGATGATACTGGATATAATAATACAACGAGATGTGAGGATAATCTGCTGTTCCCGGTTGGCACATTTTTTCTATATCTTCCGCTTGGTAAACAGAGTGTCTCGGCCATTGGCGGAAATTGGGCGTTTTGTAGGCATCGCGCAGATAACTAAAGACTGCATAAGGTTGCAGCCATTCCTTGTTCGTTTCAAAGAAATCTTTGAAACCTTTGGAAGCCAATACCTTTTCTCCTTCCTGGCGAAACAGTAAGTTGAAAAATTCCCATTTAGTTTGGTTGACCGCTTCGTAGTCAATAGCAGGGAGGCTGTTCAGTTCCTTTTGCTTCTTGCTGAATTTCGATGCCGCTTCTTTATCTTTCAGAGTTCCCATTTGCCTGATATCCGCATACATCGGATGGAAAGCATAAATAGAAATGCTGTTATAAGGATAAGAGTCCGTCCATGCATGAGTCATGGTGGTGTCGTTGACCGGTAAAATCTGAATAACTTTCTGACGAGTATTTACTGCCCAGTCGACCATACGTTTCAAGTCGCCGAAATCACCTACTCCGAAACTTTTCTCTGATTTTAAAGAAAATACGGGTATAGCGATTCCTGCCCCTTTCCATGCGGGAATGTCGAAATAAGCATATCGGTCGGAAATCACGAGCGTTTCGTTGGTCTTCAGTTCCGGGTCTGCCAGATAGCGGTTAGGGTTTTTCTCCCAGCAGTCTGCTTTCTTTTCCTGTTTGTTGTAGAGGATGAATTTATATTCCAGCGGATATTTTAGTTTGCTGGCGTCCAGCTCTATCTGCCATTCCGGGAAATTGGTATCACTCATCAGCACCGCTTTCTCCGGGTCCCAGTGACCTAATGATTTCTGGTTGCCACAAATTGCCAGGCAATAATCTTTGTTGATACGTGGGGCGTAGGCCTTGATAACCAGTCCCTTCTTATATCTTTGCGGGATATTCTCTTTTTCAGGATGTGCCAGTAAAGCTTCTGTAAAAGCAGAACTATAAAGATACAGTTGTTCCGGAATATTTTTCCAGCAATCATTGATTCTGTATATCTTCCTGGAGCTTCCTGATAAGAAAATAGATCTCGGAAAACTGTCCCATTCCTTGCGGATAACTATTCCGTTTTGCTCTATCTGATAGCTATAATGGATGGTCATCCCTTCTTGAGGGACTTCAAGCTCAAGTTCTGCCGTCCAATAGATACCATCGGTGGTGTGTAAAGGAATTGATTCCGGAAATAAGCCGGAAATCCTTACTTCTTCTCCCCAATTGGTGCGGTATTCAATATTAAATGATAGAATCATATATATTAGATTTTGATTGTATATGTAAGACACTGCAAGTATAAGACATTTTTTTGAATAAAAAATAAAAGGAGCCGCATTAGGACTCCTTTTAATCTTTTGTTTATATATTAATTAACATACGTAGGACTATTATCCACATCTGGAAGCGCCGCAAGTAGTACAAATCAGACAGCCTTCCTGATAAACCAATGTCTCGTTGCCACAGTTCGGGCACTTCTTACCTTTGGCTTCCGTTCCATCCTGAATATACTTCTTCAATGCACGTTCTACACCGTTTTTCCAAGTGTTGATACTTTCACTGTTCAATTGCAGAGAACCAACCAGTTTGATAACCTGTTCAATCGGCATCCGGTAGCGAAGCACGCCGGAAATCAATTTTGCATAGTTCCAGTATTCCTTGTTGAACTTCTCTGACAATCCTTCAATGGTCGTCTTATATCCGCGTTTGTTCTCGAATTGGAAGTCGTAACGTTTGGTGCCGTCTTCATCCACATTTTTGATGATACGTCCGCAAGTTACGCTCTTAGGCAGCAAGATACCTTCGTCGTCATCTTGCAAACCAGTGAATATTTCATAGGGGTGTCCGTCCAATAATCCGACAAAAGCTACCCATTTTTCCTTGTTGTTCTGGAAACGGACAACGTCTGCTTCCAATATTCTCGGACGTACCTCTACAACTGTAGGCGGTTTGCAAGGAGGAAGTCCTTCTTTCTTGTCTTTATCCGATTTCGTAGAGATCAGCACTCCGGAGCGTGAACCGTCACGATATACGGTACAACCTTTACAGCCGGATTTCCATGCTTCTACATACAGGCGGTTTACTAAATCCTCGTCCACATCGTTCGGCAGGTTGATGGTTACGCTGATAGAGTGGTCTACCCATTTCTGGATTCTTCCCTGCATCTTCACCTTCATCAACCAGTCGACATCGTTAGAAGTCGCTTTGTAATAAGGAGATTTGGCAACCAGTTCGTCAATCTCTTCCTGGGTGTAACGTCTGGCCGGATCGTATCCGTTAGCTTCCATCCAGGTAACAAATTTATGATGGAATACGATGTATTCTTCAAATGCGTCCCCTGTTTCGTCTACAAAGTCAACATGTACATTCGTATCGTTCGGGTTCACCTTTCTTCTACGTTTGTAAACAGGCAGGAATACAGGCTCGATACCCGAAGTGGTCTGCGTCATCAAACTGGTCGTTCCGGTTGGAGCAATCGTCAGGCAGGCAATGTTACGGCGACCATATTTCTTCATGTCCTCATATAGTTTCGGATCAGCTGCTGCCAGGCGTTGGATGAATGGATTGTTCTGTTCACGTTCGCTATTGTATATTTCGAAGGCACCGCGTTCTTTGGCCATTTCCACTGAAGAACGATAGGCACCGAGAGCCACTGTCTTGTGTACTTTTTCAGAGAATTCGGTTGCTTCTTCGGTTCCGTAGCGCAGACCTAAAGCAGCAAGCATATCACCTTCTGCAGTGATCCCTACGCCGGTACGACGACCTTGTCCGCTCTTCTTATAGATTTTCTCCCAAAGTGCACGTTCCGCATGTTTCACTTCTTCGTTTTCCGGATCTTCGTCAATCTTGGTCATGATACGTTCGATCTTCTCTAGTTCGAGGTCGATAATATCGTCCATGATCCGTTGAGCCAGCGCCACGTGTTTTTTGAACAGTTCGAAATCAAAATAGGCATCCGGTTTAAACGGATTTACCACATAAGAATATAGATTGATAGCCAATAAGCGGCAAGAATCGTAAGGACATAGAGGGATTTCTCCGCATGGGTTGGTAGATACCGTTCTGTAACCCAGGTCTGCATAACAATCAGGCACAGATTCACGGATAATCGTATCCCAGAACAAAACGCCCGGTTCTGCCGATTTCCATGCATTGTGAACGATTTTCTTCCACAAGGTAGAAGCGTCGATTTCCTTGGTGAATGTAGGTTGGGCAGAGTCGATAGGATATTGCTGTACATACGGTTTTTCGTCTACGGCAGCCTGCATGAAAGCGTCGTCCAACTTGACAGAAACATTTGCTCCGGTCACTTTGCCTTCGGTCATCTTGGCATCAATGAATGCTTCCGAATCCGGATGCTTGATAGACACGCTCAACATCAATGCACCGCGACGTCCGTCTTGAGCTACTTCACGAGTGGAATTCGAATAGCGCTCCATGAATGGAACAAGACCGGTTGAAGTCAACGCCGAGTTTTTAACGGGAGAACCTTTCGGACGGATGTGTGATAAGTCGTGACCTACACCACCGCGTCTTTTCATCAGTTGTACCTGTTCTTCGTCGATTTTGATAATAGCGCCATAAGAGTCGGCTGCGCCATCTACTCCGATAACGAAGCAGTTGGATAGTGAAGCAACCTGATAGTCGTTACCGATTCCTGTCATCGGACTACCTTGGGGGACGATGTACTTGAAGTGATCCAGTAAATCATACAGTTCTTTTGCTGTCAACGCATTCGGATACTTCGATTCTACGCGTGCCACTTCATTTGCAATTCTCCAATGCATATCTTCCGGAGGATTTTTCATAGATGTTTCCGAAAGAATCCTTTACTGCGTATTTGTTTACCCAAACCCTTGCAGCAAGCTCGTCGCCTTGAAAATATCGTAAAGATTCTTCATAGGCTTCGTCGTAAGAATAAATCTGTTTTTCCACGATTCAATTTGTGTTAAATCTCGTTTTTAATAAGTAATATGTAGAAGTTTACTTATCGTTAACAAATGTAGGCGCAAAGCTAAGAATGTTTTTTCATCTATCAAAATAAAAATGAATTAATTTATTAACAGGTTGCAAGTTTTCCATTTGTTTATGCTAAGTCTTTGATAAACAGTTGAAATTGAAATTTGTTCAAAGGTTAAAGTTCTCCAAAAAGAAAACTATTCTATTTCGCTAGTGTGGTGGAATATTTTTTTCTTTTTATATCTTTGCAAAAAAAAGATATGTTTGAAACCGTAAAGAACAGAAGAACTATCCGGAAATATCTGCCTAAAGATATAAATCCGAGTTTGTTAAATGATTTGCTCGAAACCTCTTTCCGCGCTTCTACGATGGGAGGGATGCAACTTTATAGTGTGATTGTGACTCGCGATGCGGAAATGAAGGAGAAACTTTCGCCTGCTCACTTCAATCAGCCGATGGTAAAAAATGCTCCGGTCGTATTGACTTTTTGTGCTGATTTCCGTCGTTTCAGCAAATGGTGTGAACAGCGGAAAGCAGTGCCGGGCTACGATAATTTAATGTCTTTTATGAATGCGTCTATGGATACTTTGCTTGTTGCACAGACTTTTTGTACACTGGCGGAAGAAGCAGGACTCGGCATTTGTTATTTGGGAACTACCACTTATAATCCTCAAATGATTATTGATACCCTCCAACTCCCCGAACTGGTATTCCCTCTCACCACAATAACGGTAGGCTATCCGGATGGTATTCCCGCACAAGTAGATCGTTTGTCTTTGGAAGCTGCCGTGCACGATGAAAAATATCACGACTATACACCGGAAGAAATAGATAAACTTTATGCCTATAAAGAATCATTGCCGGAAAACAAGCAGTTTATCGAAGAAAATAAAAAAGAAACATTGGCTCAAGTCTTTACGGACGTGCGTTACACAAAGAAAGATAACGAATTTATGTCCGAAAATCTATTGAAAGTACTTCGCCAGCAAGGATTCTTGAAATAAGTATTAAGTATTTTTCAAGTATTAAGTATAAAGTATTATCCATGCGGACAGGCTTTATTATACGGTTTCGCACCAGGGTAATACTTAATACTTTATACTTTATACTTAATTTCAGTTTCTCTTTTTCAGTAACGATTCTATTTCCTGTACTTCTGCACTAAAGCTTTTGTCTACCTCCAATTGTCCTTTTACGGTTTTGCAGGCGTGAAGTACCGTTGCATGGTCTTTGTTACCGATAAACTTACCTATCTTAGAAGTTGAAAAGTCTGTGTGGTTTTTAGCTAGATACATGGCAATCTGTCGTGCTTGAACGACTTCCCTTTTTCTGGATTTTGTATGTATGGCAGACGGTTCCAGATCAAAATGTTTGCATACCACTTTGAGGATATCATCGATGGTAACCGCTTTCGTTTCGTTATGAACCACGCCATGTACAATGTGTTGTGCCAAATCCAAATCTATTTCTTTGTTGAAAATAGTGGAACGAGCCATGATAGCAATGACGATACCTTCCAGATCGCGTACACTTTCATTCACATTTTCGGCAATATAATCGATCACTTCCGGCGGGAATTGTAATCCGTCGCGGTGTATCTTGTTGCGTAGAATGTTTTTGCGAAGTTCTACCGTCGGCTTTTCAAGCTCGGCTACCATTCCCCATTTGAAACGGGTCAAGAGGCGTTCTTCAATACCTTGCAACAATACAGGAGCACGGTCTGAAGTTAATATGAGCTGTTTGCCGTTCTGATGTAAATGATTGAAGATATGGAAGAAATTGTTTTGAGTCTTGGTGACTCCGGCAAACTCCTGAATATCATCAATGATTAATACATCGATCGTCTGATAAAAATTAATAAAGTCATTGGTCGTGTTATTGCGTACAGAATCCGTATATTGTACCTGGAACAAATGTGCCGAAACGTACAATACTCTTTTCTCTGGATAAATCTCTTTGATTTTCGTGCCTATTGCGTTTGCCAGGTGTGTCTTTCCCACTCCGGATGCTCCATAAAGAAATAACGGGTTGAAAGCGGTCCCTCCCGGTTTTTGCGCTACAGCTTCTGCTACACTTCTTGAAAGTTTATTGCTGTATCCTTCAATGAAGTTCTCAAAATTATAATTGGGATTCAAATGCGGGTCCAAATCTTGAACGGCAGGAGCCTGTAAGAAGCTGGGAGCTTTGTTTCCTCCGATTATACTTTTAGGGGTAACAGCTGTAGAACGATTGCTTGCTTCGAGATTCACGGTTTGATTCGGAATCGAAGTCTTGTCCACCATGACATTGTACATTAACTTGGTGCCTTCGCCAATGACCTTATATAATGTCTTGCGTATTAGATCTACAAATCTCTCTTCCAGAATTTCATAGAAAAACTGGCTCGGGATCTGTAAGATTAAAGTTTTGTCCTCATATTTTAATGGAACAATAGGGGCAAACCAAGTATTATATGTCGTCTCAGGAACATTGTCTTTAATTACTTCGAGACAGCGGTTCCAAAGTACAACATGATTTGATTCAATCATAGTGACTTTAATACATTTATTAAATTAAGCGAAACTTCTACGTTTGCAAAATTGGGAATCTTATTCGGAAAAAACAAATCTATTTTTTCTTGTTTTTTTCATGCGAACAATAATGTGTTTACTTTCAATGACTTATGTATTTGTTGTCGGACACTGTCAGCTAACCCTCTCTTGCGATTTTGTAAGTATCTGTATATTAATATCTTATATGCTTAAATTTAGCGTTTTTTCTCATCTTTGTACGTTTGTACGGGAATATTATTTCGGTTTATAGATAGACATTTGAAGAGCAATCTACTTTCTTTTGAAAGCTCCTTGTTATTTAGATGAAATCTATATAACAAGAATTTGCTACTTATCTTTCTTGCCGAATAATGAGAAGTGAACGTACCGTTTCGGATGCTCTTTCAGGTCCTCTAATAAGCTGGCTGCATTTTCTGTTGTAGCGTTCAGATTATTGTATAAAGTCGGGTCGTTGAAGAGCAGGCCGAGCGTGTTGTCTTTGCTGTTTAATTTCTCTGTAAGTATTTTTACGTTAGCCAGTGTTTCGTCTATTTTTTTGAAAGTGGCTGCATAATCTATTTCTTTCAAATTTCCGCTGATGACCACAAAGTTGTCTCCGATGGTATTCAGTTTACTTGTGAGTTGAGGAATATCGTTGCTCATTAGTCCTTTCACTTGTGAACTGACTACTGCCAGGTTGGCGGTTGTTTTTTCTATTGAGTGCAGAGTGGCAGGAATGCTCTTGTCACCTAAGATATTGTTTAGGGAGATGAGGATAGAGTCCAACTTAGGCAGCATCTCTTCCACTTTCGGTATCAGTTTTGCTGCGCTTTCCATCATGCCGTTGTTCATTGTGCCGGGGATAGTATCTCCTACGGCATATTTTTCACGTGGGTTGTTTGCCAGGAGAATATTCATACGTACGCCTCCCATAAGTTCGGATACGAGTTCGGCGGTACTTCCTTTAGGAATCCGCAACTCGGTGTCCAGTTCTACTTCAACAATCACATTTCCGGGTTTGGCATAATCATAATAGATGTCACGTACAATACCTACACGGACACCGTCGGCAAATACCGGGCTTGATTTAGTGAGTCCGTTTACGTTTTCAAATTTGGCATAGAAATAGCTGGAAGGCTGAAACATGTGTATACCTTTCAGCCAGTTGATTCCATATATAAGCACACATAGTGCAACGATACCTGCAATACCTATTCTGACTTCTTTTGTAATGTACTTCATTTTATTTTCTTATTTATTTCTTTCTTTTTTTAAATTCGGCTATCGCTTCGTTGACATTCATCTTTTCGCCGTTTCGGAAAGCGACGATGAAGGCGTCTTTGAATTGTGCCGTAATGGTGCGCTTTGTACGCAACACTTTGTTGTAATCGGCGGCGGCTCCATACGTATATTTGTATATTCCCCCTTCCTTATAATAATCTACGTCTTTCAGTCCTTTCAGCCGTTTGTCGTTTTTGGCGAGAGGCTTGGAAGCAGTGAGTATCTGTATCTTAAACGTAATTTCACTGTCATTGGTTGCGCTTTCTGCCACAATTGGGCGCTTTGGTGCTGTTTTTGCTGTTGCAGCTGGTTTGGTTTTTGCTTCGGCTAGTAATTCTTGCTGTTGAGGAGCTGTGTTTATGCTTTCAGTATCCTTTTGGGCAATTTTCGGGGCGTTGTCCTCTTCCTGCTCGGTTGGGAGATTCGTTTTGCTGACTCCCGTAAGGCGTAACTCATGTTCTCGCTTGTAATTCAGGAAAGCCCGGTAAATACCTTTGGCCATACTTCCGGCCCCTTCTTCGGAATTCAGATAGCGTTCTTCTTCCGGAGTAGAAATAAATCCTAATTCTATAAGAATGCTTGGCATCGCACTTGCTTTTAAGACGAGGAATCCAGCTTGATGCACTCCCCGGTCTGCCCGTTTACAGGTTTGGTGGAACTGTTTTTGCATCAGCGAGGCCAAGTGTACGCTCTGCTCCATATATTTGTCCTGCATGAACTCAAATATAATATATGATTCGGCAGAGTTCGGATTGAAACCGGCATATCTTGTTTTATAATCACTTTCGTAGAGGATAACGGAGTTCTCCCGCTTGGCAACTTCCAGGTTAGCGTCTGATTTGGCCAAACCCAGCGTCCAGGTTGAAGCCCCTTTGGCTGTACGGTTGTTTGCCAGCGCGTTGGTGTGAATGGAAATAAAGAGATCCGCCTTTGCGTTGTTTGCAATTTCTGCCCGTCGGTCCAAAGGAATAAAGACATCTTTGCTACGGGTGTAGATCACTTTGACGTCGTCGCAGTTTCTCTTGATTAGATTTCCCACTTTCAGGGCAACGTTCAAATTGATATTTTTCTCTTTCGAGATTTTGCCTATAGCACCAGGATCATGTCCACCATGTCCGGCGTCAATAACTACTACGAAATCCTTCCCCCATAAGTGGTTGGTACATGAGGGTAGAAAAAGTAGCCAGAGGCAAATAAATATGTATAATATGTACGGTCTATTCAGTTTCATATCTATAATACGGTGCAAATGTAGTAGAAATTTGTAGAAAACTCATGATTTGCCATTAAGTTTTGTGTTTTTTTCGGTTTAATGATAGCTTTTTTCCCTAAATCTCCGTTACTTTGTGCTTCGAAGTTAAAATGTACGACGATGCTTAAGTTTTTGAAGAATTGGACGTTACCTATTGCTATGCTGGTAGGTGCTGTGGGTTATCCACTGTTTATCAGTCTTTCTTTCCTGACTCCTTATCTTATTTTTACGATGTTGCTATTGACCTTCTGTAAGGTATCTCCTCGTGATTTGAAGCTAAAACCTCTTCATATGTGGTTGTTATTGATTCAGATTGGTGGAGCGTTGGCTGCTTATCTGTTGCTTTATCGCTTTGATAAAATTGTAGCAGAAGGAGTGATGGTTTGCATTATTTGTCCAACGGCTACGGCTGCTGCGGTGATTACTTCCAAGTTGGGAGGGAGTGCGGCAAGTCTGACTACTTATACATTGATAGCAAATATTGGAGCGGCTATTGCTGTGCCCATTCTTTTTCCTTTGGTGGAGGTCCATCCTGATGTCACTTTTTGGGAGGCATTTCTTGTTATTTTGGGTAAGGTATTTCCGTTGTTAATTTGTCCTTTTTTGGTTGCCTGGTTGTTGAGCAAGTGTTTGCCGAAAGTACATCAGAAGTTATTGGGTTATCATGAACTTGCTTTTTATTTGTGGGCTGTATCTTTAGCTATCGTAACTGCGCAAACATTGTATTCTTTGCTCAATGACCCGGCGGATGGTTTTACGGAAATCATGATTGCTGTCGGAGCACTGATTGCCTGTTGTTTGCAGTTCTTTTTGGGGAAGACAATCGGCTCGATTTATAATGACCGTATCAGTGGTGGGCAAGCACTTGGACAAAAGAATACAATTCTGGCTATTTGGATGGCGCATACCTATTTGAATCCATTGTCTTCTGTGGCTCCCGGTTCGTATGTGTTGTGGCAGAATATAATCAATTCGTGGCAGTTGTGGAAAAGAGAAAGAGATAAAATAGTGAATAATTAGGGATTATATGATTACTATAAGGATAGCTTTAAATACGGATATAGAGGAAATTCAGTCTCTATATCGAAACACAGTGTTAGTGATAAACAGGCGTGACTATTCACAGGCCGAGGTTGAAGATTGGGCATCGTGCGGAGATGATCCTTCTAAAATAGAGGGTATGATAAAAACTCACTATTTTATTGTTGCTGTTAATCGGCAATCTGAAATCGTCGGTTTTTCATCCATTACACCTCAGGGCTATTTGCATTCAATGTTTATTCATAAGGATTTTCAGGGCAAAGGTGTTGCTACACTATTGTTGAATGAGATAGAACGTTATGCCGTCGCAGCCGGGATTACGCGGATTACCTCTGAAGTGAGTATAACAGCCCGTCCATTTTTTGAAAAGCGAGGGTATATAGTAGAAGTAGAGCAAAAACGCAGGGCTAATCAGCTGTCTCTTACTAACTATTGGATGGCCAAAAGCCTTGTATGATGAAAATTTATAATGGTCGTGTCCCGGCATGTGGCGTGTTTTGTGGTGGGTGTCCTACCTATACACGGCAAAAAAATCCTTGTCTGGGAGCGCAATTGAATAGTGCACGCTGTGAAAAATGTAAAACATTCCCCAACACAAGACATCGGAGCTGAAAATGAAAACGATGGAAAGAATATTTGAAATAAAAGACCTGAAAGCACTGGAAGACTTTTTGCAATCTCAAACAGAAACCCGTTCTTTCTTTGTCAGACTTTTGACTACAATATCATAGGATTTGCTTACGAGTTCTTTGATCTTATCATCAGATACGTCTTGATTGAAATAAACGCTGATCCAATATTTCTTATTCATGTGCCAGCCTGGTTTTATACCGGCATATTCAGTTTGCAGTTCTCCAGATTCGTCAGGGTTACATTTGATGCAACAAAAATCGAAAATCTCAATGTTAACGAAACAAAACCATTTGTCCGCAACATAAAAGCATAGAACGTCACGGCTATATTGGTCGGGTACATTGGGAAAAGGCATCTTCTCGTGAACTCCTTTAAAAGACAGACAATATTCTCTAAATTCTTCTATATTCATTTCACTTTTTTATGTTCGGTTATCTATGCAAAAATAGTTAGAATAAGGGAGTGGACAACCATCTTTCTATGAAAATATTCAGGTGAGATGTGTTTTCATGTCCTTTATTTGGTTAGTCGACTTCTTCGGATGGATAGTTGATCTTAAAAACTACTTGACGCTCCACCGCCACCGCTATGTCCACCACCAAAACTGCCGCTACTACTTCTACTACTGCTTCTGCCACTACTACTGTGACTATTACTAGAACTGTCACTATTGGGGGGTGTCTTGCGGGGGATCTTCTGTGTTGTCTGCTTTTTATCTCCGCACATCAGGCAAAGATAGTCGGCAACCTCCAATCCGGCATCGGAATATGTGGGCTCTTTAATTGTTTTCCACGGGCTGATACGCTTGGAAGCAATGGTATGGCATTGATTACACATCCTATATTCGCTTATGGTGATAGATTTATACCGTAAAAGCCAGCCGCAGGAAGTACATTGATAAATACGGTGGATAGCAGAACCTAGTTTGTGTTCCATTTGTTCGGAAGCAGATAATAAAGGGGTTGCAAGCTCATTGGGTAAAAGTTGTAAAGCCACAGCTTTGCAAGAATCGCAGGTTTTACTCTGCAAAATAACACGTTGTTTTTGGTAGAACTTGTACCATAAGGATGCCGCAATAAGTGCAGGCCAGACCGGAAAAAACAATACAAGACATCCAAGTGGGCTGTAATGTGTCAGGACTTTGATTGCTGCTAATGCTGAACTGTCTTTGGGGCGAGCTTTGTTTACTTTCATGCGATAAGTGAGAACATTTACCAGTATCAAGAATATCCAAAGCATGAGCGGTTGATTTGCCAGAAAATTCCACAACGTATTGCTGGCACTTTTCCAGTAATTATCAGAAGTGCCTTGAGAAACGGGCTCATAGTCGCTTCCATAAAGCACCAATGTTACAGCCCGGACTCCCTCTGTTATTCCTCTGTCAAAGTCGTTTTTTCTAAACCACGGAACCATTTCATTCTGTTGAATGCGAAAGCATAAAGCGTCGGGAAGTACTCCTTCCAAACCGTATCCGGTTGCGAAAGTGACTTTACGTTGATCGAGCACTAAAAGAATCAGTAATCCGTTGTCGTCCGCTTTCTTTCCGATGCCCCAGTGTTCAAAAAGCTTGTGGGCAAACTCTGCCGGAATATCTTCACCGATAGAAGGGAGTGCAACAACTGTCACTTCAATACTCAATGAATCTTCTAACTGTGACAACATATTATTTATTTCCCACACATAACTTTCATCCAATATCTGATTCGGATTGCTGACCCAATTGGAAGAGCTTTCATTACGCGGATTGGGGACATCTGTTACTTTATAAATATCTACTGTTTGTTCGTGCTCTAAAGCCAATGCAAAAGCATGACTACCAAAGGTATAACAGAAAACAAGAAGTAATATCCGGACTATTCCCCTGAAACTTTTTTGTGTTTTATCTTTCATTATTGTGTTATTAACTGATTGTTCTTAGAGTAGAAAATAACTATCATAACTCTCATTCTTTTTGCTAATATAGTTATTATCTGATGAATAAGAATGATAGATGTTTCTGAAATTTTGTATCTATCATACTTTCTTCATGAAATATGGGTATCTATCATACTTATTCTTTTAATTATAAGTGGTTTATAAAAATGAATGAGAGTATGATACTAGTTTTTTACTCATAGAGAAGATGTTTTTTTCTAATCTCTTTGTAATCCTGTAACTCCTTTTGCCAACTATTCCGGATAGCCTCTTCCGATTCTCCTTTGAGGATAGCCTTGCGTACGCTGTCAGTTCCCATCAGCAAATCAAACCATCGGGCACGGGAGAAGAAGGCTGCGCTTTCACCGGATAAGCGATAAAAGTTCAAGAAGTAGCGGAGTGTAAATCCGTTCACATCGGTTACATTCCGGAGGTCTTCCCCATAGCAGGTGATACCTTTGTGCATCGGGTTTTTGTCAAAACCGGGTAAGGAGCGGGGAGTAAAAGTGAAACTTCCGTATTTCTTATTAGGTGCGCCTAATACTTGGAAAGGAAAAGTTGTTCCCCGTCCCACGCTGACGCGGGTAGCTTCAAAAGGACAGAGTGAAGCATACAATCGGATAGACTGATCGTTCGGGAGGTTGGGCGACGGTTTGATGGGGAGTGAATAAGGCTCTCCATGTTTCCACCCGGTCATTGGAATTACCTTTAATGAACAAGGATTTTTCTTGTTGGCAATCCATCCTTCCCCGTTTATCATCTGTGCCAGTTCGCCGATAGTACATCCGTGAAGTACAGGAATGGGAAGCATGCCGACAAAGCTCCGGTAAGCAGGTTTGAGTATCGGACCATCCACATAGTCGCACGGATTGGGGCGATCCAGTACAATCATTTCTTTCTTGTTCTCTGCACAAGCATCCATCACATAATACATCGTGCTTATATAGGTATAAAAGCGTGCCCCTACATCCTGAATGTCGAATAAGATCACGTCAACATCTTTTAGTTGGGTGGCAGACGGCTTTTTGTTATCACCATAAAGCGATACGATAGGAATACTGGTGCGGGAATCTTTTCCGTCTTTCACCGTTTCACCTGCATCCGCGTTACCGCGGAAACCATGTTCGGGGGCAAATGCTTTGACTACCCGGACGTCTCTCCTTAATAAGGTATCGAGAAGATGAACCCGCTTTGCTCCCACGACAGAAGTGTGGTTGACTACCATTCCGATGCGTTTTCCTTTCAGCAACGGCATATATTGATCCATTTGTTCTGCTCCCGTGACAATTTGACTGCTTACACGCATTGGTGACAACATAATGAATAGAAATATAAGAATGAAGGAAGCTCGAGTTTGCATATCGGTAATTTTTTTTGTAATATTGCACAAAAATATTAATTTCTCATCAAGAGAGCAAAAAATAAAGCACATGAATCCATACGAAATCATTGATAAATATTATCCGGAAAATACGCAGCAGAGACAAATCTTAGTAATTCATAGTCTGGCGGTGTCCGGAAAGGCAATGAAAATGCTGGATGCTCATCCCGAATTGCGTTTAAACCGGAGTTTTGTGAAAGAAGCTGCTCTGTTGCATGATATTGGAATTTTTCAGACCGATGCTCCCACCATTCAGTGCTTTGGCACTCATCCTTATATCGCCCACGGATATTTGGGAGCTGAAATCTTGCGGGCGGAAGGTTTCCCCCAACACGCATTGGTGTGCGAACGCCATACGGGAGCCGGACTCTCGTTGGAAGATATCATTGCCCAGCAGCTCCCCGTTCCTCATCGTGAGATGCTGCCCATTACCCTGGAAGAGCAATTGATTTGCTTTGCGGATAAATTCTTTTCTAAAACCCATCTGGATGAAGAGAAAACTGTGGAAAAAGCGCGGCAAAGTATTGCAAAATATGGTGAAGAAGGCCTAAGCCGCTTTGATAGATGGTGTTCTCTCTTTTTATAGCACTAAAAAATAATTAAATAACGAAGATTCTAACTCATATTTGGTGAAGATTGTGTACTTTTGCCACTTCAAGCGTAAACTATTAGTTAATGGCGCCATTGAAAGCAAAAATACTTATATCATTCATACTGCTGATTGTCTTACTGATGCTTCCCGATGAGGCTACGTCTCAGCGTCGAAGAAGAGGAATGATTGCCTCCAATACCGCACAAACGGATTCCCTTCAGGGAAATGATTCGTTGAAAGCAGATACGGTAACGGTACGCATTGATTCCATCGCACCGGTAAAGAAGAAACAACCACTCGATGCACCGGTTGTTTATGAATCCAACGACTCCACTGTCTTTACTTTGGGAGGAGCCGCTACACTTTATGGTAGCGGAAAAGTGAATTATCAGAACATCGAACTGGCTGCGGAAGTTATTTCGATGAATCTGGATAGTAGTACTGTGCATGCTTATGGTATCAAGGATACTACCGGAGTGGAAAAAGGTAAACCGGTATTTAAAGAAGGTGATACCTCGTATGATACGGAAACAATCCGATATAACTTCAAAACCAAGAAAGCGGGAATTACTGATATCGTCACCCAGCAGGGAGAAGGATATGTGACCGGAAGCAAGGCGAAGAAAATTAGGGGCCAATGATGAAATTTTCATGGAGCATGGGCGTTATACAACCTGCGATCATCACGATCATCCCCACTTCTATATGCAGCTGACGAGAGCCAAAGTGCGCCCCAAGAAAGAATGTAGTGACAGGACCTGCCTATCTTGTGGTGGAAGATGTTCCCCTGCCGTTGGCTGTGCCGTTCTTCTTCTTCCCATTCTCCAGCAGTTACTCTTCCGGTTTCATTATGCCGACTTATATGGATGACTCCAGTCGTGGTTTCGGTTTGGCAGAAGGAGGATATTACTTTGCCATGAGTGATATCATGGACTTGAAAATAACGGGAGATATCTTCACGAAAGGTTCATGGAGATTGTCTGGATTGACAAACTATAATAAACGCTATAAATATTCCGGTACGCTGCAAGCGGACTATCAGGTCACCAAGACTGGAGATAAAGGGATGCCGGACTATACAGTTGCTAAGGACTTTAAGGTGGTATGGAACCATCGACAGGATGCTAAAGCCAGTCCGAACACTACATTCTCTGCCAGTGTGAACTTCTCGACCAGTAGTTATGAACGTTCTAATATCAACAACCTTTATAATTCGCAGTTGTTGACTCAAAATACCAAAACATCAAGTATTAGTTATTCTCGTAGTTTTCCCGATATCGGTCTGACCTTATCCGGAACTACCAATATCGCACAGACAATGCGTGACTCTTCTATTGCGGTCACTTTGCCTGACTTGAATATTACGTTGAGCCGTCTGTTTCCGTTCAAGCGCAAGAAAGCGGCAGGAGCCGAACGTTGGTACGAGAAGATTTCCATTGGTTATACGGGACGTCTGACAAACAGTATCCGTACTAAAGATGACCATTTGTTCAAAGCCGGACTAAGCTCATGGGAGAATGCGATGAACCATAACATTCCTATCAGTGCTACTTTTACGCTGTTCAAATATTTGCAGGTCAATCCTTCTGTGAATTATACAGAACGATGGTACACCCGTAAAATCAATCAGCATTATAACGAAGATACTCACAGGCTGGAATCATTGCCGGGCGATTCTCTTAACGGCTTTTATCGTGTATCCAATTACTCGGCTAGTTTGGCTCTAAGTACGAAATTGTATGGTATGTATAAACCTCTTTTTGCGAAGAAGAAGGAGATACAGATTCGTCACGTATTCACACCGCAGGTGAGTTTGAGTGGTGCTCCGGGATTTGGCAAGTATTGGGAGGAATATACCGATTATAATGGCAATACTCAATATTATTCTCCTTTTACCAATCAGCCTTATGGCGTGCCTTCTCGTGAGGGGTCGGGAACGGTTAGTTTCTCGATAGCTAATAACTTGGAGATGAAGTATTATGACGCAAAGAATGATACAGTCAAGAAAGTTAGCCTTATTGATGATTTGAGTGCCAATATGTCCTATAATATGGCGGCAAAGGAAAGACCGTGGAGTGACTTAAGTATGAACCTCCGTCTGAAACTGACCAAGAATTATACTTTCAATATGAATGCCCAATTCGCTACGTATGCTTATACATTCGATAAAAGCGGTAATGTAGTGACCAGTAACCGTACAGAATGGTCGTATGGTCGTTTTGGGCGTTTCCAAGGATATGGTTCTTCTTTCAACTATACCTTTAATAATGACACATGGAAGAAATGGTTCGGTCCGAAAGAGGAGGATGAAAAAGGAAAAGATAAGAAGTCGGAGGATAGTGACGATGAAGAATCTGACGGAACGGAAGGAGATGGTACTACACCTAAGAAAGTAGAGAAAGCACAGGCAGACCCGGATGGTTATCAGGTGTTTAAGATGCCTTGGTCGTTAAGCCTTAGCTATTCGTTTAATATCCGTGAAGATAGGTCTAAGCCTATTAACCGTTATTCCATGCGATATCCTTATACGTATACGCATAACATCAATGCAAACGGAAATATAAAGATTTCTAATAACTGGTCGCTCTCGTTCAACTCGGGCTATGATTTTCAGGCAAAAGAGATTACGCAGACTTCTTGTACAATCTCCCGTGACTTGCACTGTTTCAACCTGTCCGCCAGTCTTTCTCCTTTCGGACGCTGGAAATATTACAATGTTACCATCCGTGCGAATGCAAGCATCCTGCAAGACTTGAAGTATGAGCAGAGAAGCCAAACGCAAAGTAACATTCAGTGGTACTAGGATAAGTTGAGAGTGGAGAGTTGAGAGTGGAAATTCGGACGTGTAATTGTTTTGCTACAATATAGAAAAGAAAAATGGCTGCGCTATCATTCGACGAATAGTGCAGCCATTTTTTTTACTCTTTACTCTTTATTCTTAACTCTCAACTCTCCATTCTCAACTTCTCCAACTACCATGCGATTTCTGTTTTTCCATGGGTTTTCAGGTAGTCGTTTGTACGGCTGAAATGTTTGTTTCCGAAGAAGCCGTTGTAAGCAGAAAGAGGAGAGGGATGGGCGGAAGTGAGTACCAAGTGTTTGTTGCGGTCGATAAACGCTCCTTTCTTTTGAGCGTATGATCCCCACAGGATAAATACCAGGTTTTCTTTTTCTTCTGCCAGGGCACGGATTGCAGCATCAGTAAATGTTTCCCAGCCACGGTTCTGGTGTGAACCAGCTTGGTGAGCACGTACGGTCAGCGTAGCGTTGAGCAACAATACTCCCTGTTCTGCCCAGCGAGTCAGATTTCCCGTAGCAGGGGCATCTGTGCCGATGTCGGCTTTGATTTCTTTGAATATATTCACTAATGAAGGGGGAAAAGGTACTCCGTCGTTTACAGAGAAACAGAGACCATGCGCTTGTCCCGGTCCATGGTAAGGATCTTGTCCTATAATTACAACTTTCACTTTGTCGAAAGGACAAAGGTTGAAAGCATTGAAGATCAGTTTTCCCGGAGGGAAGATCTGATACTGGCTATATTCGCTTTTGACGAAATCGGTCAGTGTGCGAAAGTAGTCTTTTTCGAATTCGGGTTCTAAATGTGCTTTCCAGCTTTCTTCAATTTGTACATTCATAGTTTGTTATATAAGGTGTATTTCAAGTTCTTCACATTCCTTGCGCATATCTTCGGGCCAGATGCTGGCTTGTATTTCTCCGATGTGAGCTTTGCGAAGGTAGAACATACACAAGCGGGATTGTCCGATACCTCCTCCGATAGACAGTGGGAAGGGTGTCATTCATCAATCGCTTGTGGAAATAAAGTTCCAGTCTTTTTTCTTCTTTTAACTGACGTTGCAAGGCTTCTTTGTCTACACGGATTCCCATCGATGATAATTCGATGGAGCGTTGCGTACATTGTCCCACAATAGGAGGTCGCCGTTTAGTCCGGGCAGGTCGTTCAGTCCTTTGGTAGTGTAGTCGTCATAGTCCGGTGCACGTCCGTCGTGCTTCTTGCCATCACCAAGTTGACAGCCTATTCCTATGATAAACACAGCTCCATATTTCTGACAGATGGCATGTTCGCGACATTTAGGTTCCAGGTTCGGATAAAGCTGGCGCAATTCCTCTGAATGAATGAAATGAAATGTGGCA